>Ga0123341_1001283_pt1 | contig 18445 bp, 20 predicted proteins | sample Turbeapinknodule_FD_89959 | JGI IMG/M metagenome (GOLD analysis project Ga0123341, IMG submission 89959) | Root nodule microbial communities of legume samples collected from Mexico - Turtle bean Mexico pink nodule | ecosystem: Host-associated > Plants > Roots > Nodule | place: Mexico: Nepantla...
ATATAAAATAGTGTCACTTAATCACAAATAATTGCTAATATAACTTTTAAGATATTTGTTTTTAAAAATTAAGAAAAAAATAAACTTATCATACATAACATTTATGTGAAAGCGGAAAACTAGTTTATATTTAATGCATAACTTTTTTCAGATATTTTTTCGAAAATTAATATTGTTTGTTGAGAAAATAATTCATGAACTAAAACGATAAAATAAACTTATATTTTTTCTAATCACGAATTATTATTTACAATAAGTTTATGATTTTTTACAATAATTATTTAAATATGATTAACTATGTATGTAACAATTCTTCTTTGAATTAGAAAGAAAACACTGTAAATAAGAAAAAGCATTAAAAGTAATTCTAACGAATTAAAATAATAAGTGAGGTGTTTGGTTATGTAGTTGTTTCCTTTGCTGAGAAAAGAAGAAAAGAAATCGATCTCATCCATCCCAAGAGGGAAAATTATTGAAAGAACACGTGAGATAGTTTGTAATAATAATTCTTAAATTCTAAAAAACATTTCTGTCCACACCTCCTAGTTGGTGCAATCCAACAAACACAGACAAACTTGCTTAATTCATTCATCACTTGTCTGCAACCTCTTCTTCTTCATTACCATTTCCTTGCAAAAGGAACCACCCTACCATGAGCATCTACACCACCCTTTCCTTCGACCCTCTCTTTAGCTTCAATCACTGCGTCAACAGAGAAAGAGAACCCTCCATTCACAGTTCCAGGCCAAAGCTGTTCTCTCTCACTTCTTCCTCCACCCTCACCCTCTTCAACTCCAACAACAACTGTACCTATAACTATGCCTCTTGCAAACCCCACAGGTTCCACACTCCAAAGTTTGAGTCTTTTGCCACAAACACTGATACCCTTGAGTCTCTTCAGTCTTCTGATGTCTTGTTCGACCGGAGTTTCCCCATCAACCGAACTGAACTGGTCTCTCTTTTGTCTTCTCACTTTTTTTTAGAGTGGTGTTTGGTTTGTAGAGAGAGTTTGTGGAATACCCAGAAGAGAAATTGTGAATTTTTTCTGAGGAAATAGTGGAGTAGTTGAAGGGTGTTAGAGTTTTGTTTGGTACCATTTTTGTTCCAAGTGGAAAAGTTTGGATCAGCTTGATTGTTGTTGATATGTTAATTTTTTTGTGATCGTCACGAATTCTTTTGTTTTCCCTTGTTTTCTGAGCAATCAAACAGAATGGTAATACTGTTAAAGTATCAAATAGTTTCATACTTGTCTATGCAAGGAAGAAAAGAGAATCACCAGTACTTAAAACATAAAAGGCCTTTTCCTTTTTCATTTGTCATTTAATAGACGTAGTGTGGTGTTTGGCATTGATGGGATTTTTATGTTGGTTGATTGTAACGGAATCTGCAGGTGGAGGGAAAGATCTTTGTAAGATTGGATCATGGCAAAGATTTGGGAAATTGGGAGCTTACAGTGGCTTGCAATCTAACAGGGAAATGGATTCTTCATTGGGGAGTTTCCCGTGTGGATGATGTTGGAAGGTACGGCATGCCAAATAAGGTGTTTGAATTAGCTTTCATTTTTATTTTGAGATATGGGGTGATTGTGCTTTGTATTTTGCATCATGGTAAGAGCTAAATCTTAATGCTAATGATTCGATGAAGATATATGATTATGGTTTAAGCTTAATTCTGCAGTGAATGGGATCAACCTCCTCGGGATATGATACCACCTGGATCTATTCCTATTAAGGTAGACCATGGCTTCATGTCCTCTCATGATCTCTCATATGGTCCTTGTTTATTATTGCCATGCAGAAGTTTGAGTGTATAGTGAAAATTTCAGGACTATGCAATAGAAACACCTATGCAGAAATCATTGTCGTCTGCTGAAGGAGATGCTTTACATGAAGTCAAGATCGATCTTAAACCCAACAATGATATTTCAGCAATTAATTTTGTTCTCAAGGTTTGTATTTTTTACAGCTAACAGTTGGAGATGTTAGATCATAATGTTGAATACGTGGTTGACATAAAGAACCTTTTTATAAAACTACCCTACTCTCTTTCAGTACTTATTCTCTCTTTACTACTTTGGTGCTCTTGTTGATGCATTGCAGGATGAGGAAACTGGTGCATGGTATCAATACAAAGGAAGAGATTTCAAGGTTCCTCTGGTTAATTACCTTAAGGAGGATGCTAATATAATTGGACCTAAAAAGGGTTTTAGTTTGTGGCCAGGTATTTTGAAATAATATATATTGTGATATTTTATGCTTAAGTTTATTCTATTTTGTCTCATCTGAAATTGGTACTAGTTCATGGCTTTTGAAGTGTCAAATAATCATAATTCTATGATACATTATTGCCAGTAGTTCCAACTGGTTCCTGTTTGTGTGATGTGTCAAATAATCATAATTCTATGATACCTTGAACTTCTAGAAATGAGGAAATTTTTCTGAAGGTGATTATATATATATGATGAACAATAGAGAGAAAAACCATTAACAATATTGCAACAAAGAAAATAGAAAATGTTTGCCATTTGGTATGTTTTTCAATTTTGTATTCCACAATAATGTAGTGGAAAATAAGAATATTTTATTGTCTGAAGAGTGAAACTTGGATATATCCTAATGTCATCTTGTATTTAATATTTGTGCTGACAAAATTGGCATTAATGAGGCAGTTATCTACTTAATGTTGAAATGATCATAATTTGATCTTATAATGTGATGGGGATCCCCTTTCTTTTTTCAGTTTTTATTTTTTAAATCCTTTTAGTTGTGTCTTCACAATTATTTTGGGTAGCTTAAACTGAGACACATTTCATGATTTTTACTTTCCTAGGGGCCTTGGGGCAGATATCTAACATTCTGCTCAAGTCAGATGCAACACATGACAAAGTTCAAGATGGCAACACTGGATCCAGAAATACAAAAGTGGAAAATAGTCAACTAGAAGGTTTCTATGTAGAGCTGCCTATTACCAAGGAAATTAGTGTCAATAACTCTATCAGTGTCTCCATTAGGAAGTGTTCTGAAACAGCTAAGAATAATTTATATTTAGAAACAGATATACCTGGAGATATTCTCCTTCATTGGGGGGTTTGTAGGGATGATTTGAGGTGGTGGGAAATTCCACCTACTCCTCATCCACCAGAAACAATAGCATTTAAGGACAGAGCTTTGAGAACTAAATTACAGGTAGAGTTCTTCTGACTATTTGTCTTTTATTTTTTTAATGTTTTAGTACTTTTTTGGTTTATGAAATATATTTTTGAATACTATTGCTCCAATGGTAATGCTATTGTATTTTTTTGGCATATTCAAGGAAGATGTTTCTGTATGTAAATAATTTGATAGGATTTTAAACCTGATTTTCCCATCATTTTAAAAAAAAATAGTAAATAAATCTCATAATGTAATTGTTGGGTCTTTCGAAGGGAAACACCGAGGAGATCCGACATTAGTGAGCTGTAAGGCAACCCATATAAGAGACCTAATATCACCTCCTACCCAAAACCTTAAGACAATGGATTTATGAATTTTTTTCATTATATGTTATTCAACTCTCTCATTTCTACTCAACGTGAGATTCAAACTCACATTTGGATTTCTAACCGTTCTTATTAGATCAACAAAATTAAGACCGTATGCCGTGTCACAAGGATTAATCTTGTGTTATTGTCCTAGTTATGTTGGATGTTTTCATAAGTCAAAACCATGTTCTATTTTTTTAAGTTGTCTTAACTTATAAGTAACTGTTTTAACTATTTAATCCACTTAATCTTTAAAGTTTTATGTCTAAATAATTTATGCAACCCAGTGCATTTTATCCTCTACCCCATTCTTGTATTTTACTGAAGTTCTTCTAAATACCGATGCAAGTTTATGTGATAATCCTTCTATTCTAAAGTTTTATTTTAGTTATTCCCTTTCCCCAATGTTTTCTTCTTTCTCTTGGAAAACTTAGAAATTTGGTTTGTCAGTCAGAACGTGGTACTGTAGCTCCATGCCATTGTGTTTTATGATGTATTTACTTGTCCATCTTCTTCTGCAGTCAAGAGACAATGGAGTGGGAAGTTCAGTACAACTCTCTTTGGGAGAAGAACTTTCTGGATTTCTTTTTGTTTTGAAGCTAAATGATGGTGCTTGGATAAATGATATGGGAGATGACTTTTATATCCCTCTCCCAAGATCTAGTAGCTTAATTATTGACAACAGGGAGAACCAATTTGAAGGTGTACAGAGGGAAGTAACTGAAGTCACTGAAGAGGCAGGTGAAGAGGAATCCATATCTGCATTTACCGATGAAATAATCAGTGAAATAAGGCATTTGGTGACAGATATTTCCTCTGAGAAGAATCGAAAGACAAAATCCAAAGAAGCACAAGAAACCATTCTTCAAGAAATTGAAAAGCTAGCTGCTGAGGCCTACAGTATCTTTAGAAATTCAGTTCCAACTTTCTCAGAGGAAACTATTACGGAATCTGAGACTGCTGTTGAATCCAAGACAGTAATATTTCCTGAATTGCCACCACAAGTATCCTCCGGAACAGGCACTGGGTATGAAATACTATGCCAAGGGTTTAATTGGGAATCTCATAAATCTGGAAGATGGTACATGGAGCTTAAAGAGAAAGCTGCAGAACTGGCATCATTTGGCGTTACTGTGATATGGTTACCACCACCGACAGAGTCTGTTTCTCCTGAAGGATATATGCCAAAGGATTTATATAATTTAAATTCGAGGTACTTGATTAAAATTCTTTTAAAGGGCTAATCGTTTCATAGTTTTAGACGCCTGTTACCTTTAAATATTTATGCAGAGAGCCCGCTCTTATGCGTGTTGTTTACCCTCAAAAGGATATGCCATATGCTGTACCTTCGAATATTATACTTACTGATTGACTCAAGTAGAAGGCAACATTCTATGTTCTGATTTATGCATTGCATGACAAGAAAAAAGAATGTAAAATAATTGTGATATCCGTGAAAAGGAACTTTGACATGAACTGTTATGTTTTTATTTAATATTTCAGATATGGAACTGTTGATCAACTGAAGGATGTGGTGAAAAGTTTTCATGAAGTTGGAATCAAAGTGCTTGGAGATGTTGTTTTAAATCACCGCTGTGCTCACTATAAGAATCAGAATGGTATTTGGAACTTATTTGGAGGTCGTCTCGACTGGGATGATCGTGCAATTGTAGCAGATGATCCACATTTTCAGGTTTATGAGGGTTTTGGATGTTTACTTTCTTTTCTTTACTCTTTACTCAGTATTGGTAATCATCCTATAGGAACTGGATAGATCTTATCTATTTTCGACATTTTTCTATATTCTCAGCAACATAGCTAGTTTCTTTTGTGGGTCGCAGAAAAATGTCTTTCAGTCATACTTTTTTCCATTAGTCAAAGTTCTATCCTAGGATTGAGAAAAATTAATAATTGATATCAAAACTCGTAACGTTCTTTCAGGAAAGATGTATTGCGTGCTTTATTTACCATTTCTCAGGAAGTGCTGTACATTTGAAACTTATTGATTGAAGTGTAATAGTTTTTTATTTTTCTTTTTCTAATTATATAAGCATATCATTGTATGGTTCATTCCAAATTACTGTGATTATCTTATATTGATTTGTGGTTGTTTGCATATTTCATTAATTGATAACAAAATAACTTTATGTTCACAAGACTACGCTAGAATAATTATCAATCATTTGTAGAGTGGATAATCTTGCTAAAATGAATGGTTTATATTATTTACATTGATGAAATTGCTTCAACATTAACATCGATTGATTTTGTGGGAGGAGACACTTTGTTAATAGTTTATTTCATATTTGTGTTCTTACAAATATGAAACTCCAGTAATTCTAGATTGTTATTAGTTTTGATGTTTCTATCTGCAGTCCCTAGAATTGTTTTTTATGTAAAGTCATAAAGTTGGTACTTCTGGTGTATTGAAAGTTCTCACTTTGCAAGAAATCATGAAATGGATTATCATAATTTAGCAACCTTGATTTTGGAGAATTGTTTTCTGGTGTGATGGTATTACTTTCTTTTTCTCTACCCCATCTTTTGAACAGGAGCATTCAGGATTTTTTTGTACCTTGAGAATTGGTTGTTTTTTAAGAATTAATAGATAAGTTTAATGACTAAATTATATGAATCAAAGGTTCATGTACATCATGTGAAGCTAATCTTCATGCATGCCACATTTTTTAGTTGGAAACCCGCCGAATATGCCAAGTATTTCATGATAAACAAGATTGGACAACAATGAAGTATTTGGAAGTTCCTTTTGTTGTCAGTATGTAGGACAATGATGCAGTTATCTTTCTGGGCGAATCTGATATGCATAATATATAATCTTTTTGCCATGCAGGGGAGGGGCAATAAGAGTAGCGGAGACAATTTTCATGCTGCTCCAAACATTGATCACTCGCAGGAATTTGTGAGAAAGGATCTCAAAGAATGGTTATTGTGGTTGAGGTTTGCATTCTAGATCCTAATTTTCAATTCCTTTTGCATGTAGTGTCCACAGAATGTTTAATCAGGTGAGAATATAGCCAGCCAGTTTTGTTTCTTAATGCATTATTAGTTAAATTTCTGAAATAGTTATGCTTGAGATCTAACTGTCTTCTAGAATGGTTATAATCTTTCCTCTTGGAAGCTGTTTTTAGACTCCAGAATGTGTCTTAACCAATTACACAATGATCTAGTTTCATTTATGAATTCATGTGTGCTTGACTTAAGTTGTCTTATCACCAACACACTTTTATGGTGTATTAGTTTATCTCAGACATTCAACAATGAATGACTCCCGTCCTTATTTTGTATTCAAGCTGTAGCGTCAAGTTTTTTTTTGTATCTTAATTTCTTGACTTTACCCTTTGACATTTCCTCACAGACTCAATAATTTCATGGACTAAATACATTTCTCCTTCTTCCTAAAGAACCTCACAGAAAAGTATTAAGAGTTATCATTTTCTAAAGTTAGCAGAGTCTATTTACAAAAAATTCCCAAAAGATGAATTATTTCTTTCAACGAAAGATATATTCGCCTTTTCAAAACAACTTGCTATCTATTATGTATGCATGTGTATGAATCTTATATGTTGGACATTATTAGTTATGTCGATGTGTGTCCCAGTAGTGCACTATTTTTGCATTCTGTGAATGTCAGACACAATTGTGATGAAATAGCAGCCATATCTGAGGATATCCTGCTATTCCTTACTGGTCAAACCCCCAATTTTACTCCTCTAACACCATTTCCCGCCATGCCCATTCATTTTCTGGCTAAGCTGAACTTCAAAAATTAAAGTAGCAGGGCCTTCATTAGCTGCTGCTACCTAACTATAACATGTACCATTCAAGACATTTTTGTTTTTGTGGAGTGATTTTCCATAATTCATAGTTCCTGACATTCCACTCTATTTTTGTCAAACCCCTATTGGTTTTCCCCTATCATATCCTATTTTTCTTTTAACTTTCCAATGCTCTCATTTATCTGATTGTTAATTATAGCTTATAAAACGCCCCATTTAATATAGCTATACTATATATATATATGTATGTATGTATATATATGTATGTATGTATATATGTATGTATATATATGTATGTGTATATATATGTATGTGTATATATATGTATGTGTATATATATGTATGTATATATGTATGTATATATATATATGTATGTATGTATATCTTAATGAATGTATGTATGTAGTTAAGATATCTATCCAATAATATATCTATATATAATATACAAACCATTGAAACTCGGTTCCCAAAACTACAGACACACACAACCATACAACATGATATATGTTACACAACACATACATATATTAGTCACATCAATCATACTAGAGAACCCCATAATAAGGCCAATAATACAAGAATCCTCAATTATATCTCTATGATTAGAGTAATTTGTCACACTCGATTCCTTTCGGAAGACTAGTATTATGCATATTCCACCATAGACTAACATCTATTCCATCAGAAGCATCTTGGAAATCCATCCTCAACTTCCTATGTCAAGGTGGTTTGTTGAATATACTTCGTAATATCCTGATGCACAAACTTCCTTTAATTCTCACCACGATACCATCTTAGGTACTCTCATCACACACCCATAAAATGGCCACAACACACCCATAAAGGGTCCTAACACAATCATAAAGGGCCTTCATATGAACACATTACAATATACAATACCAAGTATATCATACACTTGCATATATATATATATATGTATGTATGTATGTGCATGCATCTTGTCACCATCAACCTCATATATATATATATATATATATATGCACCTCATATATATACGCAAAACACACTTGTATAGATCAACATGACAATATTTCATCACTAGAGGCACATTGCTTGAGTGAGCTCATCTCATTTGTGCGACCTTGCTTCCTTATACAAAGGAAGACTTCTCTTGAGTGATACCAGCTCTAGAGGAGAGAGAACTAAAACAATCTCTCTTGCTTGAGCCGTCTCCCTTCACCTTAGCGGTCGTCTCCATAAGAGAGTTGTAAAATCCAATTAGTTTTAGAAACATCAAGCACACCACCTTCTCAATGCTTGATCAATATTATGTAGTTGCGTGATCTCACATATTCCAGAACCCCATACACCGATTGAGCAACCTCTCATTGCTAGAGAGTCACTTGTTCCAAAAGAGAGAATTGCTTCAACGTCTCCTTCGCTCAAGCCTCAAGCCATAACTTGAGCAATATGCTCTGCCGGTTGAGCATACATGTTGGTTCTTGGGAGACATTGAGTAGTGCATACAATGATGACTTATCGCTTAGGCATTGCTTGAGCGATATCAACCTAGAAATATAAATATCACCAACACTGTATTCAAAATTTCTATTACAACATTTATACCAACTAAGTTTCAATTAAGGTTTATATTATCTGCTTTTTTTATACTCATAGTTTGAAATTCTTAAAATTATACGCATGCTTATAATATCACATTTTAACTTACATCCCATTTTAATCACTATAAAATCCACATATCTATATCATATTGCATAGATGCCATAATTAACTCCCTTTACCTGGAGGGAACATGCTTACTAGCAAAACCTCCTCTTATGACTGCTGAAACCCGATTGTACTTCCATAAACTTAAATCCTACATTGACAATATTCCCTTAATCAGACCACCACTATAAGCTTTCCTTTCCAAACCCCAAGAAAAGAAGAGAATGGGTTGAACCAATTATGGAAAATAATAACTTATGAGGATCAATATTATGATTGGTCTATCTTTATCCACCAGCTGCCACCTCCTCAGTGATATAATTTGTTTATAAAACAGATTATTTCAAATTTCAAAATTCTATAGACTTTAGAGAGAATGGAGTATTAGAGAGGTAGAATTTCTAATGAAATAAAGGATGGATATTTTTAACTTATTTATAGACTTTTATTCTGTATCTATTTTAAAATTTATCTCTAAAGAAAACTTGGATCTTACAATACAGCTCAAGTTATCATGGAAGTATGTTACGCCTTTTTGATTATTAATAATGAATATTATGAAAAGATTTTTAATTTTGGATATTTTTCACACCATTTATATGTGTATACCATAGATTATGGATTATTTATCTAGTATCTATAATCTTCAATGTAATGGCCATCTTGCCAACCATGAAAGCAGTTTTCAGGTAGGTCTCTATGTACCACAACTTAGGTTGGGATTGATAACCAGCCTTTTATCTTGCGGTCCGCGAAACTCAGTTGATTCTTTCCTTTCTTCCTACATTCATAATTATTTACATTTTTCTTCTTCTTGTAAACTATTAGAACATCTAGAAATTATCTCATAATATTGTTCTATTTAAAGAGCATTTAAAGTATAATAGATGATCTCTTAGAGTGATTTGAGGGTTTTTGACGAAACTGGGGTAATTGTTGCCCCTTATTACCAAAATTGGGTTGCTTTTTAAAGTTGGGAAAGTTGTGCCAACGTGGCACGACTTCTGTCTAATCACTTTGAACTAAAGTTGTGTCACATTGACAACGAAATCGTGCCACGTTGACACTACTTTCCCAATTTTAAAAAGCGATCCCATTTTGGTAATAAAGGGCTAAATTTGCCCCACTTTTGTCAAAATCCCGTGATTTGAGTATTTCATGATTTGATATCTATTTTAAGTGGACATAGGAGTCTAGTATATGAATATAAATAAGGGTAAGTAATTTGTGTTTTTTATCCGTATAGAAAATGTTAGAGAATATGATTCATTGTACCTTTTATTTCTTCACTCTCTACCTTAATTCCTATTCTCTATAATTTCAACAAATACTGTGTTTCGGCAATGCTTTGTTAATAACTTGTTTTCCTCCCCCCTCCCCTTTCTTTCTTTGCTTTGAAGTATTACAAGAATTGTAGTTTTTTTTTCTAATACTGTTTACTTTTCAGGGAAGAAATTGGGTATGATGGGTGGCGCCTCGACTTTGTCAGAGGATTTTGGGGTGGTTATGTAAAGGACTACCTGGAAGCAACTGAACCATACTTTGCTGTTGGAGAGTATTGGGATTCTCTTAGTTATACATATGGTGAAATGGATCATAATCAAGATGCCCATAGGCAGAGGATCGTGGACTGGATCAATGCTACTGGTGGTACTGCTGGTGCATTTGATGTTACAACCAAAGGGATTCTTCACTCCGTAAGCACTCAAGTTGATTGTTCCAACTTTCAGCTACAATAATTTTAATTATTTCATGCATAAGATTTTCTGGATCTACCGGACACAGCTCTTGGAGGAGTTGAAAATTTTACTAAGTCATTTATCTGTTTTGAAATATTACGAATTTCATTCTCTTGTTGAAATTTGTTTTGCAATTTTTGTGTCTGAAGGCAGTAAACTATTATGTTTCTTTAGCTTCTTTTTTGTTTTAAATTATTGTACTGTAACAGTGATAATGCTTCTAGTGAACGAATCTCATTGTAAAAAAGCTGCTTGCTGCCATAGGTGAGATTTAATAGATGTTCATATGGGAGATAATTATATTGTGACTTGACTATATGTATTGTATTATAAATATGAATAATTAAACTTTTCATAAGGCTCTCTTGCTAATAACTAAGCACAACATAAGATATCTTCATTTTGGAAATATATGTGACTGTTCTTCTGATGCCAACAACTTTGCTTTGGGCTCTTAATTTGTTTTTGAAGTTTGAACCGAGACTCATCTCTTGTAAGGATGCTTCAAAAGATGATCAGAAAAGTGCATGCTGTCAACTTCTTTACCATCTCAGCAGGGCCTATGTATATTATTTAATTTTGGTGATATTTTGTTTAAATTCTTCTCCATATAGGCTTTGGAAAGATGTGAATACTGGCGCCTGTCAGATCAGAAAGGAAAGCCCCCTGGTGTTCTTGGGTGGTGGCCATCTCGTGCTGTTACTTTTATAGAAAATCATGATACTGGTTCTACCCAGGTTCGAACTTCCCCTTTCAAAAGTATTCTGGTATTGTTAAAGATTTTTTCAAGGTTAATTTTTGATAGAAATAATTCATTATCATTGACTGCACCTATTATTATGAATTACTCCACTAGTAAGATTGGACGTTTTCAAATTAAGGCATTTCCCTCTGAATCTCCTCAAAGACACACTACACACTATCATAAAGTTTCTTTCATATTTTGGTTGTACTTATTTGTTATACTAAAAATATAAACTATCTTAAATTTTCTTTCATATTTTCTTTTGTGAAGGGTCATTGGAGATTTCCCAGTGGAAAAGAAATGCAAGGATATGCTTACACTCTTACTCACCCAGGAACTCCATCAGTGTTCTTTGACCATCTTTTTTCTCACTATAAAACTGAAATATCGACACTTCTCTCTATCAGGAAGCGGAACAAGATCCAATGCAGGAGTACAGTGAGTATCAGAACATTCTCTTATAGACTGCATACAATTGTTTAAGTGGATATTTTCTGGGGTGAATGACGAGGAGCTTTTTCCTTGAAATAACTAAGTCATAGAAACTGAAAATCTATCATTGCATTATGTACTGACAGCCACTGCACTGAAATTAACAGATACCAGAAACTGAGGCAAAGTAATGCTTAATTCTTTCAACCGGAAAAGGAAAATATAGAATGACAATAATAGCTATGGTGTTAGCTGTTTCAAAACCTTAATTTCCAAATAACTCTCCAGCACTTTCCTCTCTTTACCTTCTTTAATTCCTTGCTTTGCTCCTAACTTTTCCCTCGTGGTTGCCACTTTAGCTGGTTTATTGCAGCCCAAATCCTCATTGCACACCTCTTTCTCACAGTATCCTCACTATCTGAAGTTTCTATTCCCTGTTAAGCGTGCTTCTACTACATCACTTCCGAATTTACACTACAATGATGGAGTTCTATCAGAAAACATGTTTTGGTTATGAACTTATGCTAACAGAGTTAACTAATTACTCATAGTAATATGGATGACAATTGCAATAATGTTGGACAAGTAAATGAAGATCTCTGCTTGCAATGCATCTGAGCTTTCTTCGTGACAATGTCTTTACTACTGAGAGTTAAAACTTGAAAAGCATCACATACATCCTTACATATTATTATTAATATCTTAATAAAAAGTCTGAAGATGTTATTTAGATAACGTAGAAACATTGACATTATTAGGACACTAACCTTTGCAGCTTTGATAATTGTTTTGTTTAAGGTTAAAATTTGCAAGGCAGAAAGGGATGTTTATGCAGCTGTGATAGATGAAAAAGTTGCTATGAAGATTGGACCTGGTCAATTTGAACCACCCAGTGGATCCCAAAAATGGTCCTCAGTTTTGGAGGGAAGAGACTATAAGATTTGGGAGGCATCGTAATATAACTGTTTTAATCTCTTAAGTACATGTTCCTTTGGAAAATCATCATCACGATGTTTCTTAGGAGGCAAGTATAAAGACAGAAGAATAGATGATGGTATGACAAGCCAGAATTGAAGTTAGTTTAAATGTGCCACTATTACTGAGTGTATATATATGCTGCATAGAAGCAATATTATAGAAAAGGTTGCAGAGGGTTCATTTCAGCCCAATGCTGACTCTTCTGATATCAGAAAGCCTTCATGTTATACATTACTATGTTTATATACTGTACAATATTTAGATATTTAGTATTGACAATAATGTATACAGCTGCCATATAGTATTGACAATAATGTATACAACTGCCATATATGGTACATAATTCTTTGAATTGGTTCTGAATCAAGATGGCAATATATCAAGGGAAATTTTGAATGGGGGATTTTGGAAAAAAGGAAAGGGAGTGTTTATATAAATACATAAGTTGATCATTGTTCTTACTAATGATGACCGATCTCCGAAGGATTGTCAAGCTTTACAAATCAATCTGAGTAAGCAAAATATTTTTTAATGCTTAAGTCAGGAAGAGTATAATGATATATGAGTAGTAATTGAATATCAAAATGAGGGTGAGAAATACTAACTGTGGTTGTATTTATAGATTTGTTTCAGTTACAAAGAGTTGTTTCGAGCTTTGTGATCACGTTATAACATAATTAGAGTGGTTACCAATGAGAAATATGATTAACTATAGGTGGTTAATATCCATGGATATTAATTGTTCTGTCTATTTAAGGATGCACAATACATAAGTCTCCTAAGCTCGACAAATAGACTTTGAAGAGATCGGACTTGAACATAGCCAACCTTTGCAACCATACATAACTCGATGGTCTGAGCTTGTCTAAAGTCATGGTTTGAACTTAATATAATTAAGTTATAATAAATATTACGATCATTGTCATTAACTGATAATTAATAAATATCATAAATATGTAATAAAATAACGAAATCCTATACGCATTAACGAGGGATTTTTCGACTAATGATTGTGTGCCTTTTCGAGGAGCTTTGACGTTTGTCTTAAAGTTGAAACAAACGGGTTTGTGGAAATTGAAATGACTTTTCATTTTTCTTCGCGTTCAAAAGGTTCCATGAAACGATTTATCCTACTTATATAAAGAGACTTCCTCTTTCACTCTGACCTTTCACTTTCGTTTGCTTCTATGAGATATTTGATGCTTGTAGAGTTGCTCTTCCTTTCATGTCCTTTGTTCTTATTTTTCTTTTATCCTTAAATTTGACTGAAAAAGTACTTTTAAATATTTGTCCTATATGATAATGCTTAACATATTTTGTTCTTACAAGGTCGGGTTCCTCCTATAGTGGCTCCTTTTGTCTTTTTCTTTCGGTCTTCACGACCTCCAAGCGCGGTGGTCTCCGATTGGTTATTCCTTTCACCGAGATGAGTAGCAGGGAACATGCAAAGGCACGCTGACGATTAAGTTAGTCAGAGTACAATGTGCAGGTGAGTCGAGAGAGAAAACTTACCTTTGGCGCTGGGTCTCCTCTAGTATTTATACCTTTTGGATAGACCTCAGCTGTCATGGGCTTGCTCGTGGATCCAAAAGAGGGCCCAATCGTGCCTTAATCACGATTTATAACTAAACTGACTTAATTACGATTAATTGTGGGTTTACGGGTTATGTTTGGATTAAGAGAGTCATTCGGCCTTCTCGGCCATTCGGCCATGTCGGCCTTCTCGGCTAATCGGTAATACATTTGCCCCCCAGGCTCGAGTGGAGCGATTTGAGTGTCACGTAGAGTTTGTGTAAAAGAAAAATTGCTTTATCTTTAGCTAGATACTCATCCCGAGTCATAAGCCCCCCATGCACTAGTAGAGGAACTCTATAAAGGGTCTTATATGGCCGATAAATCGGGTAGTCGCTACTTCGTGTGACTGGCACTTCCGCATGAGTGTTATGTCGCGTGATTGCTCAGGGGCCCTTGAAGCCGAGTAGGGAAGTTCGCTGGAGCGTTCGAGGCGCGTGGATGTGACGTGCTGTCAGGAGGTGCAGAGTCGCATGATCTGGACCGTTGATACTGAGTTGATCCAACGATACAAATTAAGAGTGACAGTTCGTATTCACCTATTGCTCCACCTATAAATAGGAGTGGTGGTGGGTTCCATCTTTCACGCGTTAACCGTGAATTTGTTGTGAGAATCTGAGAGTTGAGAGTGTTTGCCTTAGAATCTGTGTGTACCGGTTGAAGAGTCTTTGGAGGTAACCATGTCTTCCCTTTCTGTTACCATTTTATTTTCACCTGTGTCAGGGGGTCCGAGTAGGGGAGGGCCGATGACTGTAGATATTAGTTATATTAATACCGAGAGCACTGAGAAGTCCTCTTGGGCTGTTGATTCTGTAAGTAGGAATAATGTAGAGCCTGTAGCGTCGTCTTCTTCTTCTCTAAGTGCATACGAAGAGGAAGAGGTTCGAGAAGCCGACTACGCATGGGTGGATAATTGGGTTCAAGAGGTTTTCTCCAAATTTCGACAACCATCCATGCTCTAGACTTTTGCCGAGAGTGTAGATATTCTTTTAGAGGGTGTTTTGGATGGTCTACTATCCTTACGTAGGTGTAGGGAGTATGAAACCATTTGTCTGGGTAGGGGGAGAGAACCCAAAGATTTTTTCTATTTCTATTCTTGCTTAATCTCGGATATTCATGTCCGTTTTCCTTTCGATGACTTTACTATGGAGGTTTTGCGCGTCTTAAACGTGGCTCCCACTCAGTTACATCTGAATAGCTGGGTTGCACTTAGAGCCTTTTGGCTGCTCTTCGATGTTGTTCCCATTGTTCAGTTGCGTGTTGTTCGACACTATCAAATTTCACAATCATGTCATCGACATACACTTCCATTGTCTTCCCAATTTGCTTTCGAAAAATCCGATCCATCAACCTTTGGTAGGTCGCCCCTACATTCTTCAATCCGAAAGGCATAACTTCATAGCAAAAGTTAGCCCTTTCGATCAAGAAAGTTGTCTTCTCTCGGTTTGCCAGATTCATAGGTATTTGATTGTACCCAAAATATGCGTTGAGAAAGTTTAAGACTTTGTGATCGGCAACTCCATCTATCTGTCGGTCGATACTAGGCAGCGAATACGCATCTTTAGAGCAGGCCTTATTAAGAATAGTGTAGTTGGTATACATCCGCCAGTTCCCATTGTTCTTATGAACCAACACTATATTCGCTAATCAGGTAGTGTAATGTACCTCCCAATAAACTTGACATCCAGGAGCTTGCGCACTTCTTGCTCCGCGATCAATGTCTTCTCTTCTCCCATTCTTCTCTTCTTTTGGGCTACCGACTTTGCCTCCTTGCAAACTGAGAGCTTGTGGAAAATAATTCTAGGATCTATGTCCGACATGTCGGCTATCGTCCAAGCAAACACATCAAAGTTTTTAGCCAACATGGTGATTACATCCGTATCCTCTTCGTTCAAGGTCGAACCCAGACGAGTATTTTATCTTGGTTGGCCCATCTGCCATGAGACAGTCTCTTCCTTCGGTTTTAGCGAGGCTCATCATTCGGCCTCGGGTCCAGATCATTCATAATTGTAACCTGATGAGCTTCAAGCCTTTGACTTGGTGTCGGAAGGGGAATTCTTAGATTTGTGACATAACATTCCCTCGTAGTCTTCAATCTAGATGAAGGGTCACGACATCCCTGCCTCGACTCCTGGTATTGAAGGGGAATTTCATGGCAAGATGAGTAGTCGAGACTATGGCTCCCAACTTGTTTAGGGATGGCCTCCCTAGAAAGATGTTGTACAATGTCTCCACATCCACCAGTAGGTATCTGATCCTGATTGTTTTACAACATTCATTTCCCTCGCTAAACTTAGTGTCGAGGTCAATGTATCCTCGAGTGTCTATTCTTTCTCCCGAGAATTCGACTATTTGTTCATTAAACGACACCACGACATCTTGAGATAAACCAATTTTCCTGAATGTTTTCTAGTAAAGGATGTTGACTGAGCTTCCTTGATTTATCAGCATTTTCATGACCACAAAATTGGCCACTTCGATGGTTACCACCATCGGATCATCATGCTTTGGATCGATAGTTCTAAAGTCGACATCGATGAAGGTAATAGGAAATATACTTCTTCTTCCCCTTCTATAGTCTCCTGGACTGTTGGATCTCCATTAAGTTTTTGCTTCGTCTGAGTATTCTCCTTCTTCAAGGTCGCTATCTCTTTCACATTCTTTCTCTTCATTCCTTGGATCTCCTCCTTATTTTTCTTCTTAAGCATCTCCATCTCCCTCCTCATTTGCATTATCAAAACCATTGGGTTAAGTTGGATTGTCTCTGCCTCTCCTTGCATATTCCTGTCGTTGTCTGTCATGTTCCTCTTTGTTACCATGTGGACACTTTGAAAGGTTTCTTCTTGGTCCCACGGTGGACACCAAAAATGTTCTTACAAGGTTGAGTTCCTCCTAGAGTGACTCCTTTTGTCTTCTTCCGGTCTTCACGGCCTCCAGGCACGGTGGTCTCCGATTGGTTCTTCCTTTCACCGAGATGAGTAAAGGGAACCAACAAAGGCACTCTATCAAGTTAGTTCGAGTACAATGTGCAGGTGAGTCGAGAGAGAAAAATTACCTTTGGCACTGAGTTTCCTGTGGTATTTATTCCTTTTGGATGAACCTCAACTATCATGCGCTTGCTCGTTGGTCCAAAAGAGGGCCTAATCGTGCCTTAATCACAATTTACAACTAATCTGGCTTAATTACGGTTAATTGTAGGTTTATGGGCTATGTTTGGATTAGGAGAATTATTTGGCCTTCTCGATCATTCGACCATGTCGGCGTTCTCGGCTATCCGGTAATACATATTTGAATGCTAGGAATAGATTTGAAATGTTAATTGTTTTATAACATCTGTTATAATGATAAGAATTTTTTTATAAATATATGAGAAATCGATATTTAGGACACAATCTTAATAATTTTATATGTCAGGAATCAATATGAGTGGTTTTTATATGTGCACCAATGTAAATCAAGATGTAATGTTATATGTTTTTATTCATTAAAACTACAGACGAGTAAGAAGGATTAACCTCATTCCCAATTTTTTTAATTGAATTATTTTACTCATTTATTTTGTTTTCATTTAATTTTTATGCAAACTTATGTCAATATCTTTCAAATATTTTTTTTATCAGCAATGAAAAAATAATATAAAACGGAACACTTAAGGGTGTCCCAACCCTTTTACACCAATAACAAGAACCACCTGTTGGAGATCCCACATCGACTAGAGATTAGAGCCTTTCATTGTATATAAGTGGGTGCAAACCTCAACCCTATGAGCCGGTTTTATGCGGTTGAGTTAGGCTTAAAGTCCACTTCGTAATATGGTATCAGAGCCATTTCGAGTCTATCCTAGCGAGTGTTTGTTGGGCCTATCGTGCCACCCGCTATCGGGCCGCTATCGGACCACCCATAATATATAGTCCCACGCACGAGTTGGTAGTCTCGGCGTGAGGGGGGTGTGTTGGAGATCCCACATCGACTA
>Ga0123341_1001285_pt1 | contig 18434 bp, 19 predicted proteins | sample Turbeapinknodule_FD_89959 | JGI IMG/M metagenome (GOLD analysis project Ga0123341, IMG submission 89959) | Root nodule microbial communities of legume samples collected from Mexico - Turtle bean Mexico pink nodule | ecosystem: Host-associated > Plants > Roots > Nodule | place: Mexico: Nepantla...
CGATATTGTCGATGTCGCCTGCCTGTGTCGACAGGAGCAACACCCCGAGCACAGCGCGGAAACGCTGGATCGGCACGGCGACCGAAACGATGAGCTCGCCTTTTTCCGTCGTGCGCACGACGGCGCCGCGCACGCCGGTGAGCGCGTTCATCACCTCCGGATAGATCGAGCCGTCGCCGCCCGGCGCTTCCTTGTAAAGCGGCAGGTTGCCGGGCTGCAGCGCCTTGTTGAACAGGGTGGCGAACCAATCGCTCCAGGTCTGCTTCTCCTCCTCGACCGGCGGCAGGTCGAAGCGCAGCACTTGGCCGCGCGAATAAAGATGGCGGGAATCCAGCAGCAGATTGGCATCGGCATCGAAGATGCGGGCGCGCGTGCGCGTCGGAGAGATCAGCCGGCGCAGCACCGGCGCGACCTTCTCGGGATCGATCGGGAATTCGAGGTCTTCGTCGTTCGGTACCGGGGTGATGCTCTGGCCAGCCTGCAGCTCGAGCAGCTTCTGCGGATCGATGGTGATCGAATTCGTATCGACCGATGCGGAAGCTGAAATGGCGCCGGCGATGATTTCGCCTTGCGTCAAAAGGCTCTCGGCGCGGGCGTCAATCAGTCCCTCGCGAAACTGGTTGAGGTAGAGGATACCGCCGACCAGCACCAGCAGTGCGACGAGATTGAAGAAGACGATGCGCCGCGTCAGGCTCGAAAACACGGCATTGCCGAAGATGCGGCGGATCAGCGTGAAAGGATGCGACCAACGGCGGTCTCGGACGCGACGGGTGCTCACGCCCTCCGCATCGTCGAGATCCCTATCCTGCACCAACTGTGCCAACGACTGGCCCTTTCGAAGGGCAGGGCCGGATAATCCGGCCGGCAGCCCTCAACAATGTCTCGCGCTGCGCCGTCTGGGCTCAGGCTGCTTCGCGGAAGCGGTATCCCACTCCGTAGAGCGTTTCAATCATATCAAAGTCGTTGTCGACCATCTTGAATTTCTTGCGCAGCCGCTTGATGTGGCTGTCGATCGTCCGGTCGTCGACATAGACCTGTTCGTCATAGGCGGCGTCCATCAGCGCGTCGCGGCTTTTGACGACGCCGGGGCGCTGCGCCAGCGAATGCAGGATCAGGAATTCGGTCACCGTCAGGGTCACGGCCTCACCCTTCCAGGTGCAGGTATGACGTTCCTGATCCATGACCAGCTGCCCGCGTTCCAGCGAGCGGGCCTGCTGCACGGCGCCGTTCTTCGGTGCGCCGACGGGGCTGGTGCCGGCGGCTGCGGCTTCACGGCTAGAGGCGCGGCGCAGCACGGCGCGGACGCGCTCGACCAGCAGACGCTGCGAAAAAGGCTTGGTGATGAAATCGTCGGCGCCCATCTTCAAGCCGAAGAGCTCATCGATCTCCTCATCCTTGGAGGTAAGGAAGATGACGGGAATATCCGACTTCTGTCGCAGGCGGCGCAGCAGTTCCATGCCGTCCATGCGCGGCATCTTGATGTCGAAGATCGCTAGCTGCGGTGGTCGCGCCAGCAGGCCGTCGAGCGCCGAAGCACCGTCCGTATAAGTCTCGACCTTATATCCTTCGGCCTCCAGTGCGATCGACACCGAGGTTAGGATGTTGCGGTCGTCATCAACGAGCGCGATTGTCGGCATGGTGTTGGTCTCCATCATCAGTGCGCAATCTCCCGGATTTTGCTCTCCCCAGGCGGTCTCAGTGACCGGATGCGCTTATGGAGGATAAAGGTGGAACAAATTGTGGCAAAGATAAAGGGAAAGATTGTCGTGAAAATCGCCGGCAATCTTAAGTAGCGAGGGAAAATGTTTCAACGCGCTCACCTAAAACGATTTAAAACAGAGGCAATAAATTTAAATCGATTAAATATTTGATATTACTATATTTTTTCAAGTTCTGTGTCTTGTGTTTTAAAATTTCTACCCGTATTTTCGCGGTTAGTTTTAACGGCAACGCGCCTGAGCAAAGGGAACTAGCCATGGAAAAGTTCGGAGTTCATAACCCGGCAACGGAGCTGGCAACGGTTGGATTGGGCGGCGCAGCCAGCGTTCGCTACAACTTTTCCGCTGCCGCACTCTATGAAGAAGCGATCCGCCGGGGTGAAGCCGAACTGACTGCTCAGGGCGCGCTGCGGGCCATCACCGGCCAGCACACCGGCCGTTCGCCACGTGACAAGTTCGTCGTTCGCGACAGCAATACCGATGGCCAGATCTGGTGGGACAACAATAAGCCGCTCTCGCCGGAACACTTCGCCCTGCTGCGCGACGACATGCTCGCGCATGCCACCGGTAAGGACCTTTTCGTCCAGGACCTCGTCGGCGGCGCCGAGGAAGGCCATGCTCTGCCGACCCGGATCGTCACCGAGTTTGCCTGGCATTCGCTGTTCATCCGCAATCTGCTGATCCGCCCTGATGCTGCAGCGCTCCCCAGCTTCGCGCCGAAGCTGACGATCATCGATCTGCCGAGCTTCAAGGCCGATCCGGCCCGCCACGGCTGCCGTTCGGAAACGGTGATCGCCTGCGACCTGACCAACGGTCTCGTCCTCATTGGCGGCACCTCCTATGCCGGCGAAATGAAGAAATCGGTCTTCACCGTTCTCAACTACCTGCTGCCGGCCAAGGGCGTGATGCCGATGCATTGCTCGGCCAATGTCGGCCCGGACGGTGACGCGGCGGTGTTCTTCGGCCTTTCCGGCACCGGCAAGACGACGCTGTCGGCCGATCCAGCCCGCACGCTGATCGGCGATGACGAACACGGCTGGAGCGAAAACGGCATCTTCAACTTCGAAGGCGGCTGCTACGCCAAAACAATCCGTCTGTCGGCCGAGGCCGAGCCGGAAATCTATGCGACGACCCAGCGTTTCGGCACCGTGCTCGAAAACGTCGTGCTGAACGAAGGCCGCGAGCCGGATTTCAACGACGGCTCGCTGACCGAAAATACCCGCTGCGCCTACCCGATGCATTTCATTCCGAACGCCTCGGAAACCGGCCGGGCCGGGCATCCGAAGACGATCATCATGCTGACCGCCGATGCCTTCGGCGTCATGCCGCCGATCGCCCGTCTGACGCCTGATCAGGCGATGTATCACTTCCTGTCCGGCTACACCGCCAAGGTGGCCGGCACCGAAAAGGGTGTCGTCGAGCCGGAAGCGACCTTCTCCACCTGCTTCGGCGCGCCCTTCATGCCGCGGCATCCGGCCGAATACGGCAACCTGCTCAAGGAACTGATTGGCCGCCACGGCGTCGAATGCTGGTTGGTCAATACCGGTTGGACCGGCGGCGCTTACGGCACCGGCAAACGCATGCCGATCAAGGCGACGCGCGCGCTTCTCACTGCTGCTCTCAACGGCAAACTCGGCCAGGTCGAGTTCCGTGCCGATACCAACTTCGGCTTCGCCGTGCCGGTCTCCGTCAATGGCGTCGACAGCGCCATTCTCGATCCGCGCTCGACTTGGGCCGACAAGGCAGCCTATGACGCACAGGCCGAAAAGCTGGTCTCGATGTTCATTGCGAACTTCGCCAAGTTCGAGAACCACGTCGACGGCGGTGTTCGCGACGCGGCTCCCGGCGTGAAGGTTGCCGCCGAATAAGAAGTGCAATCAATTCCAGCAAAAGTGTGCAGCGGTTTTGCCAGGCAAAGCGCGAAGCGCTTTTGCCGGGAATTGCGCTAAACAGACTCTCTGATTCACGTGAAACCCGGCATCGCAGGATGGCCGGGTTTTTATTGATGATGGCCGATGTTTTCAATTAGCGGCCGATGTGAGATAGAACGCCGCATGGCCAGCGACGCACTCTATATCGACGATAGGATCACCATCGCTGGATGGGAGCTGACCGAACAGTTCGTTCTGGCGGGCGGTCCCGGCGGGCAGAACGTCAATAAGGTTTCGACCGCGGTCCAGCTGTTCTTCAACATCCCGAACTCGCCGTCACTGAACGAGCGCGTCAAGGCCAATGCGGTCAAGCTCGCCGGCCGGCGCCTGTCGAAGGACGGCGTGCTGATGATCGAGGCGAGCCGCTTTCGCAGCCAGGACCGCAACCGCGAGGATGCGCGCGACCGGCTGAAGGAGCTGATTCTGGAGGCCGCCAAGCCACCGCCGCCGCCGCGCAAGAAGACCAAGCCGACCAAGGGTTCGGTCGAGCGCCGCCTGAAGGAGAAATCCGGCCGCTCGGAAGTCAAGAAAATGCGCGGCCGCCCTGGCGGCGGAAGCAGTGAATGACATGCCGGAACTCTTGAGCGGCATTCGCCATCTCCCCGGCTATCTCGACCGGGCGCGCCAGGAGGCGTTGGTCGAGGTCATCCGCACTATTGTCGCCGAGGCGCCGCTTTATGTGCCGGTCATGCCCGGCACCGGCAAGCCGATGTCGGTGCGCATGACCAATTGTGGGGCGCTCGGCTGGGTAACCGACAAGCAGCGCGGCTATCGCTACCAGCCGACGCATCCGGCAACCGGCAGGCCTTGGCCCGATATGCCGCAGGAATTACTCGATATCTGGAATGATGTGGCCGGTTACGACAAGCCGCCGGAAGCCTGTCTGATCAATTTCTACTCCGACGATGCCCGGATGGGTCTGCATCAGGACAAGGATGAGAGGGATCTGCAGGCGCCGGTCGTCTCGATCTCGCTCGGCAACAGCTGCCTGTTTCGCATCGGCGGCCTCAACCGCAATGATCCTACGCTATCCCTAAAGCTGTCGAGCGGCGATCTGGTCGTTCTGGGCGGCGAGGGGAGGCTGTGTTTCCACGGCGTCGACCGCATTCACCCGGCGACATCGACGCTCTTGAAGAATGGCGGCCGCATCAATCTGACGCTGCGCCGCGTCAATCCCTCGAGCTGACAGCCCAGGATCGCCTGCTATAGTTTGCGCAGCGCGACCTGCTCGATCAAATGATCCTTGCCCTTTTTCAGGATCAGATCGGCACGCGGCCGCGTCGGCAGGATGTTCTGGCGCAGGTTTTTCAGGTTGATGTTCGCCCAGAGATCCCCGGCGATTTCGAGCGCTTCCGCGTCGCTGATCGAAGCGTAGCGATGGAAATAGGAATTCGGATCGCGGAAGGCGGTCTCGCGCAGCCGCATGAAACGCGCGACGTACCAGTTGTGAATCTGGTCTTCCGCTGCATCGATATAGATCGAGAAGTCGAAGAAGTCGGAGACCATCGGCACGATCTTGCCGCCGGCGGGCAGGTCGCGCGACTGCAGTACGTTGATGCCTTCGAAGATCAGGATGTCGGGCCGGTCGACGATCTTGTAATCGTCGGGCAGCACGTCATAAACGAGATGCGAATAGCTGGGCGCCTTGACATCCGGCTGGCCGGCTTTGATCGCCGAGAGAAAACGCAGGATCGCGGCCGTGTCGTAACTCTCCGGAAAACCCTTGCGCTGCATCAGCTTTTGCCGCTGCAGCACGGCGTTCGGATGAAGGAAGCCGTCGGTGGTGACGAGATCGACCTTCGGGCTGGAAGGCCAGCGCCCCAGGAGCTCTTTGAGGATACGGGCGGTGGTCGATTTTCCCACCGCGACCGAGCCGGCGATGCCGATGACGAAGGGCGTCTTCGTCACATCGGACAGGCTGAGGAAGCGGTTGCGCTGTTCGAACAGCATCTGCGAGGATTCGACATGCGCCGACAGCAGCCGCGACAGCGACAGATAGATGCGCCGGACCTCGTCGAGATCGATCGGGTCGCCCATCGAACGCAGCCGCTTGACCTCGTCGCTTGTTAGCGTCAACGGCGTGTCGGCGCGGAACTTCGCCCATTGCTCGGAAGAGAAGAAGTGGTAGGGCGAATAGGATTCCGACTGGAAGTGATCCAACGTTTCCGGCACCCCGATAATCTCAGTCGCGATACTCATGAACTCTGCCGGCCGGCCTTTTCCTTGAGGCCGGACTGCGCGGTTCTGCGCTCGAGCTCGGCCATGACATTCTCTAACGGTATTTCAGCAATCTTCAATACGACCAATAGGTGATAGAGCACATCGGCGGCTTCATAGGTCAGATTGTCGCGATCGCCGGTCACCGCCGCCATTACGGCTTCGATCGCCTCTTCGCCAAGCTTCTTTGCCGCTTTCGGCTGGCCGGCAGCGACGAGCTTCGCCGTCCAGGATTGCTCCGGTGAGGCTTTCGACCGCTCGGCGACGATGCTTTCGAGATCGGAAAGGGAAAATCCGCTCATAGGTCCGCTTTCAAGTTCAGTCGAGACGCATGTCGATGCCGCACTTCGACATATAGTGCTTCGCCTCGCCGACGGAATAGGTGCCGAAGTGGAAGATCGAGGCGGCGAGCACCGCATTGGCATGGCCCTCCTTCACCCCGGCGACGAGATGGTCGAGATCGCCGACGCCGCCCGACGCGATGACCGGCACACGCACCGCATCGGCGATCGCCCGCGTCAGTTCCAGATCGTAGCCAACCTTGGTGCCGTCGCGGTCCATCGAGGTCACCAAGAGCTCGCCGGCGCCGCGCGCCACCATCTTCTGGGCGAATTCGACGGCGTCGATGCCGGTCGCGTTGCGGCCGCCATGCGTATAGATTTCCCAGGCGCTGAGATTGTCGCCGCCGACCGCCTGCGTGCGCCGGCGCTTGGCGTCGATCGAGACGACGATGCACTGGTCGCCGAACTTGTCTGCCGCCTCGGCAACGAAGTCGGGATTGCTGACGGCTGCCGAATTGATCGAGACCTTGTCGGCGCCGCACAGCAGGAGCTTGCGGATATCGGCGATGGTGCGCACTCCGCCGCCGACCGTCAGCGGCATGAAACATTGGTCGGCCGTGCGCGACACGACATCAAAGATCGTCTCGCGATTGTCCGAGGAAGCGGTGATGTCGAGGAAGCAGAGCTCATCGGCACCGGCCACATCATAGGCCTTCGCCGCTTCGACGGGATCGCCGGCATCGACGAGATTGAGGAAATTGACGCCCTTGACGACGCGGCCGTCCTTGACGTCGAGGCAGGGAATGACACGGGCCTTGAGGGTCACTACGCAGTCTCCTTTGCCCTGTTGGCCTTGATCAGCGCCAACGCTTCCGCAGGATCGATACGGCCGTCATAAAGCGCACGGCCGGAGATCGCGCCTTCCAGCTTTCGTGCATCGGACCGCAGCATCCGTTTGATGTCCTCAAGCGAGGCGAGGCCGCCCGAGGCGATGACCGGAATGGAGACGGCCTCGGCAAGTTCCAGCGTCGAAGCCCAGTTGATGCCGGTCAGGATGCCGTCGCGGTCGATGTCGGTATAGATGATCGCGGCGACGCCGGCGCCTTCGAATTTTTTTGCGAGTTCGATGATCCCGAGTTCGGAAGCCTCCGCCCAGCCCTCGACCGCCACCTTGCCGCCCTTGGCATCGATGCCGACGGCGACGTGGCCTGGAAATTTCCGGCAAGCCTCGATGACCAGCTCAGGATTTCTGACCGCGACGGTGCCGAGAATGACTCGCCGCAGCCCGCGCGACAGCCAGGCCTCGATATGATCGAGGGTTCGGATGCCGCCGCCGAGCTGCACCGGATTTTTCGTCGCCTTGAGGATCGCTTCGACGGCGTCGCCATTGGCCGAATGTCCCGCAAAGGCGCCGTCGAGATCGACCACATGCAGCCATTCGAAACCCTGGTCTTCGAAGGATTTCGCCTGGGCGGCCGGATCGGTGTTGTAGACCGTCGCCTGCTGCATGTCGCCGAGCTTCAGGCGGACGCATTGGCCGCCCTTCAGATCGATCGCGGGAAAAAGGATCATGTCGTCTACGTCCGTAAAGTGGTCGGTACCATCAGCGCATTCCACGCATCTACGATATCCGAGTGGAAAAAGACAGCGGCAATGGTGGCCGCGCCGAAAAGCAGAAGAAGGAGCAGGGTGACGGTCAGACCGGCCCGGACCTGACGCCAGAAGCCCAGGCGCCGTTTCACCGACTTTTCGATGTCGCGCACCTTTCGCAGCGCGTCGTTGTTGACGGCGGCGAGACGGATCTCCGGCTCCATCGCCTCGACATAGGTTTCGGCATAACTCGAAAGGATCTGCGAGGCGCGGTCGCGCAGCGTATTGCGCAGGTCGGTGGAGAGATAATTGCTGGCGACCGCGGCAAGCTCCGCTTCATTGGGCGAACGGCCGGCATTGCGCTTGCGATAGCTGATGACGAAATCGCGCTTCTGCCGCTCGTAAAGCGCATAGGCAAGCAGGCCGATCAGATCGTCTTCGCCCTCGATATAAAACTCCAGCACGGCTTCGGTAATGTCGCCGGCGCTGATGCCGTTGGCGCGCAGCTGGGAATTCTCGTTGCCGGCAAGGATTTCATGGATCATCGGTCCAGCCTTTCTTTCAACGCCTTGGCTGCATTGGAAAGCGCTCTTTTGTGAATGGTCTCATCGACACGGCGGATGATCGTCCCATCGGCAAGCCGGATGTCCGAGAAGGGAGGCTGCCCCTCCCGGGAGGGTCTCAGCGTGTAGAACACCTTGCCTGATTTCCGCGACGCCGGCATCGAGCGCACTCCTGTTCCGCCGTTTCCATAAAGGGGAAATAAGGCGGCGGTATTACGGGTTCCAGCGCAGGAAATTGGCAATCAGCGCCAGCCCGAGCTTTTGGCTCTTTTCCGGGTGAAACTGTGCGCCGACCATGTTGTCGCGCCCGACGAGAGCGGTCATCGCACCGCCATAGTCGACGGTCGCGATGACATCGTCGGCCTTTTCGGCGGCAAGATGGTAGGAATGCACAAAATAGGCGTGCAGCCCCTCCGGGCCAGTCGCAATGCCGTCGAAAAGCGGATGTTCGCGTTTCAGGTCGAGCGTATTCCAGCCGATCTGCGGGATCTTCAATTGAGGATCATCAGGCGTCATCCCGACGACATCGCCGGGAATCCAGTTAAAACCGTGCGTCACGGTCTTTTCGAGGCCGCGCGAGGACATCAGCTGCATACCGACGCAGATGCCGAGGAACGGCCGCGCCTTCTTCTCGACGGCCTCGATCAACACCTCGGCCATCCCGGGCACGGCATCGAGACCGCGCCGGCAATCGGCATAGGCGCCAACACCGGGAAGCACGATACGATCGGCCGCGGCAACATTTTCCGCCCTGTCGGTGAGATCGATATGCGCATCGATGCCCGCTTCACGGGCGGCACGTTCGAAAGCCTTGGTCGCCGAGCGCAAATTGCCGGAACCATAATCGATAATCGCGACGCACATCGTCAGCGTCCTCCATCAAATCCAAACAGGCCAAGCGCTGTGCCATGGCCATGTGGGCCGCGCGGCCGGGGCTTGTTCTCCCAGTCCGGTGCCGTGTTGTCGTCACTCTGCGCGATATCCGCCTGGTCCGAAAAATAGACCTGCTCGGCAATGCCGATCGTATCGGCGGCAATCAGCGCGTCTTCGGTCCAGCCCTTGCCAGCAAGGTTGCGGATGCGAAAATTCTGGCCCTCGAGGCCGACCAGTAGATTCACGCCCAGCATGATGGCCACTCCCATTGGCCAGAGACCCGGCTCCTCCATCAACGCACCACCGATGCCCTGCAGCAGAAAGGCCACGGCCGCATGCAGCCAGAGCCGATGTGCCAGGAGCCACGGCCAGGGGAAGAGAAAGCCGAGCAGCGTGAAGCCGTCGCGGATGGTTCGCGTCTCGTCGATCGTGGCGCGCGTGCCGCCGGGCGGCGTCAGGAAGATATAGCTTGATGTCATGGTCGCCGCTCCCTTGAGAGGCTCAGACGAGCGTGCCCTTGGTTGAGGGAACACGGCCCGCCTGTCTCGGATCGATCTCTGTCGCCGTGCGCAATGCGCGGGCAACGGCCTTGAAGCACGTCTCGGCAATATGGTGGTTATTAGCGCCATAATGATTGAGAATATGCAATGTGATGCCGGCATTCTGGGCGAGCGCCTGGAAGAATTCGCGAACGAGTTCGGTGTCGAACGTGCCGATCTTCGGCGCGCTGAAGCCGACGTTCCAGACCAGGAACGGCCGGCCGGAAAGATCGACGGCGGCCTTGGTCATCGTCTCGTCCATGGCGAGGTCGATCGACGCGTAGCGGGTGATGCCGCGCCGGTCGCCGAGCGCCTTGGAGATCGCCTGGCCGATGGCAATGCCCGTATCCTCGACCGTATGATGATCGTCGATATGCAGGTCGCCCTTGGCCTCGATCTCCATGTCGATGAGAGAATGCCGCGAAAGCTGGTCGAGCATATGGTCGAAGAAGCCGACGCCCGTCGAAATCTTCGATTTGCCGGTGCCGTCGAGATTGACGGAAACCGAAATCGAGGTCTCGTTGGTCTTGCGGGAAACGCTGCCCGTGCGGCTTGCTGCGGTCTCGGCCATATGGCCCTCCATCGGGAATAAGGCCGTTCCTTATCAGGCGCATCGGCAAATATCCAGAAGCCGGCCAAGAGAAAAGCCGGCCCATTTGCAAACGGCGCCGCCCTGCTTACATAGGGCTTAACAGGGCCGGTGTGCGGCCCGGTGGAGTAGCCCGCGTCAAGGGCAGACAGGTGTTTGATGACAACGATCATTACAGTTCGAAAAGGCGGCAAGGTGGTGATGGCGGGCGACGGCCAAGTCAGCCTCGGCCAGACCGTCATGAAGGGCAATGCCCGCAAGGTGCGCCGCATCGGCAAGGGCGAAGTCGTCGCCGGTTTCGCCGGCGCGACCGCCGATGCCTTCACCCTGCTCGAACGGCTCGAAAAGAAGCTGGAGCAATATCCCGGCCAGCTGATGCGCGCCGCCGTCGAGCTCGCCAAGGACTGGCGTACCGACAAATACCTGCGTAATCTCGAAGCCATGATGCTCGTCGCCGACAAATCGATCACGCTGGCGATCACCGGCAATGGCGACGTCCTGGAGCCCGAGCATGGCACGACGGCGATCGGTTCGGGCGGCAACTACGCTTTCGCCGCTGCCCGCGCGCTGATGGATACCGACAAATCGGCCGAAGAGATCGCGCGCCGCGCCCTCGAGATCGCCGCCGATATCTGCGTCTACACCAACCACAATATCGTGGTGGAATCGCTTGACGTCGAAGGCTGAATTCCCGGCCTTCCGGCCGCTGCCGCGGCCAACAAAGACGAATTGCGGCCGGGCGCTGATGGCCCTGGACCGCCAGGAGAATGATACGCAATGACGACTTTTTCCCCCCGCGAGATCGTTTCCGAACTCGACCGCTACATTATCGGCCAGCATGATGCCAAACGCGCTGTCGCGATCGCGCTGCGCAACCGCTGGCGCCGCCAGCAGCTCGATCCCAGCCTGCGCGACGAAGTCATGCCGAAGAACATCCTGATGATCGGCCCGACCGGTGTCGGCAAGACCGAGATCTCCCGCCGCCTGGCAAAACTCGCCGGCGCGCCCTTCATCAAGGTCGAAGCCACCAAATTCACCGAAGTCGGTTATGTCGGCCGCGATGTCGAGCAGATCATCCGTGATCTGGTCGAGGTCGGCATCGGCCTGGTGCGCGAGAAGAAGCGGGCCGAGGTCCAGGCCAAGGCGCATGTCAGTGCCGAGGAGCGTGTTCTCGATGCGCTGGTCGGCACCACCGCGTCGCCGGCCACCCGCGAAAATTTCCGCAAGAAGCTGAGGGACGGCGAACTCGACGACAAGGAAATCGATATCGAGGTGGCCGATGCCGGTTCCGGCATGGGGGGCTTCGAAATACCCGGCATGCCGGGCGCCAATATCGGCGTGCTCAACCTGTCGGAAATGTTCGGCAAGGCGATGGGCGGCCGCACCAAGAAGGTTCGCACGACGGTCAAGGCCTCCTATAGCGACCTGATCCGCGATGAATCCGACAAGCTGATCGACAATGAGGTGATCCAGCGCGAGGCCGTCCGCTCCACTGAGAATGACGGGATCGTCTTCCTCGACGAAATCGACAAGATCGCCGCCCGCGACGGCGGCATGGGCGCCGGCGTCTCCCGCGAAGGCGTCCAGCGTGACCTCCTGCCGCTCGTCGAAGGCACGACGGTCTCGACCAAATACGGGCCGGTGAAGACGGACCATATCCTGTTCATCGCGTCGGGCGCCTTCCATGTCTCCAAACCCTCGGATCTTCTCCCCGAGCTGCAAGGCCGCCTGCCGATCCGTGTCGAATTGCGGCCGCTGAACAAGGAGGATTTCCGCCGGATCCTGACCGAGACGGAAGCAAGCCTCATCCGCCAGTATCGCGCGCTGATGGAGACGGAAAGCCTGAACCTCGAATTCACCGACGACGCGATCGATGCGCTGGCCGATGTCGCCGTGCACCTGAACTCTTCCGTCGAGAACATCGGCGCCCGCCGCCTGCAGACGGTGATGGAACGGGTTCTGGATGATATTTCCTACAACGCGCCGGATCGCGGCGGCACGGCGATCACCATCGACGCTGCCTATGTACGCGAACATGTCGGCGATCTCGCGCAGAATACCGATCTCTCGCGCTTCATTCTGTGATATCGGCGCATCACCGGTTCATGTCTTTACCGATATGAATGCCGGATTGTGGCGAACTCTCTCTCGACAGCGGGCCTTTTACTTTTTAGTGAAGGCCCGTTTTGTTTTCCGTTCCGGCTTTATTCGGCCAAGATTCTGGTCCAGTCAGCCGCATCGCAAGCAGGACGATGGAACGGGACGGGATAGCGGATCGTGCGACGCCTTTTGACAAGCCTTTTGATTGCCGTTGCCCTGGTGAATTCGGCGCCTGCCTTCGCCATGCAGACGGTGCCGGCCGGCAACCGTCATGTCGAGCAGCCCGATATTCCGGGCGCGTCTGTCCGGCGCACTAAGGGAACCAAAAGCAGCTTCGATCTGAAATATGAAAAGGTCCACGAGCTTCTGGCGACCGATCGCGAGCTGATGGCCAAGATCCGCAAGGTCTCCAGCGCTTACGGCATCAACCCCATCCATGTCGTCGGCGCGATCGTCGGCGAACACACCTATAATGTCGACGCCTACGACCGGCTGCAGGCCTATTATGTCAAGGCCGCTTCTTATGCCGGCGAAAGCTTCCGCTTCGCCTATGACGGCGAAAATGTCGATGATTTCGTGGCGCGGCCGCAATTTGCGCAATGCAAGGGCAAGAGCGATTCCTATACGCTCTGGTCCTGCCGCGAAGATGTCTGGGAAAGCGATTTCCGCGGCAAGACGGTGGGCGGCCAGAGCTTCCCCAACAACCGTTTCAGCGCGGTTTTCTTCCAGCCCTTCTATGCCGGCCAGACTTTCGGCCTCGGCCAGGTCAATCCGTTGACGGCGCTGATGCTCTCCGATCTCGTCAGCCGCGTATCCGGTTATCCGAAGCTGAACGAGAAGAATGCCGGCGCCGTTTACAAGTCCATCATGGATCCCGATATCTCGCTCGCCTTCGTCGCCGCTTCGATCCGCAGGTCGATCGACGATTACAAGGAGATTGCCGGCATGGACATCTCAGGCAATCCCGGCCTGACGGCAACGCTTTACAATGTCGGCAATTCGCGCCAGCGTGCCGCGGCACTCGCGGCGAAGAACCGTTCTTCCGGCGCAACCGTCTGGCCGGAAGAGAATTATTACGGCTGGCTGATCAACGACAAGCTGGACGAACTCAAGGGCCTGCTCTAGCTTCAAGCCTGACGGGAAGCGTTGATCTTCCCCGAAAGGCTTTGACGATGGACATGCGTCCTGACCCCTTCGTTCCGCCGGCACCGCTGCCGCGCACCGTGCCACCGAGCCGGCTTGATATCATCCGCATCATCCTGCGCAATCCGCTCGAACTCTGGGGCGAGCCGTCCTATACGCTGCCCTGGATCAAGACGAGTTTCTTCGGGCAACATACCCTGATCGTCAACGATCCCGGCCTGATCAAGCATGTGCTGGTCGACAATGCTAACAATTACCGCATGTCCGACATACGCCAGCTGGTTCTGCGGCCGATCCTGCGCGACGGCCTGCTGACGGCGGAAGGCCAGGTCTGGAAACGGTCGCGAAAGGCGGTCGCCCCTGTTTTCACGCCGCGCCACGCCAAGGGTTTCGGCGGCCAGATGCTGCGGCAATCGGAAGAATATATCGGCAAATATGAGGGGTCCGGTTCGGCGGGCCAAGTCTTCGATATCGCCAGTGATATGACTGACCTCACCTTTGCGATTCTTGCCGAAACGCTCTTCTCCGGCGAAATCGTCTCCTCGAGCGGCCATTTCTCCGACGACGTCAACCAGCTTCTCCACCGCATGGGTCGCGTCGACCCGATGGATTTGCTGCGTGCGCCCTCCTGGGTGCCGCGCCTCACCCGCATCGGCGGCCAGAAGGTGCTGGAGAAATTCAGGGCGATCGTGCGCGACACCATGGATTTGCGTCTGGCGAAGATGAAGGCCGATCGCGCCGCCGCACCGGACGATTTTCTGACGCTGCTTCTCGAACAGGCCGGCCCCGATGGCCTGACCAAAGAAGAGATCGAGGACAATATCCTGACTTTCATCGGCGCCGGGCACGAGACGACCGCTCGTGCGCTGGCCTGGACGCTTTATTGTGTGGCCAACAGCCCGCATATCCGCGAGGTGATGGAAACGGAAATCGACGCTGTTCTTGCAACCGGCGCCGAGCCGGTAGAATGGCTGGATCTGATGCCGGTGACGCGGGCAGCCTTTGAAGAGGCTCTCAGACTTTATCCGCCGGCCCCTTCGATCAATCGCGCCGCAATCGCCGATGACGTCTGGACGAATGCGAAGGGCGAGGAGGTCGAAATACCGGCCGATATCACCGTGCTCATCATGCCCTGGACGTTGCATCGACACGAGCTCTATTGGGATAGGCCGCGCGCCTATATGCCGGAACGTTTCCTGCCGGAGAATCGCGGCAGTATTGGCCGCTTCCAGTTCCTGCCGTTTGGCGCCGGTCCGCGGGTCTGCATCGGCGCGACCTTCGCGCTGCAGGAGGCGGTGATCGCGCTGGCGGTGATGATGCATCGCTATCGCTTCGATTCGACCGATGAGACCAATCCCTGGCCGGTGCAGAAACTGACGACCCAGCCGCAGAACGGGCTGCCGATGCGTGTGACGCCGCGCATAATTTCCACGAAAGCATAAATCTTTCGAATTATTGCGGAATTGACTGTGAATGAAAGCCGGGCAAAGTGGCAGCATTCAAAGTCGTTGCCAGGGAGAATGCCGCATGAGCCGCGTTGATAAGAACGGTCTTGCCGTCGAAACCGTCCTTCATGATTTCCTGACCCAGGAGGTTCTGCCGGGTCTGGCGGTGGATGCGGACAAGTTCTTTGCCGATTTTTCGGCGATTATCCATGATCTCGCCACGAAGAATCGGGCGCTGCTGGCCAAACGCGACGACCTGCAGGTCAAGATCGACGACTGGTATCGCCGCCATGGCGCGCCTGCGGATATGGACGAATACCAGTCCTTCCTCCGCGAAATTGGCTATCTCCTGCCTGAGGGATCTGACTTTCAGGTTTCGACCGACAACGTCGATCCCGAGATCGCATCGATCGCCGGCCCGCAACTGGTCGTTCCCGTCATGAACGCCCGTTATGCGCTGAACGCCGCCAATGCCCGCTGGGGCTCGCTCTATGATGCGCTCTACGGCACGGATGCCATTGCTGAGAGCGACGGCGCCGAGAAAGGCAAGGGTTACAATCCGAAGCGCGGCGAGAAGGTCATCGCCTGGGTGCGCGATTTCCTCGATATGTCCGTGCCGCTGCAGGATAGCAGCTGGAAGGACCTCGGCAGCCTGATCGTCAAGGACGGAGCGCTTGTTGTCAGATCGACTGATGGCGAGCAGGCAATGCTTAGGAATACTGGGCATTTTGCCGGTTATCGCGGCGATGCGGCCGCTCCGACGCATATTCTCCTGAAGAACAACGGTATCCACATCGAGATCGTTATCGATGCGACGACGGCGATCGGTAAGACCGATCCGGCCCATGTTTCCGACGTCTGGCTGGAATCGGCGATCACCACGATCATGGACTGCGAGGATTCGATTGCCGCCGTCGATGCCGAGGACAAGGTCATTGTCTATCGCAACTGGCTCGGCCTGATGAAGGGCGATCTGCAGGAAGAAGTGGCAAAGGGCGGGACGAGTTTCGTCCGCAAGCTCAACCCGGATCTGCAATATACCGGCCCCGACGGCGCCGCCTTCGAACTGCATCGCCGCTCGCTGATGCTGGTGCGCAATGTCGGCCACCTCATGACCAATCCGGCCATTCTTGACCGCGACGGCAAGGAAGTGCCGGAGGGCATCATGGATGCCGTCATCACCGGCCTGATTGCCCTTTACGATATCGGCCCGGCCGGCCGGAGAAAGAATTCCCGTACCGGCTCCATGTATGTGGTCAAGCCGAAGATGCATGGGCCCGAGGAAGTCGCCTTCGCCGTCGAGATCTTCTCGCGGGTCGAAGATGCGCTTGGCCTGCCGCGCAACACCATCAAGATGGGCATCATGGATGAGGAGCGCCGCACGACGGTCAACCTCAAGGAGTGCATTCGCGCCGCCCGTGAACGTGTCGTCTTCATCAATACCGGCTTCCTCGATCGCACCGGCGACGAGATCCACACCTCGATGGAAGCCGGTCCGATGATTCGCAAGGGCGATATGCGCCAGGCGGCCTGGATCTCGGCCTATGAGAACTGGAACGTCGACATCGGTCTCGAATGTGGACTTTCCGGCCATGCTCAGATTGGTAAGGGCATGTGGGCGATGCCGGATCTGATGGCGGCGATGCTGGAGCAGAAGATCGCCCACCCGAAGGCCGGCGCCAACACCGCCTGGGTGCGGTCGCCGACGGCTGCGACCCTGCACGCCACCCACTATCACCGCGTCAATGTCGCCCGCGTTCAACAGGGACTGAAGGATCGTGCCCGCGCAAAACTCTCCGACATTCTCTCCGTGCCGGTTGCGGTGCGGCCGAACTGGACGCCGGAGGAAATCCAGCGCGAGCTCGACAATAATGCCCAGGGCATCCTCGGCTACGTCGTGCGCTGGGTCGATCACGGCGTCGGTTGCTCGAAGGTGCCCGACATCAACAATGTCGGTCTGATGGAAGACCGCGCCACATTGCGCATCTCGGCCCAGCATATGGCGAATTGGCTGCATCACCAGGTCGTCACCGAGGCTCAGATCGTCGAAACGATGAAGCGCATGGCCGCCGTCGTCGACCGGCAGAACGAGCAGGACACCGCCTATCGGCCGATGGCCGGCAATTTCGATGGCTCGATCGCCTTCCAGGCCGCACTCGATCTCGTGTTGAAGGGCAGGGAGCAGCCGAACGGCTATACTGAGCCGGTGCTGCACCGCCGCCGCCTTGAGCTCAAGGCGAAGCAAACCGGGTGAGAGTATAGTTTTGAATGTGAAAAGGCCGCCGAGACGACAGTCCGGCGGCCTTTTTTATACCGAATTCGATATCTAGCTTACTGGATAACGACGACCTTGGACGTGCCCTTGCCCGGACGAACGCGGCTATAGAGGTCGATGACGTCCTGGTTCATCAGGCGAATGCAGCCCGAGGAAGCGGCGGTGCCGATCGAAGCCCATTCCGGCGTGCCGTGCAGGCGAAACAGCGTGTCCTTGCCGTCCTCGTTGAAGAGATACATGGCGCGCGCGCCGAGCGGATTGCTGAGACCCGGGCCCATGCCGTCTTCGACATACTTGGCGACGTCGGGGCGGCGAACGGCCATTTCCTTCGGTGGATGCCAGGTCGGCCATTCCTGCTTCCAGGCGACGTAGGCGGTGCCGGCCCATGCGAAGCCCTGCTTGCCGACGCCGATGCCGTAACGCATCGCCTTGCCGTTGGCCAGGATGTAATAGAGGAAGCGCTCACGCGTGTTGACGATGATCGTTCCCGGACGCTCGGTGGTCTGGTAGCTGACGACCTGGCGGCGGAACTGCGGCTTGACCCTGTCGATCGGGATTGCCGGCAGGGAGTATCCGGCATCCTTCGTCACGCCATAGGCGTCGTTGAAGATCTGAGCTGTCTGTACCGTCGGGCCTGCGCCCTTGTCGTCGACGGATGCGCTATCGGAGTTGGTGGAGCAACCGGCCAGTGCGAGCGTTGTCAGCAGGCCAAATACAGGGAATGCATTGCGGATGCGCATAGATGACTCTTGAAGTTTTGGAGCAGGGAGAACAGTCTTTCGACCATCGTTGATTATGGTTTATTTTCGATTAACTTGCGCTTTGCAAGGCTACTGCAGCGCGACAAATCCGTCCGTGGCGCAAATTAGAAGCGCATGGTTTTTTTGCAACAACACGCCAGCCCCTGCGATGGTTATCCATGACGATTTTGAGTGTTTACAATAACAATCCGTTAATCGATGGCCGGCAATCGGACAGGGCCATGATGGTGCGGCGGGGAACGCAGATTTTGCTGCATGAAATGCGCCATGCCGTGCTGCCCGAACTGCCGCTGGCCAGCGGCCGTCGTGCCGATTTGATCACGATTTCGGAAAAGGGCGAGGTCTGGATTGTCGAAATCAAGACGTCGATCGAGGATTTCAGAGTGGATCGCAAATGGCCGGAATACAG
>Ga0123341_1001286_pt1 | contig 18427 bp, 10 predicted proteins | sample Turbeapinknodule_FD_89959 | JGI IMG/M metagenome (GOLD analysis project Ga0123341, IMG submission 89959) | Root nodule microbial communities of legume samples collected from Mexico - Turtle bean Mexico pink nodule | ecosystem: Host-associated > Plants > Roots > Nodule | place: Mexico: Nepantla...
AAAAATTATTGATAAAGTAATTTTTATTGTTAATAAAAATTTATAAAATAATTTTTAAATTGATATGTAATATTAGTATTAAAATTTTAACTACTTATTACTTTATATTCTAAATTATTATTTATTAGTCTTTTTAGAGTCTAATTTAGAATTTAAAATATTAGTAATTAATTTAAATACTTATTTTAAAATCATTTTTTTTAATTTTTAAATGAATATTTAATTATTACAGTGACTAATTACTTTTTATCTATAAATTTAATTATTATTTAATGATTTTTTTCATAATGTATTAATTAAAAATCATCAAAGGTTACTTATTCATATTTTGATGAGTCAAGTTTATTTTGAAACTAGTATAAAACATGCATATTCAACATTTATTATGGTGTAAATTTGTTAAATAACTTCAAACTATGCATAATAGATTTTGGATTACTTTATAGTATAGTTTTTGTTTCTTTTAAAAGCATTGGTTGACTAAATGTACGTTACATGATATGAAGTTTTACCAAGTATAAATATTTCCCAGCCTTAACTAAGAAATGCTAAGTCGAACGTGTTAATGAACATTTTCTACACAAACCCAACTGGGCATGGTAATTACAATACCTGTAGTGGTATGATTTAATTTCGTCTGTACATCTCAATATCAACTTGCGTCGGTAAAATTTACATGTCTAGAAAAAATACCTCGCTCGACCATAATGCAAAATTTTCAAGCTCTGCTTTTAGCAGCCAAACTTAGAAGGTCATGGTCAGCTGTATAAAAACAACTCTGATCGTCGTGTCTTTCTCTCTTCCAAAGGCCAAATGAGCCAAGCATCTCCATCTGCAGAATTTTGTATATATTGCACCTCACATCACCTAAGTGGAAGGATCAATGCAGCAAATAAATTGAGAAGGCTCAATGCAGCAGATAACTTAAAAGGCCACATTTAAAGAGTGAAATCCTGATGGGATTAACAATCTTATTTCCTGCTTGATCGGGCAGCTTCGGAGGGTCGAGTAGATGAATAACCATAAGATCTATAAGCCTCTCTCCACTGTCTTCTGCTGCTTTGTTCAAATGGGTAATACTGGGCATCTACATTGTTTCTACCAATAGGTCCATGCCGTTTCTTTAAGGAATTCCTCATTTCTTCTTCTGCGTCATAACGAGCCCGCTGCATAAATGGAATAATACGTAAGCATAGTACTCTTAAACCTTACAAAATTTTACTATTAAAAAATTATTAAATAGAAACCAATTTTAAAGACTAAAAATAATTAGTTGTTATATTGATTAAATTAGATATTATTTTAGAAATTGTTATTAAATTAGTTTCTATTATTGATAAATAATTTCTAAACTAATATCTAATTAGCTACCAAAGTATTAACTACCAATTATTTAGATTCTAAATTTGATAACAAAAACCTTCACAGCTAATTAGATGTCAATTTAAATACTATTTATCAATAATAAAAACTAATTTAAAAATCAATATTTTTTTAATCTCTAAAATAGTATCTAATTTAGTCAATATAACAACTAATTATTTTTTATTTCTAAAATTAGTTTCTATTTAATGATTTTTTTTTGTAGTGTTTAAACGACTTTCCTTAATCATGGGAGTTTTTCTACATTACAAGGGGGAAATGCATACATACTTACAAACATTGCAATAAGTAATAAAACTACAAGCACATTAAAGTCTTGCTGATTCTATAGTAAATGGAGAAGCAAATCAGTCTTTCTTTTTCTTTTTTAACTTTAATTTTACTAGGCTTGTAAGATTTACTTATCTATCGCTGTTGTTGATGCACGTTTATTATTTGACAATTTCACAGATTTAGTATATTACACCACTCACATTATGACAAGATATCATCAAACTACCTTTTTTCTATTTTCATCCAGTATCACGTTACCAAGAAAGAAAACACATCTAAATTTGCACCATTGGTCCTTTGCTGTAATATTTAGAACACTGGTAAAAAATTGGTTTCTATCTAAGGAAACAAACTTGCCAAAATCCTTTATGCTAGGTATAAGCTACTGGTCATTGGTAGCTGTTACGTACCTTGTTTTAAGGAAAAGGAACTTTCATATGACATGATGCCAAGTATCTAAAACAAATCCTAGTACCACTAGATGGGATTGACCACGAGGATTAATTGACACAATTCCGCAAAAAACCAACCTTCTAACTATATATAGAGAAAGCCTCTCAGCGACATGATTAGTTGAAAATATATAAAATACCTTGGCAGGGTCTGACAGGACAGCATATGCCTCCCCAATTATTTTGAAAAGCCTATCAGCATCTCTGTGTACTTCTTCAGCAATAACCTTCCATGTCTGATCATCTACATTGTCACTTTTGGTCAAAGACTGGCCAGCCTACACAAGAAGATAAAATGTTAACCGATTGATTACTAACTAGTATGAGCACCAAACAAAGTGCACAATCAAACAACCTTGTCGGGGTGGTGTCTAAGTGCAGCTTTCCGATAGGCCTTCTTGATTTCAGATATCGAAACAGATGGTTCAACTCCCCTGCCATCATAATATCAGTTAGCTGATATCCTTAAACAAATGATAATATTTCCCTACATTAGCAGCAAATAGGTTTTTAGCTGGCATTAGGTTTTCTGTCATAGATGAAAAACAACTTGCCACAGATTGGTGTCAATTTACAAACAGAAGTTTTATTCAACACAAAAATGAGACAATTTAGACTACTAGAAAAATGGGGTTAATTAATATATTATCAATGATAAGATAAAGAGGTTTGATTATTACAAAATGAGGTACATATCGAGAGGGATCTCCTTTCTGGCTTCCTCTTCCACTTCAGAAAGGTGAACACGATTTTGTTTCAAATCATTAGAATAATTAATTGATTTATCAGATATTCCAAGCTGATTGGCATTGTCCTCCACCCCCTTACTAAGAAGACAGACAAGCCTCCTCAGATCACTGGCTGCTTGGGCATAATCTCTGATCATCTCATACAGAGTTGCACGTCTAGAAAGTGCCTGCAAGAACACGAAAACATTTTTCTCCTATCATATAAATTTAAATCCTAAATAAACAACTCCTTGAATAGCATCTAAAAATAGATATATTTGAAAATGAAGAAAAATTAATATGCATTATTACTCTAACAGAACATAACACACCAAGCTAAGACTACTACTCTCTGATAGATCTAAACACAATTATAACATCTCAAAAGATAAAGAGAAACCTTCAAATAATTTCCATCAAGAGCAATAGCTAGACTGCAATCTGCAACAGCATCAGTTATTTGACCTAAAGCTTTATAGGCAGCTGCACGATTACAATAACAGACAGCTGCAAAAGGACGAGACTCCACATTACATGCCAAAGCAGATGTATAGTGTTCAACGGCTTCTGCATGCCTTCCAGCTTGAAATGCTGCATTCCCTGCAGTCTACATATGAATAGATTTACACCAATCCTAATCAAAAGCAATTTTCATTTTACAGGAAAAGGACAGAAAAACAAATGAATTCAACTAACAAAAACATCTTAGAATACGACATGAATATGGCACTTCATTTCCTTTCTTCATGATGGAATAGTTGTACTCGAAAAGAGTACAGAAACACAAAGAAAGAGGACAAACTATCAATTTAAAGGAAATTAGGGTAGTGTTAGTGTATGATGGGTGTTCAGACGGGTTTGAACAAGGTGTTGATGTACTTAGGTGTGTTAATCCAAATTCCATAGTATACGAACATAAATACCCACAGAGTGCCTAAGGATCTATCTGAGGCTGTGCGCTTTACAAAAAAAGTAAATAAATCTCAAATAGAGCAGTTTCCGTGCTTCCCTAAAAACCTAAAAATACAAATAAAAACGAGAGCATGAGCAGAATGACTGCCACTAAAAGCAATAGCTAGCACAGTCAGTAGTATAATTGATGAAATAAATGCTTGTAGGTAAAAGATTTACACTTCTAATAAAAAGTTCATTTTAAAAGTTGAACTCAACTTTGTCAAAAAGAGTGCAACTGGAATAAAATAATGTACTCAAGTAAAATAGCTAAAATAACGATTAGCTCACAAAACAAAATAGAAAAGTATAACTTTGAAACAGTGGAAATGTTAGGAATCAAGTATTTAACAGACAATAAGTACTATAAATAATCAATATAAAGATATCATGAAACAACATGAGCCAACCTTATGATGCAAGCGCTCACGTATGATAGCAGCTAGTGGTATGAGTGAATCCAAAACCTTGCTTCCACTCCTGCAGGGAGAGGATTTAAGGTGATGACTCTCAAATATTCACATTTTGACTTCCCCCTTTTCTTTTCTTTTCTTTTTACATTCGAGGAGGAGCAGAGTAGGGTGAATGCGTCACGGGTTAGTAATACATACTTGTTTATGGCAGACATCTTTTCCTGTTGTTGCTCCAGCAAAGAAAGACCCTCTTCAAATTTTCCTAAGTGAAAGCAGGCTTTAAGCATCATTGAGCATCGCCAAATTCTGAAGTAGAAACCTTTTGAGAGTTGTGAATTATCCAGATCTGTGACTTCGCCACCAGCATCCAATGGACAGGCATTCTTCTCCGCGGAATCAAGGGTCTTGTCACACAGGTGAATCACCTCGTCATATCTACAAAGCTGATACGTGTAGCAAAAGTTATCCAACACAGACACAACTGGAAGAAATTGTTGCACAAATAGATTCATGCTGAATTTTGAGATAGTCATAAATTCATAATCTAAGCTTAGTGAAATTCCCTCTTATTATAAAAAAGAGTCACTAACCATTAGCAGAGCCTCTGCTTTCATTTCGAGCAATTTTTCAGAGTATGAACTTATCATTAACGCCTCATTAATATGTTCCAGTGCTCTCTCTGCATCAGAGGATGTCCGTCTAAGCAAAAGTTGAGCAGAATGATTGATGACATCTGATACTTTCTGTCATATGCATTGAAAACATAATCAGATCAGAAAGTGAGGGACAGACATTCACATCACATACATTTAAAAATTTTATAAATTCAAAAAATATCGGGATCTGGTTATGATGAATGGAGAAGGTAATAAAAAAATCATTAACAAAGGTTTAAATACATTTTTGGTCACTACATGAAAAAGTTTGCAAACAATTTCCTTGAAATCCTGCCATTTTCACAAATTATAACATCGTTAGCAAATCTAACCTGGCTAGTGAATTTCTGACAGGGCTTATTATGTGTGATAAAGCTCTACACATTTTTACATTTCAATCCCAATACATAAAACATTTTTCCTTTTGTTCCCCACAAGAAAGAATCTCTTAAATTAGTCCCTACACATACCTAAAACATAATGTGAAGGCAAAAATAAGGGTCATACAACAAAACAGAAACAATCCATTACAACTATATATACATAATAAATCTGAGCAAATTTTACCATGGGTTTTGACCTATAAAATGAAGACATGCAACTAAAAAGCGGACTTCCACTACTCTGTCCTATAAAATTTCAATGGACTTAGCCCTCAAAAGTGAGTCCACATTCACTCCTTTTGATCCTCCATAATGAGTAAAACCTTACCCAACTCTGAAACACCATTTTCTCATCACAACCTCCATTTGTGAGTGTTAGAGAGAGAAGAGAAAGCTCTCTTTTGTTCTACTCCTTCATTTTATAAGCCAAAACTCATGTCAAATTTGCTCATTCTTAACTTGTATACAATTTTTTTTATCAACAAAAAGATTGTTTTGTTTTGTTGCACTGTGCTTTTTATTTTCCTTCATACTGTGTCATGTACAGGAATCAACAAAAAAATTCAGGCAGGGACCAAAATTAAATGATACAGTACATTTAAGGATCATAATTTTAAAATGTGTAAAGTTTTCGATCATTAACCATCGGACTTGCTCTCACAATGTCATAACATTAGAGGACAATTCAAAGAATTTATTTATGTCAAGGGACTCATTTACAAACAATTTTCATGTTGCACCCAAATAAAAAAAGGTTTGCTATAAGGATAAAAAAAGATTTATATTTACAATCATAAAGGCATATACCAGATACATGTTTTGAGAAATAAGAATAGAAAACCGCAGCATAGGGATCACAATTTTTGTAAGATATGGATTAAGTGTGATTCTCATTTCTTTTGAATGGGTTTGGTTAAAAACCCCATACTTTTGTATCTTTCTTTTTTAAGGTATTTTCTCTCATGTGGGGGGCATATGATTGTCGGATTTTGGGATGCTAACCTAGTTTAGATTCCAAATTTCCAAAGTGATGGCTAGCATGGGAATTAAAAAAACTACTTATCTCTTAAGTAAGCTAAAAAATCAACCGTTGAAATAAATATATGTGGCCCAGGGACAAGTTCTTTAAGAGGTTTACAATGAACCAATCATATCTACCATTATCACCGACATTGAATCCCTCTCGTGTCCTTTTCTCTGACCTCTTCCTTCTCCCCCATTGATCCTCCTACCCCTACCTCTTCTCTAAAAAAGTAAATCAGTGACAAATCTGCAACCACCTTCTCTCATGATGCTACCCTCTTATCCCTCCCTTATCATCCACGGTGTTCAAACGATCCATCTCGGTGAATCTTCTATTTAAATTTTTCCATGGTAGAAATAAAAGAAAAAAAAAATACAAAATGCTGTTACCAGAACTTGCCTCCGCAGTGGCAAATGGCAGTTAGAGGAACTCTTGGGATGGGAGGTAGATGGTGAAGGTGTAGGAAGACACGATTCAGTGTGTGAAAGATGTAGGATACATGTGAGAAGTAGACTAATCTAAAGGTAAATAATACTGGTTCACCGTAGATCACCTTCAAAAGTGATCCATACGTAGCATTCACCATATACATACACATACACACACACACTGAAAACTAATGTACTTTAAACCTTTGAAAGATTTACTGCAGAAGGGTAACAATAAATTCTATGCCAAACCAGTTCAGTCTAACAGGCTTCTGATTTTAACTCATTGCAAGGGCAGATTGTAGCTAATTAAAAACCATTAACCAAAAAAAAAGAGCCTCCAAAATATTTCAGGTTATCTGTCAAAAATATATTATAATCAGACCTGTGCCTTTTGTAAGCCATCAGAGGCTTCAACAGCAATTTTCCGATCAACACAAACATCAGTTCCGGATTGCAAGCATCTTTTAAAATTCTGTGATGCACCTTCAACTTCTCCCAGAGCAAGGTAACAACTTAAACAACAATGAAAACAAAAGGACCTTAGGTATGCAATCATCCATCACGATACATGAAACTTTAGACATAAGGCACCAGTATGCATGGTGCCGAACACTAAAATGTATTTCCTGGTATGCATTCCTGTTATTAATAAAATGTATTTCCAAATATTTAAATAACAATCAGGCAATAGATGCCAATTCCTAAGGGCCTGAGAAACATTTTCTATTTTCAGTTTTAATTACAGAAATGCCACCACCATGATTTAACTTGTTTCCTGTTTTCAATCATTTGTATAGGAATCGTGAAAACATTTTTTTATTGTTTAAAAACAGGAAACAAAGGGAAAAAGTATGACATTTTGTAATTATAAGTGAAAGCGGAAAAAAAAAAATCAAACCAAATGACCCTTAATGTTTCACACTTTAATTGGGTTCTCTCTTTTGATCCATTCCTTTTTACATCATGAATCATTACACCCACTTTCCCACTAGTATTATATACACTAAGGTTTCACTCATCCTGCATGAAACTGAAAATTCATACAACTTAAATCATTGTGTACAAAGGGAGTCTGAAGAAACAGAGGAAACTTACTTTGCAGCTCTAAGCTGCACCTTGAGAAAATTTTGATCTATTTCAGCAGCCATCTTACAATCTTCCAGTGCATCTCTCATCCTACCAAGAGACATGTGTGTGGCAGCAAGGTTGCTGTAACATAGCAGCAAAGCCCTGAGACAGCTACGAGATGCTTCTACTTTCGATACACAACTAAGTCCTTGTTTGTAACAATTCTCAGCCGCAGAAAGATCCCCCTTTTTATAGGCTTGGTTTCCTCTGATATAGAGCATATTCAGTATCGTGAATGATAGTTGCAATGTTGGTAAAGTATTATGCATAATCACAAAATCCATTTGTGTGTGTTTGCAGTAAACATTGGTATATTGTACTCTATTTCAGCATACAAATCAGAAGCAATTGTAAAATGCCAAGCCTTACATAACAAGCAGGTGACTCACAAATTAGTAATGGAACTATCAAATATATATACTCACCGAAGCCTCCACTTTTCACAGGCTTCCTGAGCAGCAACGCTTGCAACAGAAATAGAAGCATAAGTCTCCTTTAACCCCTTCTCCTCATTTTCATTAGAATCACTTGTTTTGGGCTGAGGAGAGGATACTTTGGGTTTTAAACCTTGTCCTGAAGTGAAAAGAGATGAAGTTCCAGAAAATGGAGTAAATGCCACGGAAGATGATGAATAAGGAACCTTTATGTTTGGTGCGTAGTTGTAAGAATCGTGAGCAGCACTTTTCTTTTTGAGATGTCGTTTTGGACTACATGATTGAGTTTCAGCTGAAGAAGCAGCAGCGAATGTGAAGGCAGACTCACTTGCTTTTCTTGAACTCAAAGCACTACCGACATGCAACATTCTAGCACTATGGGCTTCGGTTTCTCCTGATACACCAGCCCCGTCACTAGTTATGTCCACTTGATCATTGGCAGACTTAAAGCTTTCAGTTTCAACCCCTGAAATTGACTCATCCTTGGGGTCTTCAACACAACTATTTGCACGCATTTGATCCTCTGAAGTTTCCTGGTTTGTATCTGTGCAGGCAACATCAACCTCATTTATATTCAAGCTCTCTGTTGCGGCAATTAGATCTTCGTCAATGGGATCAACAGATGATGTTGGTACTGAATCATTAACTGCAGGGTTCTTATCAACACTACATAACTCCTCGGAAGTCAAAGAACTTTCCCTGGACCTTTCATTTTCAGCCAGCTTTTCCTGATATGGTGACACATCCATCGGTGAACCCTGTGGTTGGTCCTGGGGAACACTTTCCTTCACAACAAAACCCTCTCCCTGCCATCGCTGCGTTGAGCTGTAATGCTTCAGATTTTCTCTACTTCTATTCATTCTCATTTTGCCACTTTTTTGTTTAAGTTTTCCTTCTTTGCCAACTTTTGGTGCTGGTGTTTTAAACTCAACAAAAGACGACCCTGAACTATCTTTCTTACCAGTAAACACAAATCCCTCTGTCTTGCTCACTCCAACAGGCTGAAAGAAGGGCGAAGCCGACGCAGCACTATGTGACACCCCACTATCTTCAAAAATAACTTGAGCACCACCACCACTAGCACCACCTCTTCGGTCCATTGCCTCCGCAAAAGGATTGCACAAATTCGGTTCAACACCATCCTCCTTCTTCTCCTTAACTAGGTTTAACTTCTCCATTCTCCCCAACAAATCAGCTTCAATTTCACATTTTCCAAACGTAGACACATTCTCCAAACCAGGTTTACCATCAACTTTACTCTTGAGAACATTACTACCAACAGAGTCATTCACATTCAGATTCTTCAATTGACATAAAACTTCATGAGTTGAGGTCTCAGTAGCAGCATTCTTACCTCTTCCTTTCTTAATGTTCAATTTCTTCCTCAGGTCACTCCGCAGTTCTGGTTCGTTAAAACCCGGTCCACCTTCGCTTACAATCTTCAACTTGTTCATCTGTTCAGAGACCGAGTTTTCATTAACACGCGAAGAAGCATTAGCGCCGAACACGAACTCACCGTGGCGTGTGGCGTCGAAACCTTCGCCGATTTTGAGATTCTGGAATCGATCGCCGATTCCCGAAGCAAAATCGTGGCTCGCAAATGCTGCATTGGCAGCAGCACCGCCGCCAAACGGATTGAAAGCGGGGGCGTGGTTAGGCTTCCGAACCTTGACGAGTCTCGGCCGGGACAGGCCCGAAACGGAAGAGGTGCTACTGAACGTGAAACCTGAGGTTGAGGTCGTCGCGTTCGCGTTTGCTTTTGGATTCGAAAACCTATTATCGTCACTGGCGTTGGGCGATTCCATTGGTTGGTTCGGTCGTTTTGGATTTGCGATAATCCGAATCAAAGCGGAGAGCGGGTGGCGCCGCCCTAGTGAGACGGAGCAAGACGCCGGAGACGCGTCGGAATCATCGGAGTGGTGATTGAATCGACGATTCTTCTTCGTCGGGTTTCGGCAATCATTGGAACGCAACGCAACAGAATAATATGGTCTAAATTCAAAATTAATTGGAACTAATAATTAGTGATTTTTTCTTTTTTTTTTCTCACTCTTTTCTTTTTAAAAATACAAATATGAAAACGTGTGCTCCAATTCTATAAAGTCTTCTCTGTTCCTTCCCAATATTTTTTGTGGACTTTTTACGATGAAACAAAAAGAAAGTGTTAAACATTTGCAAGATTTTGTCCTTACACTTGTGTAACATCCATAAACCCTCAATTAATATCTTATTGAAAAACAACCACTTTTATATGTACACACTATTAATTAATATCTCAACTAACCATACATTAGAAATTGTTGTTGTACTATTAACGTTTCACATAGTTGAGAGTTGAGTTTAAAAACAATTTAAATATAATTTTTTTTAATCCAATCAAATCTTTTTTAAAAATAAAATTGTGATGGAACATCAACTTTCAAAATATATAATATCTCAAATATAATGATCGATCTTTGGGTAACAATAATAAATGATATACCTTACTCTTTGGGATGCGTGTTATTTATATTATTCTAATGATCATACCTTGTTGGGCCCGTTTATCGAGGTGGATACCGCTTGGGGTTGCATTACCTAATTATTAATGATAGATTAACTTCACTGGTCTTGGTTTGAGCGTTAACTGTAACAGGAGTCGGCCATCGGCCAATTTCCCATGGTATGGGTCGGCCATCGGTCAATTTCCCGTGGTCTCGGTCGTCTCCGCCAAGTGAGTCGTCGGCCTCGTCATCTTGGCCAGATCTCTCAAGACTCAGCCAGGTTCCCCTAGTCTCGGTCGGGTAGACTCGGTCTCGGGCAGCCAGGTAGGTCTCGGCCTCGCCTATACCGATACAGATATTATCTTTAAAATTTAAAATCGTGTATTTATTATTCATCTTGATATATTGATATTATGATAAAACTATTTACATATATCTAACAACAGAATATGCATAATAAAATATTTTTTATTCTTTGTGTTTTCTCTTATCTGAAAAGTGTCACTTAAATGAAAAAAATTTAAAGACTAAGTCTCATATGTCTATTTTATTTTTACTTTCGTAATAATTATCAGTTAAATGAAAATACACCAGAAAGAATTATTTGTAAAACAAGATATGTAAACTCAATATAAAACATTTCTTATTATATACTTATTTTATATTTTAATGTATCAATAAATTGTTTCTAACTCTAACTGGTTACTCAAAAGTCACGTTCAAAACAAAAACTTACTTGCATTAATTCCTTCGTGATTTCACCAACTTAACTCAATAAATTTTTACTCCAAACCTTAAAAGTTCAACCAATTATGACCATTATATTATAGGGTTTATATTTCTAATTGCTGCCAAAATCCAAATTATTTTAAATGAAGTAACTTTCCTTATTTGTCATGTCAATGCTTCATAAGAAAATGGAACAAAGTTTATGAAAACTAGTAAAATGGATATATTCAACTCAAAACCTAACACATTACTATAAACCTTAATTCCTAAAGAGTATACTCAACTTAAATAACTGTTACATGCAAACAAAAAGAGGAGTAAAACTAGGTATATAAAAAGGAGAAAATGTACTCTAAGATAATATTAATGACTTCAGATTGTGCTAACTTTATTGTCTTCCATTAAGTGACTTTTGATTAGAGAAAATAAAATCTCAAGAAATTTTAAAAAAAAGTTAGATAAACAAAATTAAAGACAAAAGTGATTATATAATAGTTAGATAAAAAAAGTTAGATTTTAAAATATTATATAGTTTAAATTTCAAATTATATATTAATGACTTCATCTCATGTTTTTATTAATTATTTTTCGTTAAATTTGAGGGTTTTTTAAGTGAGGTTGTTTCAGTATGGTTAATATATAGTCTTGCATTACTTATGAATCAATGTTAAGGACAGTTTAAATACATCTTCTTAAACCCTTCGAAGTGTTTTTAAGGATAAAATCGTGACAGAATATTGACCTCCAAAACAAATAATATCTCGAATGCGGTGATTGATCTTAGTAATACTATCTCTCATACTTGAGATCAGATCATTGTTGTCGTCTGTGGGGATCGTAAACTCTTTCCCTTAATTCTCGACTGAGAAACTATTGTTCAACGTGACGAAGTACCGACTTAAAAACAAACAATATCTTAAATACGACGATTTATCTTTACGATGTTCTCTTTCAAACTTGAATTCGAAACATAGTAAAAGTTAATTTGAATCTCCTTTATAAATCTACTACTGTAAGGATAATAACCATATATAGATTTAGTATAACCATATATAGATTTAGTATTGTACCCACAAAAAATGGTGGATTAAATAAATCATCTCACTTTAAATTAAAACAGTTATTAAAAAACATCATTTTATATATTTAACAAAACAGAATATATGTAAATTAAGATTTCATAATTAAAGAAAAAAGTGAAAATATCACCCACATATAATAAATTAAAAAAATGTAACTAATTCACTTCTCAATAATAATTAATTCCAAAATTTTCAAATTTCAATATTATTTTTGTCCACTCTAAATTTTCATATAATACATATAAATTAAAGTATTAAAATTTGAATTTAACATTATTTAATAATTATGTGTATTTTTTTAAGTGAGTTTTGATCCACTGAAAAAGTTATTAGATTTTTACATGGTGGATCGTATTATGCCACATGTCTAGGTTTTTTTTGACGAATGGTACCTAACTGTATTTGTCACCGTGATCTTTAGGCCTTATTATGGGAATATTGTGTGGCAATTTCTTCTTGCACCACCCAATTGATTGGTACCCGACGAACATTTTAAAACTCAATTGTACCATTGTCTTGTTTATTTTGAAAAAGCTTGTAGGGTACGCTGATGCAGATGATGCCCTCAAACTTTCGCACAACAATGGACGACCTTCGTGCTCTTGGCTTTGTCTTTGTTCAAGGGGTCCTTCCACTCAACACTACGTTGTTGCAGAAATGCCAACCAAGGTGCAAGGATGCGAACACTTGTGCAAGAGATGGTGTTGGGTGCGATAATGGCAAAAATGAACTTGGGTGTGTGATTTGGTGCAAAAATCACTAAACCCTAATTTCATTTTCATTAAGGGTAATTCAGTACTTTCACAAATGCAATTGGGTGCAAGTCCAATTTGATTGGGTGTAAGAAGAATTAGCCATATTGTGTCGGGTCTTTCAAATAGAGTTGTTGGGCTTGTGCTTGGGCTTAGTAGAACGACTGAGGTAATTTCTTCCCATACCTCCATGATTTCTTTCTGTACCTTTATAGAACATGTGAAATGATAATTTCCCCCTTTTTTTATCTTTTTTATTGACACCTTCTTCCCTTTTTTTTTTGGATTCATACATTTTGAACTTTAGAATTCAAAAATACAAAATTCTATTCCAAATTTTAGAATTCAAAAACCATTTTTGAATCCAGAAAAATACTTTTAGAATTCAAAAATACAAAATTCTATTCCAAATTTTAGAATTCAAAAATCATTTTTCAACCCAGAAAAATACCTTCATCAATCATACTATAAACCCAAAAAAAAAGTCAAAATTATAATATAAAATATTATTAATATAATAATAATAATACTTCATCAATCATTCTACCTAATAATTATATCTGTATTTCTTTCCCGTGCGATGCACGGGTTAGTAACACTAGTTTGGAATACAAATTTGTATTCTGAATTTGTATTCTGTATTTTCTTGGTTCAAAAAATATCTTTTGAACTCTAAATTTTGAAATACAAATTTGTGTTTCGAATTTTAGAATTTGAAATAGTTATAGAGTTCAGAATGCATTCCAAACTTTAAAATTTGGATTTTGAATTCTAGAATTCATAAAGTTTATGGATTATACAAATCGAAAATGAAAAAAAAAAAAACTTGCACCTTTTGTTAAGGGTAATTTTAGAATTAAAATAATTATGAAGGTGTAAAGAAACATGAAGGTGGAGGAAGAAATTGTCAAGGGTTAATGGCATTTGATTGGTAATCTTTTCTTCCTACACCTCCATTATTACTAATTGCACTTTCATACTATCAAGAAGAAGAAGAAAACATGTGCATAATAACACTAAGAGGTTTGATGCACTGGGAAAGGAATCATTTGAAATTATACAATTTTTATTTTTACTTTAAAAAAATAATCTTACCGTATAATACACGAGTGATTGATACAAAGAAATGATGTAGTGGTATGTATAAAAGTCTTAGTGTGGCGGCAATTTTGACACATTAGAGGCTAGGTAGTGCTATTTTAGCTGATTACAGGTTTGAAAATACGCACGGAACTACCACCGAATCACTGAAGCTGCTTTAATTCAATAAATAATTTCATATTCCAATTTTAAATATATTGTACCATATGGTTGTGATCAAGTCGGAATTCAATCACTAAAAAACATGTCTTATCGATCCACTTAACTCAGACTCAATCCAACCGATCGTGTTTAGGGTTTAGGGTTCAGGATTCAGGATTCAGAGTTTAAGGTTTAAAATAAGCATTATTCCATGTAATATATACTACACTCATATTTTTAAATACTCTCACTGACTTCATCTTCCAAGTTTTGTCAATATTTTTACTGATTTGATCGTCGTAATCTTATTAATAGGTAAAACTCGTAATTCTCAAACATTTTAAAACTTTAATCTTAAAAGGTTAACCCGAAAACTACCTTCTGGTCGAGATTTATTGCAAGAAGAAGTAGATTAAATATCTGAAATCATATCTACCGTCTCTAACAAAACAAGTGAACACAAAACTTCAAAGTGAAAGAGTCTTGAAACTTGAGGATGAGAAGAAGAAACAAAAATGAGTGACGTTTGAGGTTGTCTTGTTACAGGAACGTTAGGGTCACGTTGATGGCTGAAAACGAACCTATTCGCGGACACATTCACGTATGTTTAAGAATGTTCAAAGTCATCGGCGACTCGGCATAGTTAAACCTCTGTTGTCTTGTGAAAATTGGATTGCATTCGAAGTGAATGAGTAGCTCATCTTTAATTATAGTTTTTGGTTTTCTATGGAGTGATTGACGGGGGCACAAAAAGTCTTGATGACGCTTAGTGATCCAAGTTTTGCCCACTCTTCACCACTTTGCCTATATAAATAGGTACTCATTGTGCACCAAAATATTATACCTATCAGTTAGTGTTTAAGAGCTTAGTTTATATATAGTTTTGTGAGTGTAATCGATTTACAAGTTCTTCTCAAGAGCCATGTCTGCCTTATTGCTGCTGCTTCTTGGAGTATTATCTTCCACTGGAGTACTGCTTACTGGTTTATATTTCTTCTCTATTTATTCTCAATCTTACATAGATGCAAGTGTCTCTATTGTTAATTATCTCACATCACAAAACACATTAGCATTCAAATTCTTCTTTTCTTTCACCATATGAGTCTCCATATATGACAAAAACATGAATATAAATCTCATTTTATAAATTGGTTGAATTATACTTAAAGTTTATTTGAGACTAACTGGTTGAGATATACTTCAAGTTCACTTTTGCACTTACTCATATACTATGAAATGTTATAATTTATAGTCGAGATCTCCTAACATACCCTCTTTACACTAACTCATGCGTAGGACTATATATTATGGATGATCCGACAGATGTTCGACAATAGATGGTCTGATAAGACCAACAAACTCTCACTAGAATAAACATGAAATGAATCTCATGAAGAAGTGAATTTTAAGTCTAACTTAAACTTATAGAACTGATATAAAGTGAAGTTTGTATCCAGTTATATACTATAAAATGCTATGAATTTGAAACAATAAATTAGAGTAAAACTCAAATTAACAACAAAGAATGATATCTGTTTCAAAGTCAACTATTATAACAAGTGCACCACTTATGCATAGTTACTTAATTTGGTTCAATATCAACGTGTGGTGATGCAGGGGTAGAATCTGTGGGTGTGTGTTATGGAGGAAATGGAAACAATCTACCAACAAAGCAAGCAGTGGTGAATCTCTACAAATCAAACGGAATTGGCAAAATCCGTTTATACTATCCAGATGAAGGTGCCCTTCAAGCCCTCAGAGGTTCAAACATAGAAGTGATACTTGCTGTTCCTAATGATCAACTTCAATCTGTCTCCAACAATGGAGGTGCAACAAATTGGGTCAACAAGTACGTGAAACCCTATGCAGGAAACGTGAAATTGAAGTACATTGCAGTTGGCAACGAAGTTCACCCTGGTGATGCTCTAGCAGGCTCAGTTCTTCCAGCACTTCAAAGCATTCAGAACGCAATTTCTGCAGCAAATTTGCAAGGCCAAATCAAAGTCTCCACAGCAATAGACACCACTCTACTGGGCAACTCTTACCCACCAAAAGATGGCGTTTTCAGCAACAGTGCAAGTTCATACATAACTCCAATCATAAACTTTTTAGCCAAAAACGGTGCCCCACTTCTTGCAAACGTGTACCCTTACTTCGCCTACGTTAACAATCAACAAAACATTGGTCTTGATTATGCCTTGTTCACCAAACAAGGCAACAACGAAGTTGGGTACCAAAACCTGTTTGATGCACTGGTGGATTCTCTGTACGCAGCTCTTGAGAAAGTGGGAGCATCAAATGTGAAGGTTGTTGTGTCTGAGAGTGGGTGGCCATCACAAGGTGGAGTTGGAGCCACTGTTCAAAACGCAGGAACGTATTACAGGAATTTGATCAAACATGTTAAGGGTGGCACCCCAAAGAGGCCTAATGGACCCATAGAGACTTACCTCTTTGCCATGTTTGATGAAAACCAGAAGGGTGGTGCAGAAACTGAGAAACACTTTGGTCTCTTCAGGCCTGATAAATCACCAAAATACCAACTCAGTTTCAATTGAAACAGTGTCTTATTACTGATCATGAACTCAGTGTTATCAGAATAATCATTAGAATAAGGGTGTCTAATCATATATATATAATGGCCCAAAACTATAATTATAAATAAATGCATCTCTACATCTTTATATGTGTATCTAAATGTTTTAATTTCTTGAGTTTTGTGACTTTGGTTCTTTGCCATCAACATCGAAAATGCAGCAGAGTGCTACTAACTGATGTTGATAGAGTTCGTCAACAGGTCCCACCATGCACAAAAATTCATAATAAAAAATCTAAAAAAATAATACTTATTTATACCTATTAATAAATAATTATAAAAAAATATTATATAGAAGTTTATTATACCAATAAAATTATTCTCTATGAATAAACCCTAAGTTAGCAAGTTTGTCCGCGCATGTATTTCTCTTCACGAAAAATGTGAGACATCCTAAACCTGATTTTTTCACCGTAATTAAGACAAGCGTTTCTAACTATTACGAAGAATCAAAGAAATATTAGTTCTAACAATAAATGCAGCACAAACCAATGTAAAATCACATTCAAGCCATAAACTAGTAAGACCAATCTTTTGAGCTTCGACATGTATAATTTCATAAAACTAAGCAACTAAAGCAGTCTCGTATTAAATAAAAGAGAAAAAATCACTAATAAACTTTTTCAAACTCTCACGGAAAATACCAACACAAAGAGCTTTTGAGACAAGTGTCCAACCTATTACGAAGAATCTAAGAAACATTAGTCTTAACGGTAAATGCAACACAAACCAAGACAAATCGCATTCAAGCCATAAACTAGTAAGATCAATCTTTTGAGTTTTTTCGATTGCATGTATAATTTCATAAAACTCAACAACTAAAATCGTCCAAATAATAATAAAAAAAAAATACCAACACAAACAACTTTTAAACTTAACTACTTAGAGTCTAACATTAAATAAAATTTAAAACACTATTTACTTAAAAAATTGTTATCTTGAAGTTGAAATTTTGACTATAAAAAATATATTTTTTTAACCTGATTAGAAGAAAGAAAAAACTCTTAACAATTGATTTCTAGAAGTACTATCTTATCATCTAAATTGAACCTTTTGATCCAAATCTAGAACTTGCAACTTTTTTGAAGTCTAGTACAACTTGAGTCAAAATCGCCTAGTTAAATGCAACTGTTGAATTTTAAAAGTTTGTTATAATTTCCACATAACATACAAAATTCAATAAATGAGTTTGTCTATTACATTAAAAATTGAAAAATGTTATTTTCACAACTACTTAATTTAATGAGCTAGTTTAAATCTTTCAAAAGTTTTCCATCTCATCATATGTAT
>Ga0123341_1001290_pt1 | contig 18401 bp, 11 predicted proteins | sample Turbeapinknodule_FD_89959 | JGI IMG/M metagenome (GOLD analysis project Ga0123341, IMG submission 89959) | Root nodule microbial communities of legume samples collected from Mexico - Turtle bean Mexico pink nodule | ecosystem: Host-associated > Plants > Roots > Nodule | place: Mexico: Nepantla...
ATATATCTATATATATAAGATATTATGGTAAAACACTAATGTGGTTCTAAGACACGAGAGAATGAGTAGCCCTCTAAGACACGTGTGATGAATAAACAATGAAGATAATAAAATAGAAAGCAACAGCTTCCTTCTGTGATTGTTATTGAGAAGAACATAGCTATTGTGAATCACAAAAATAATTGATGTCTACCTTTCTATTGAAGCAAAAAAGGATTACAATTTTACGAAATTTGAATTTCCTGTAGTTGAAGGAATATATGGTTGGTAAAGGAATTGCAGCGACTTAAAGATACAGAAAACTTATTAAACAAATTTGATTTACACTCATTACAACTTCCCTACAAGAAATTGAAGAGACCCAAAATATACCAAATTTGAAAAAGACATGGACCCTATTCTTTCAAATAACTGAATCCTTGCTTAATTTCTTAACCTCATCATTTTCCTCCTTTTGATTACCCACGTTTTTTCCTGCCAAAATTGCTGCACTATCTTTGTCTTTCACCTGTAAAGAGTAAAAAGTGAATAAACAAAATACCCTAAATAGTAGTTTTATTGATCTTATATTAATTATGGTAAAAATTAATATTTTTTGAATTTTAAAGTAATTAAGAACCTGAGAGGCCAAAGGGAGATCACTAGCTAACTGTTTCTTTTTGTTGTCCTCAGTGCAGAAATAAGAGTACAAGCCCATTCCAAAAACGGCAACTAGTATTCCAAGAATGTTTCTTCCAGTGAAAGGGTCATGCAGTAATGTGTATCCAAATCCTAGAACAAGGCAAGTCTTGAGGTGCCCTAGCACTTGATAAGTTACAGGAGATGTTTTTCCTATCACCAGAAATGTGCTGAAGTTCACAGAAACAGCTATCAAGCAGGACAAGATGATGAATGCCTGAATTTTTCATCAACAACAAACAAATGTTAGAACCAAAATTTTTAATTTACTAGAAAGTTAATAAAACTCAGTTATGTGTCAGATAAGTTGAAACTATGATAATTGTGATCTTGAACTACTATACATATATTGAATGTAACAAAAGGTGAGGATTTAACATTACCAAGACAACAGGAGAATATTTGTAGGCAAAAACATTTTGCTTGGTGAGCATTTGATCCACAACAGGGCCTGAAACAAAAAGAATTGCTGCTTGGAATGGAGCAGATTGGTAGAGCAGCTGTGTGGAAGAGACATTAAGCTTCTTTTGTATTGTGTTGGTCAGCTAAATTGAGCACTGAGTTAAGAATCCAAATATATCAGATCTTCCTAAGCTTTAATGAAGATAATTAATGATCAAGATTACGGCATCATAATTACTTGATAACAATAATTGCATGCTGCAAATGGAAGAGTAAGCATTGAGCAATAAAGGATACAATTTGGCCAACACATGTCGTTATGATTGCCAGAAGGGAAAGAACTGTTCCCAAAAAATTGAGCTGAAGGTCTGTGATTGAGGCAATGCCAACTCCCACAAGTAATAGGAATAAAGAGAATTTTATTTTAGAGCTGCGTGTATTAGCATAAGACTTTACATTAATTAACACATAAACATTGTTTAATTTAAAAATTACAATTTTAAAGTTCTTTCAACAACTTGTTACCTGAACTGCTTCTTTAGGAAAATAGTTTCTAACAATACAGTGAATGGTATGATCGCAAGTTTTGTCATCTGCAAAATAATCATTTTCCAAAAGGTAAAATTAATACAAGTAGAAAGAATAATTCAGAAGACAACATGCTTGTGAACATAACATGTCTGTATAAATCCTAAAGTTTAACATGATACTATTGTGTAGAAGTCAAATATTGAGGTGAAACCTGGTAGAATCCAATGGAATTAAAGCCAAGACTCAAGTTGAGAAATCCAATGGAGATGCCATTCAGAATACCGAAAAGCATGACTGTTTTGAAGTCAATGGATTTGGAGACGAACAGATTCAAGCGTTGAGCCGCATGAAGGGTGCAAAAAGTTACCATCAGATGCCAACTAGTAAGTGTTGTGGCTGGTCCAAATGAAATAAAATTACAAGTTAGAGCGATAAGATACGTAACTGATAATAAATTTGAGTACTGATAGCTAAAATTATATGATTTTTAAAGAGAGGACAAAATGATTATCACCAAAAGGGAAGCCAAGATTGCTCATCAAGGCTTTGTTGCAGATGACAATGGAGACAGAAGAAGCCACCGAGAGAAATAGTGCACCGATCACACCCAATTGAAAGTTTGACATCTCTCCCATCTTTTCTGTCACTAGATTCATCAAAAGTGCAGAATTTGAAGTTTATATCATTAGTTTAGTTTTGTGAAATTTAACAGAGGAAAAATCACAGAGCCATTTCCAGAGTTGTATTCCATTTTAATATCATTAAATTAAGCATACACCTTTCTTTAAATATCTATCTAGCTATTTAATTTAACTTTTTTCCTTTACTGCTTCAATGTCGCCTTCATAATTTTCATTTTCATACAAGTATAACGTCATCTATCAATTTATTACCAGATACCAAAAAGCACACTAGTTTAGTAATAATCAGTAATGCGTTCCTTAGCTTTTACTCAATGGTTGGTACCAAAATCAAATTAATCAACACGTACCTTTTTCAATACTGATTAAGAGGAATAAATGATATATTATTCTCAGATCGAGTTTGAAGCTATTGCCTGGTAGGAGCCTGACAGGATCACACAAGACAAGGAATAAAAACCATGATCAACAAAATTTTGCATAACATACAGATGTTGTTTATGATATTTTCTTAGTAGTAAGTGAAGTTATAATTGTGATTGAAAAACATTACAAGCAGAACCTATAAATTTTGTTACAGCAAAGAATGAAATGAAAATGATGATATGATGAATACACATACCTTGGAATGGTGAAATGAAATTGCAAGATGTAAGGGCTCCTCCAACTCCAAAAGATGAGCCAAGTTCTTAGTCTAAACGGCAGCGTTTATAGGAAGGGAGAGGTGTATTGTGGAAGTGTAAGGTAGAGAGAAAAATAATGGTGTGAGAGGGAAGAGTGAGTGATAGTGAATTGGATTGAAGGGTAAGCTTGTATGAGTATGAAGCTTTTGTGGGATTTATAATTTTTATGGGTTGGTGGTGGTGGTGCCTAATTAACGCCGTTAACTTCATGGGATGGCGGGAGTTTAACGGCCATTTGAAGCAAGAATATAACTACTGTCAAATGAAAAAGGGATTTGGACATCTGAACTGCTCTTCTGCTGCTGTTGCTGCTGCTTCTATACTAGTGTGTTTCCCTGAACAAGATGATAGGCATAAATGATTTTTGTGTGTAGAATAGAAAAAATTGGTTCATTTCATAAGGAAAAAATGAGAATTGGAGACTCTTGCACATGTTTTTTTGGTCTAAAAAGGATGATGGATGCATATTATTGTATAGGGTATAGCTAATGTGATTACCAAACTCACTTGTCCCACATCGTTTTCAAAAATTGTATGCCAAATGTGTCTTCACTCACAAGTCAGGAAGGTGAGTGAAACCAACATTTCCTTTTAGGCCAGCTCAGCACACATATCTGCCATTTTAAGCAACACTCTCCAACCATCTTCAAGAGACTTCAACCCCACTCCTAATTAACATTTAACATACCATCAATTTTTGTTCTTTTGCATAAAACTTATGTGTCCTTGTATCTTCTCCTACTCCATTCAATTTTCATTACATGTAAGCTCTTAGTTTTAAATGTTCAGCAATCACTGCAACTAGGATCTGTGACTCATGTTCAGCAATCATATGCCCTATTGAGATTTCATTTGAATGTGTTGCTTGGTGATGTGGGTTTTTGATGTTGCTGTTTTTTTTCTGCTTATGTTGGTTCTTATTCTTCATTGCAGAAACAGTTGATAACATTTACTCTTATCTTATTTGCACTTTTTGGTGAGGCTGTCTTTGTCAGTACCCTTATGCATATTTGTAGAATTTGATCTTTTATACTTGTTGGAGATATTTAGCTACTTTCTGTAGTCTTCATGTGAATGGATTGCAGTCTGAACTAAGATGGCTGGAGGTGTTATTCGGCAGTTATTGAGGAGGAAAATCCAATCTTGTTCTTCTGTAAGCATGACCTCTCTCTCTTTTTATAACATTGTTTGTTTTGGAATATTTATTTTTCAGGTCCTTGCAACATTGGACATAAAATAGAGACCATTAGACCATAAATAAAAAAAATAAAACTGGTGTTCAAATTTGAAGCTTTGAGAACATTAGTTTTTGTGGAAGATGTTAGAGCTGATCATTTATCTTTACTTAAAATGGCTATTTGACCCATACTGCTTGCTGTTTGAGTAATGTGACAATAATGTTAAAAATGATTATCTATATTATCATACCATTGCTGCTAATTTGTAAAAGATTTATCAAAGTTAAAACTATGGTTGTGTTATTATCAAAGATTTATTAAAGTTACCTTAGTCCATATCTTCTCACTTCCCATAGCCCGCAGATGAAAGAATAACACAGAGTCACAATCATGTTTTAATTTGAAACAGAACTTGAATTTGATTTCTCGCACATGGTTCTCAAGCACACCCTCTTGACCTGATTTTCTCTCAAATATTCTCTTCCAAGGATTTAAGTCTCAGTTGTGATGGTAACCACAACCATGATAGCCCTGGATTCATAACTCCATTATGTTATCATGAGTTCATTACTACAATTGCAATTTAAAACCTTTTTCTTTACCTAGTCCTACAGTGTGACATATTAACTTGATCCTTGTGTCTGCAAAATTTTGTTCATCCCTTTTTTTTCTAGTAAAACAGGCATCAATTTGTTCCTCTTCTCATTTAGCATTTTCTTCTATCACATTGTATTGTTGATTGATTTACTAAGCTATGTCATACCCTTCCTCCCTAAAAACTTCAAATTTCAGAAAGAATATTAGTTGGTCCAACTGACATACCATTCTCCATTTTTCTTTACCTAACGTTCTTTTATTCTATGTTAAATCTATTTTGTTCTTTAGTGTTTAAAAGCTCTTGATAGGATTGGCGAGTCTTTGGGCCCAAATAGTCAATTCCAATTCCAGATTTGAATTCGGTTATCTTTGTAAAGATGTTGAAAATTTCTAAAAAAAGAATTATGTCACTTGAAAGATTGGAAGCTTGATTATGGAAGAATTAAATGCTTCCTATGGTTAAATAGTATTCTCGAAGCAACTCTTGATGGATGTCCATTATGGAAAAGAAAGATATTGATTTGGTGATTCTATTACATTTTGAGGAAGCAAGAACCAAAACCAATTCAATCTTATGCGAGGGTATTCTTTCAAATTATGCACTAAAAAACTCCCTAGTAAAACACTTCAAAAACAGAGCAAATATCCTTGAAAATATTATTCACATAAATCTTCGGCAATATCTCTCGCAGCATCACCGAGCTTAATTACAATCAATACACAAATCTGAATCAAGTTTGGAAACAATACATTTGGAAGAGAAGCGAGAATGAGATCTAGGATTGATTAAGAAATAAGATATTTGCTTAATAATAGAGAAAGAAAACATTTGATAATTGCAAAACAATATCCTGAGATAGATTTTGAACTTGATTTTGTGCAAAATAAATAAATTATAAAAGAGATTTCAGAGGAAGAACAGGGGCATCGAGTTTTAAAGTCGAATAACGCTCTTAAACTTAGATTTATTTTTCTTTTGTTTTCCTCTTCGTAATGGAAGACTAAAACTTTTGGGTTGATTTCATTGTAATTTTCCATTGAGTTATGAGGTTTTGTTCAATAAAGATCCATTTTTGAATATCTGTAGTAGTTTGTTTTAATCTTTGGTCTTTTTGAATTCAATTTTATGTTAAAGGAATTGTTTTAGAATGCTTGTTGAGAATTCACTTGTTTTCTTTAATTAGAATTCTTGGATAGTTTGTTTAGTTATAATCAATTTCTTGTTCGCTTAGTTCAAGAGATAAATACTTGGAGACGAGTAGACATTTGTTTAACTGATAAAATGTTGTTGAATTTAATTGATGCTTGTTTGATTAAATTTGACATTTGTATGAGATTTGGAGGATGATAATCTTGATATAATGAGAAATTTATGGTGAATAAACTTGGGAGTTAACTTGCTTTATCTACTATTTTTTATCACCTACTTTACTTTTATGCACAACAAATTAAAACCATCATTTTACTTTATTGTTATTACTAATCTTACTGTTTTGCAGATAGGTTCTTAACACTTTTTTTATTGAATTTACTATTGGATTTTGATGGAGATCCCACATCAACTAGAGATTATGACATTTCATTGTATATAAATGGGTGCAAACCTCACCTCATGAGCCAGTTTTATGGGGTTGAGTTAGGTTTAAAGTCCACTTTGTAATCTGGTATCAGAGTCACTTAAAGCCTATCCTAGCGAGTGTTTGATGGGCTTATCAGGCCACCCGTTACCGGCCGTTATCGGACCACTCATAATATGTTATCACTATGCAACAACAACAAGTGGCTTTCAATAAATTTTTGGGAAGAAAAGTTAGAATCCTCTTAAAATTTTCTTTATCACTAGAGGATTTTATAGTTAACTCTTTCTCTTTCCTAACTTTTTGTAACAATTCATTGTCTCTATATTATTTTTCTTTATTTTCCTCTTTTTCTCTCCTTTCTTTCTCTTATCTTTCTACTCTTTATTTCTCCTATTTTTTTCCTTAATAATCGCTTTCAATTTTTTTTATCTAAACTCTTTTTTTTATAAACTCTTTTTCTTCTACTATAAATCTTCCTCTTTTTAGAAGCTCTATAATTTATTTAATATTGTGTTTTTCATGTAAGGGAGGAAGGTCTACTTTAGGCTTCCTAGGATGAGTATATTTTAGACCCATGATTTAGGGGGTGGTTGATAGGAATATCATAGTGATAACTACTATACAACTCTTTACTTGGAGAGGAGTAAAGAACATCATGATGTTCTCTCCTTCTATATGATTTCTCACCATGTTTGCTCTTATCCTTTTCTCCCTTTTATTGCATGAGTTGCCTACAATCTCATTCATAACTTTATCTCATTTTTCAAATTTTTGTTTAACATTTTCTCTCAAGTTTTTAATTTTATCCCTTAAATTAAACTCTTTATTGTAGATGTAATTAGCTCTAGAAAGGGAGGAAATAGGTTAAATAAAGCCTTAAACTCTCTATTCGCAACGGATAAAATAATTAGACAAACTGCCTAGTGGATGGTCTAGTAGACCGTCTAGTAAGATCATCTAATAAATCATCTAACAATAAAAATTAAAATATAAACAACAACAAAAGTAATAAAATATAAACACAATAAATTTATCTTGGTTCACTCAAATTCGGACTACGTCGAGTCTCTCTTGAGCAACTACTTAAGAGTTTTCACTAATCAACTAGTTACACGAGTATGCTCACATCTCCAAATTTCAACGAGTATTCATATAATTATACTAGTATGTGTTAAAAGAAATGAACTAAATTAGGTAACCAATTTTAAGAATTAACACAATTAGGTTTAAATGAACCAAATAGTTTAGTTTAAATTTAATTTTTGAATCTTATCCATATTCACTCTTTCCCAAAGGTTATCAATTTATTAAATTTGATTGAAATTCGATCAAAATATATTTTTTTAATACGATCAATTTTAGTTGAAATTTAATAATAAACTTTACAAAACCATAATGTATTAAAAATAATTATTAAAATCAAATATAAGCTTATTTTTACTAAAGTTCTAACATATTTATTTCATTTATTTAAAATTAATATAAATTTTCTTTTAAAATAAATTTGATCTCGAATAACCTACCGTGTTAACTAGCAATAATCTACATCTAATTAACTAATCCTGTTAACTCGCAATATGAATAATCTATTTGGTGAAGTTAGTAAGTAAAATGGTTAGAAACGCTGAATACTTATATCGAATCTGAATTCAACTCAACTCGACGACTTTGATGATTAAGCTGTCGCATGTTGTCGGTTCAGTGTTGTAGTAGTCGCTAAACAGTGTTCACGACTAAGGCCATGTGGTCGTTTGCTTATGTAAGTACGTTGACCATAATAACAAATACTAGCTCCATATTTTTCAAATAAATGTTATTTTTGAAATAATTTTATTAAAATAATATTATTTTTATAAATATATTACTTTATTAAATCAGAGAAATTACTAATTTATAATAAATTGAAAATAAACAAATTCATATTTTATTATATGATTAGAACAACAACATATAATTTAAAAAAAATTAAAATTATAGTCATTTTTATATTCCCAACATAAGATTTCTCGAGAACTTGTAGGAATCTTCCTACCATCCCCTCCCCCAAAAAGGAATCGTGCAGAGATATTAAGGCAAACTCATGGCAACACTGTTAATTAGGTGTTTAACAATGATTTTTTTAAGTGTCGTGTTATCCACTAAAATAAGCTCTACTAAATTTAAAGTGTTTAATTCATTTTATTTAAATTTTAAATTTTTTGAAAGAAAATATTTCAATGATTCGCAGTTGAAAGAAGTGTTTAATAACTATACATAGTTAAACTCTTTTTTTCACCATAATTCAATCAGAAAATTAAATTGTTTTGTACAACAACTTTTTGCATAGTTCAAGACCTATCTTTAAAGCAAATTGGAAAAACAACCAAGTAAATTTTGTAACTACCGGATATTTCTTACCTTTAACCATAAATCGAACCTAAAATTTGAAGGCTTTAATCAAGCCTTTAATTTTTATAATGTCGTTTTTTTCATTTTAACTTTTTAAATTAATTCCACGTAATCAATTTTCATTACCAAAGGATTCATTTTAATTTTCTTCTCATTCAATTTTATTTGGGCTAAAAATACTAAATGAAAAAGAAAGAAAACTGACTACTTTAACAATTTTAAGAGAATAAATAAGAAATAAAAATTAGAACAGGATAAAGATTTAACATCTTCCAATAATTTACAAAAAAATATGTTTTTATTGTTCTAACAGTATTGTTTTATCAGATCTTATCGAGGTTGAAAGAAAATGATAATTTTTTGTAATACTATAAAACATATTACGTTCATATTAAGGATCATTTTAGATATACAATTATATATGTACAGACAACAAATTTCAATCTAACGGCTGATAGAAAGTTATTCAATAACATAAAATTGATTGAATTACATCGGTAAAAATTAATTCCTCAAAAAAGATGGATCAGAAAATAGCACGCACCTGAGAGGAGAAAACAATACAAAACAAAACAAATACTACCATTGAAAGTGTACATAAAACATGTACAACAGGAAGATGGATCCGTATATCAACTCTTCCCGTTACGTTTAAGTCCTTCAAGATAAGCCTTATCAGAATTGGTTAGCCGAACTTGAAACTGGGCCCATTCACTTTTGCATCTGGCTCGGACCTGAAGGGGGTATTCAAGACAAATATTTGATTCAAGAAAAAGGGTATTGTAGTAGGGGGCAAAATGTCGGATTTTAATACAAGTATGCAACTAATATAACTGTTATTGCATTTGCTACAATACGTAAGTGCGTATGTAGCTTTAAAAACAACTTGAGGGATAAATCAACAGTGTTAAGCAAAAAATTGAGTATATAGATTCGCTAACATTATTTAACAGAAACCATACATACCGAATCCCAAGGCTTTTTTCCTTTGTCAGACTCCCCCTGAAATTATGCAAACATATCCCAAAAGTTATATTTGGAAATTAATACAAATTTTTTTGCAAAAGAAGTGAAAGGCCATATCTGCATTCATAGTACAATCATGGAAAAAGATAATGATCACTCTAGAAAACGTCCCTACGTCTTTTACTTTCATATTTTCGTTTACCTTTAATAACTATGAAGCAATTCCAACCTCAACACCCCCCCTCCCGAAAAAAAAATGAAAAGCAGAAAGAAAATAAGAATGAAGAAAAATGGTATCATCTGTGTATAAAAAAGCCCAAAAGTATAACCGTAAGTGAGAAAAATTCCAATTATTCTCTCCAACGTAAGAAAGTCCAATTCAATGCATGAGGCTCCCACCAAGTCAGCCTTATCCTGCAATCAGAGAGGTTGTTTCCAAAATTTGAACTAAGAACTTCTTTCACAAGGCAACAACCATACTATATCGTCAAGGCTCCTTATTCCATTTCTTTCTGAGACAGAAAGTTTAACACAATAGAGCCTTGAATATGTAATACGTTTTTAAGGGAGCATTTAATTTGCAGAATCTTTTTCATTTCAAGAAATTATGTTTTCTAGGAATTGTTACTTGAAAATCATCCTTTTTGGGAATGCTATAAATGTAGTTTATATTCTCATATAGATTATTGGGAATGTTTAGGCATTGTTTCATGAGTATGCTTTAAACTTTCGCACTTTCATGAAATCTTGGGTTCCATCCTCTCTCAAGATAATGCTTCTTTGGAAACATGGTTAAAACAAATTCCGTAAAATGTTAAAAATCTGAGAACCCTTTACCAAAAATCCATACCATACATGGGAATTTAATATTCCAAACATAAGACTTCTGGAGAACTTGTAGGAATCTCCCTACCAACCCCTCCCCCATAAAGGAATCGTGAAGAGATATTAAGGTAAATTGTTAATCCTGAAGACATCTCTCCATTTTTAATAAGTGTACAACGGCAACAATAAAGTTTGAACCTAAGATTCTGTAGGTACTACCCAAACCCCTGTCTCCCCAGGCTGACCCAAACAGGTTCGGAGATATATCTATATATAAGCACTGTAATCAACATAACAAGGTGTAAAACACAAAAACTTGTGATAAAATACTGGCCATCAGATTCAGAAGGAATGTCATATCAAGCGCACAAGTCTCTAAAGATATTTTTCAGAATTTCAAATTTCACCTTCAGTTATTTTTTATTTACATAAGCCCCTTTAAAATTTTAAAACACCTCCCCACTCCAAAATAAATTAAAAAAAAACTTTCATCTTAGTTTAACCTCTTGCCAATATGAACTACTCGTTGTTGAAACCTTATCCAAATCGACTTATATAATACAAAACACCAAACTATACTAAGTTGAGGAGGTGAAAAAAGAAAAGAGGAAATAAAAATACAATTGGAAGTTAGAGCAACAAAGCCGAATAAATACGACACACCCTAGATTGCAAAGGACACTTGAATTGACCGGCTTAAAGTCACTACTTTGAACCAGAACAAAAAGTATATTTTTATTTTCTCCCTTACCAAACAAAGCATTAGTAGCCTACACATAAATGAGCAGATGCATTTATAAAAACAATTTGAAATGACAAAAAAAGAAATTGAGTGGCCTAAATATACCGTAAGCTAGTGAACTAACCTGGTTCCCGAGAGAAGGAATTACTTGATGAACAATCCATTGCGAATCAATTACACCAATTTTTTCGTGTGCTGGCTGCAAAAAGGATTCAAATTAAAGCCAACAAAACTAAATCAACTTGCTTGTTCTAAAAATATTTGAAGTAATGAGATTGTAGCCCCATATTTTCTATTCAGCATAGAATACACAGGTTTCACACTCAAAATAAACTAGGACAAAAAAGGTGGTACTGAGGAAACCTCTTCAACTAATTCAAGAACAGAAAAACCATGAACTATTTCAAGAATTACAATTGCCCATAATCCCGACAAATTAATCCATATAGTAACTTAAGAAAAAACATAAGCCAAAATTCACTAATATCAACAGAAACACAAACACAACCTTACAAAACCAGGATCACTGTGTTAGATAAGTTCAAAAGGCCAAAAAAATTATGCTTTAATTAGATTTTTTTTAATTGTATTCCCATAGCTTTCTTTTGAACTTGGCATCTGAAGGCATACTTGACCAACTGAAGCATACCCACCTTTCAACAAGGCTAACAAAAAGGATTCAAACAGTTATCAGTAGGGAGGGTTAAAAGTAAATAGATATAATTTACTGACCTCCACACATCTTCTGAGAGCGAAGTCCAGCCCCCATCCATGCACTAGATCATTCTACAAAAGACAATAGGAAAGCCATCAATATAATTACTAAGATTATGTAACTATCATGCAAGAGAAGATTTACCAGTTCATCCAGCTACATTACTATAGCCAATAAATTCGATGAAGAAAAATAAAATATACCTGAATCATGTGCCACACACAACGCCAAGCTTCGCGAGAAAAGACAGGAGCCATAATTTCCACAAATCTAAAATAACAGAAGATATAATCAAATTAACTAAGTAGACAAAGGAAAGAAAATCTAGGTAAATGATATTGCAATACAACATTCAAATTTGAAGCAGGATGGAAGAAAGGGCATACGCAGCACACGGAGGCAAATGTGGATCACTACACCAGCCTGGTTTCTCTTCTGTAACCCTATTTGGCAACACATACAAAAACATGTCAAGACTTAAGAACACATTTGAAGGTATGAAAAAAGGAACCTTATTAGATCAATGACCAAAGAAGCAAAGTAAGAAAGAAAAGAACGGCAAAGGAATACATGTGAACTTCTTTGTCACCCCTCCTTTTTGTCATCTCCCATGTCAATCCCTTATTGGGCTCAAGACCAGGTTGAGAGATCTCCAAACCATATTTTTTCACTAAATGAATATACCTAGTGAATAGATGAAAGGAATACAGTTAATTAATCAAACTAAAAATTGCATAAATGTCAAATTTGAGCAAACTCTACAGATGAAAATAATACTTGTCTGCATTGAAGTGCTCTACTCCAAGATCTTCATCCCAAATAAAAATATATTCATAAGCTGATACTATATCAGGGTGCAAAAATCTTTTAGCATACCACCTGTACAACATGAGTATGAGAAAATTGTACAAAAGTAAGAGAGTAAAGCAATAAGATAAACTCCGAAGAAAGATAAGGTCTTCTAATCCAAAGTTACATGTATTCACAGAAAAATAGGCTTTCCCTGTCCAATAACATGACTTTCATAATTTAAGTGCAAAAAAATTACAGGAAAAATTATACCATTTAGTTTGTTTCCTTGCGCTAACATGGATTGCCTTCTTTGACCACTCAAATTGATCCCACTCACTAGTCCGACCATCATAATGAAAGAGCAAAATTGCAAAATCATCAGAAAACTACAGAACAATTTGATAGTCAGCAATTTGGAAAAAATATGAAATGGTAAATATACAAATAAAATTTATATATGAAAGTAGTAAATCTCTATAACCTTTTTCACTGCAGCATTGATATTATGCCTCTGTTCAAGACCAACAGTGAATGTGACTAAATACTTTGGCTTTTTCTTCAGATCCTGCAGCATTCATGGTTTCATTGGAAGATTTGCAAGAAAGATATCAAAGAAATAGACACGTAACATGTCTGCACTATCCACACCGGCTTATCAACATGCAAACCTCCTGACACACTAACATGCAATGGTCTCATGCATGAATAAAGCTGCATAAATACACAATTGAGATAAGTGCACGTCTCTAGCCAATATGGACTTGCAAAGCATGCGTCAAGGGACATAGTTTTGATATGCCTCCTATATCATGTGAAACTTAGATGGAAAATGAAACAGATATTCCTATACATACCTCTCTGTTTTACCATGATAGACCCACCATCACAACAATAGATGAACTTTGGGGTTCGATTAAATTTCATATTTGTAAAACTTTATGAGACTTAACAACTACATGCTACAGATAAATTCTTGCATCATAGATAACTGCTTATCAACATACCTCACTAGGTTCACCCCATAATCTGCGTAAATAAAAATCAGATTCTGATACAACAATTCCAGGGGGTAGTGATTCAGCTCCACGAGGATTTGATGCAACGAATATCTGTGAAAGTAGCAGTTTTGAATCAAACTTTATTTGCTTGTTAAAAAAGTATGTTTCAAATCTAAAGTAAGTACAATTATAAAAAATTTATAGCCAACATGCAGCAAGAATCACACCTGGCAGAAAAAATCTAGAGAATAGTTTAATCATAACAAAAACACTAGTGCCTTATGGATGAGACACAGGTAAAAGAGCATTCAACTTCATTGTTTATCAAATTGCTTAAGATAAATTCAAATAAAGGCTTACTCTCATTTTTTTTAACGAACAAGCATATTTTTACTTCCTTGCTGGAATTATTAAAGGTTGGGACAAAATTTCTATCGGGTAAGTTTTAACTAATTATGGAACAAGAACTTAAATAACCATTCAAAAATAAATTTTAAAATATAAATCAATTAAAATTACAAATAATATTAAGTTATATATAAATAGACATTTCAATTAATACTACTTAAATCTTGATAGAACAGGATTTAAAAGGTTTAGTTCATGATATTTTATGTAAGATTAAACCATGGCCAGAAAATGGTAATTAATAACACACATAGATTAACCAAACCTTTGTCAGAAACAGTTTAACCTAATATATCAGTGCTAACAAACAAGTAACAACCAAAGGATACTCCCTTAGAAGATAATAATTGATCTAAAGCTTCAGCTTTTAATTTCTGGGAATATACACGCATTGACATCCTTCTAAACAATAAGTATGGAAATTACCTTTGGTAATTTAATTGACCCTAAGACTTCAAGATTTTTGGTTCCAGAAGAGCTATCAATAACTGCAGGAGATCTTTCTACTTCAGCCGAAAATCTGTCTATTTCAGATTCAGCTACAGGTACATCAAAAGAATTCCCTACAGGTGATGAAAGTAAGCTAATCTGCAAAATATAACAAGAGAATGAAAAAAATTAATAGGATGAAAAATGCGTGACACAAAACTGAGAAAAATTACTGTTGTAATTATTACCTTCCTCAAATGCACAGATGAAATTGAAATACCAATAAAAAATCCAAAGGCAATTCCCATGATAGCTGTGACGAGAATCCGAGTACTATCATTTGCTCTTTTAAATGTGCTAAAAAAAAGAGATTGTAAACTAAATTCAGAAATTTTGGTAGAACAGATACAGAACATTTAAGATATTTAAGATACAAGGTAAAGGCAGGCATCATTAGTAACTACTCCAATAAATAAATTTATCCTTACCTGCGATACATTATTGCTGTCAGTTAGTATCGACCACAATCAAGTGAAAGTATGTATCACCCGGAAAAGCCCCAAATCCTCAAGCAAACACCAACACAAATATAACATCCTTCAACAACCAAAAATGAGACCAAGTATAAGACACAAGTAGAGTAGTAGCCAGGTTGAGTGCATTTTCTATACATGTATTTATCTGTCTATCTTTCCATCCAAGTGAAGGCATACGCGTAAACCCAAATTACATACTCAAAATGAGTGATGAGTGAGTGCGTTAGTGTCTGAGAGAGATATAGACAATAAATATGCAAAATAATAGAAGATTTTCAGCAACATGTTGAAGACATTGAGACCAACGGACAGCATCAAGCATTTAGAGCCACGAAGATAGTGCTAGTGGTTAGGAACTTTGCATGATGCCACAAGTTTAAACCTCGTTATTACTAACACTATCATTCAAAAAGACAAATAAAAATAGATCAAGTATTTTCAAGAACAAAGAGAAACCTGATGCGGCTTTAGCGTCAATACTTCACTGTACACGTTACCGAATAGTGATAATTTCTATTTTCCAAATTCTCGTTCTCTATCAAACTTTCAAACTCAATAGCATACGCCACAACCTACCACAGCGCAAGTTTCCCCCAAAACAGAAGCAAAATCCATTAAAAACGAACAAAGCGAAACTAACGTGGCGTCAAACAACCACCGAATATTACAAATGCGCAATATCAAAATCGCTTCATTGATCTACGCCACTGAATCTCCCGAAACAAGAGCCACAAACAAATATTTATTCACACCGTGGACTACTGTGTTCGTAAAACGACAGCGAAAACTGAAAAAACTGAATTCAAGAGCTTCCACAAACACTAGCGCCGAATACAGATTTCACAACTAGTCCTTCACTAATAGGGAAAAAAAAGAGCTTACAGAATCGATTGTAGAAACGCTAGGGTTGAAGCTCGCCTTCTTATTCGATACTGATCGAACGAACAAAACGCGATCGATTATTTGCTGCGAATAATCATACAGAAGCAAATAGAGGCACTGCCATTTTCAATGTCAATGATGTTGAGGTTGTGTTCTGTAGCCTAAACTGAAATTTCCTTTCCGCTCTACTAACTTCCTCTGACCAAACTACCCCCGCCTCAGTTTTTCTATTTCCCTTGTGTGTATTTTTTCTTAACGGCCTATGAGAGCGTGCCACTTGGTGAACACGTGTGGGTGAGCTAATGAGTTTGATTTTGACTGGTCAACTCGCACCGTTAGATTGGATTCAAGCCATGCCATCGACGGTTCAAAAGCGTCTGTAGGGTCACTTCTTATTTTCTTTATTTTTTTTTGAATTGATCAACAGCACCTCTTCTCTTTGTAATCACATTCATTAAAATTATTAATTTCTCGCTGTTATGTTTTTTAATTGTGTAACATCTTATTATTCCTTAAATTAATTATATTTCAATAATTGATCGAAGTTTATTTAGTTTTCCTTTTCAATCTAATTATTCAAAGTGTCACGTCTTATTCTTCCTTGCATTAATTATATTTTAAATAATATACATAATAAGAAATTATTATGTCCAAAAAGTTATTTCCTCATAAATCTTCACAAATTCTCTCTCCAATTCTAACTCTTACCAATCAAACATAACATCAAAGTTTTTTTTACTCAAGAAGTTGATTGCTTGGTCTGTTAACCTGTCTTTTTTTTTTCTCAACAAATGAGTGATTCATTGTTAAGCATCACCAACCTATCACCATTTTAGACTGAGTTTCAAGCAGAAAGGTGACACCAGTTATACTCCAAATCAAGCTTGTCTTTCAGAAACAAAGAACAAAAAAGTATTGTATTTGTAGCTTAGTATTTGTAGTTTGGATATAATACATCCCTTATATAATAATAAATTCTGTCATTTTCTTATCTTAGTCTTTAATGCAAATAAACATTCCAAATACACAATATTTTACTACTTCGAGTTTCGCGAACAAGCTTGCAGTGGAAACCAGCTAAAGTTCAGATTTAAATATAAACTTATGTTAAACTATTGATCCTCCACTAGATAACTTTCTTCTTCCATGTTTTTAATTTCTTGGATATCCACATCGATTAGAGATAAAAATATTTCATTGTATATGAGCTAGTTTTATGGAATTAAATTAGGCTTAAAGTCCACTTTGTAATATGGTATCAGAGCCATTTTGAGCCTATATCGAGTGTTTATTGGCCTTATCAGACCATCCGCTATCGAACCGTTATCAGACCACTTGCATATAAATGGATTTTATGGAAGTTGAATTAGGCTTAAAGTCCACTTTGTAATATACTTCTAACCCAACTTTTAAAAAAAATCATTGTTATTTACTCTGGCAAGAGAATCAAAGAGTTTTTGGCCATAATTAAACAAACTTCTAAATAAATATTTATTGGAAAATAAAATAAGAAGAAAAAAATTAAAATTAACTTTCATATAACCAATTTAAAGATACTCTATCATTTAAATTGTAAAAAAAATGATTTTATTTTGTAGTGTTTTTTGTTATAAAGCCCACTTCATTTGTTTTTTGAACTTGGGCTTTGCCCATTTATCTAAAAAATATTGACGATTCAAAAAGACTATTTCTTCCTACACCTCCATACTTTCTTCTGCCACCTCCATACTAAATGAAAAAATACCGTTTTCTCCATTTTTATGCCACCTCTATACATAATCCAGAAGTTGTTTTTGAATCCGGAAGTGTTTTTGAGATTTATAAAATCCGGAACTTTTTTTTGCATTTGAAATAAGCCTATGGATTATGTAATCCGGATATATTCCAGATTACATAATCCAGAAGTCAATCTCATATTTAGAAAAGACTTCCGGATTATGTAATCCGGAAGCTAATCACTCCTTGAAAAAAAAGACTTCCGGATTACATAATCCAAAAGCTAATTTTATGTATAAAAAAGACTTCCAAGTTATGTAATCCGAAAGCTAATCACAAAAGGATTCTGGATTACATAATCCAGAAACTAATTTTGGATCTAGAAAAAGACTTCCAGAATATTAATAAAAAATATTTTTGGAATATAAAAAATATATGGGGTGACACAAGGTACGGAGGTGCATGAAGAAAGAGCGAATGATAATGAATGAAAAGATTATATGTATTCCGTCACGAGTGCAAGTCCTTTCACAACAAAATAAATAAATAAATGGTGGACCCAGTTGCCATATTTTTCTTTGCTGATCTTAACATTATTATAAGTTATCACCATCCAAAGTGATATTAAAAAAATCGATTCTTGAAATTACTTTAATTATAAAATATAACAAATATGAATGAGTCATCGTTAGTGACCTAATTTTCATTTAGTTC
>Ga0123341_1001292_pt1 | contig 18395 bp, 18 predicted proteins | sample Turbeapinknodule_FD_89959 | JGI IMG/M metagenome (GOLD analysis project Ga0123341, IMG submission 89959) | Root nodule microbial communities of legume samples collected from Mexico - Turtle bean Mexico pink nodule | ecosystem: Host-associated > Plants > Roots > Nodule | place: Mexico: Nepantla...
GGTGTTTTCCTCTCAATCTGGCACACTAGGGTTGAGCCTCTAGCCCTCTATTTATCCTAGTTTTCTAGGGTTAGGTTGCTTCCTGTGTCGCGCTAATGGGCTAAATGATAAAACATAAAAAAGGCCCAATCTTTCTTTGCATCTTTTTTCATTCTGGGACCTTCCGACTTTATTTTTTAGCTCAAATTATTCTCCTTTATTCCAAATCTTCAATCTATCCTAGAAATATGCAATTAACACCAAATTTGGGAATAAAATGATCTTATTCAAATAAAGCTCATAAAAATGTAAAAAGGTATATATTCATAAATTAGGGATTATTTTATATGTAAATTAGCAATAAATCCTCATAAGTGCCTATATTTTAATATGAAATATTACTGAAATTAGGCACTTATCAGGTAGCTCTAGCTTTTAGAAGCTAGGATTAAGGGGCAACATTGACTTAGGTCAAACCTCTAGGCCACCCCTCTCATATACCTTTTTTACCCCTCCCCCATCTTGCCCACCAAGGCACCCATTCCTATAAATAGGGTTCCTTGCCTCAAGTATTTACCCCTAAATTTGAATATAGTAAAGAAACTCTGCTTGAGTGATTAGTGAGCTTTGTCTCCTAAATGATTTTGGGTCTTATCTTGAGTGTGTGAGCATTTCAAGTGGAGCCTCTTCATTCACTTATCTTGGAGTTTTCCCCCCCTCCAAGTAGCGTGTTCATCTTTCCCAATTTTCATAAGCTTTCTTCATCTCATCTTTTCCATTCCTTTCCATTTAGGCATTTACATTCTCTTTTATGTTCTTGTTTGTATCTTATGTTAGAATTATAGGGCTAAAAAAAGAGGGGGAAGGTGAATTGTTTTTGAAATATTTTCGCAAGTATTGAAGGTAAAGTGAAAAGCTATGAAGAATTAATTAATGGAAAATTTGTCCAGCCAAATATAAAACTATTTTTAAGCTTGATGCAAAAAATCAACCTGTTGTTTTTACGAAACAATCAGTTGTTTTTATCACCAGTTTATAAAAACAAAGTTAAAGAAGTTTAAAGAGTGTAAGGATAAAGAGATTCACACAAAATGTTTATACTGGTTCACTCAACACCAGAGCTACATCCAGTCCTAAAAAACCACTGGGAATACACTATGTAATCAATCCTAGATTACAAGCTACACACACCAAGAGTGATGATCTTGAACCCCTCAATAACACACACCATTCCTTGGCCAAAACCACACCAAGAATGTTGATCTTGATCCTCTCAAGAACACACAACACTTTTTGGCAACTCCAGTACAAAAATATAATTATCATGAAAAAAGGGAATATAATACACATGGGTAAATCACAAGATCAAAGTTCAGAATACAAGACCCAATCCTATTCCACACACTTGAGATGATCCAAAGCTCTTTCAAATCTTGGAAAAACTGTTTTGATAAACTCTCTTTGTGGCTTGCAGATTAGGAGCATAAAACCACCTTTTTATCTTTCAATCAAATGGTTAAAATAGTTAAAACGAAAAACCAAAAGCTGTTGGAATCATTTTAAACAGAAAAACTACTTAACAAAATTCTGTTAAGGTTTTTAAGGAAAACAACCGATTGATTTATCAAAACAATCGATTGATTTTTGTTTGACAACAAAGGCAAAGGCAAAGCTTTTCCATATCATTTAAAAATCCACTAAGTATCAAACAACCTGTTGATTTGAAATTTCAACCTGTTGAAATTTGCTTGACAGCAAAGGCAAAGACAAAGCTTTTCCAAATCATTTTAAAATCCACTAAGTGTCAAACAACCTGTTCATTCGAAATTTCAACCTCTTGAAATTTGTTTGATAGCAAACGCAAAGACAAAGCTTTTCCAAATCATTTTAAAATCCACTAAGTGTCAAACAACCTGTGATTCGAAATTTCAACCTCTTGAAATTTGTTTGATAGCAAACGCAAAGACAAAGCTTTTCCAAATCATTTTAAAATCCTCTAAGCATCAAACAACCTGTTGTTTCAAAATTTCAACCTGTTGAAATTTCACTTTCTTTTAGAAAACCCATCTTTTCAAATTGTTAAAGATTCAAATGAACTTGGATTATCTTAAGGAGTGAATTAACAAGTTTCAAACAACTAGACAACCCACACACACACAACAACAAGGTTTTCAAGCTTTCCACTTGGATTTGGAGTCATCAAAGCATTTTGTTCAACAATCCCCCCCTATTTAATGAAGACAAATCCTTGGTTTGCTTGTGATGTTCTGTTTGAATTTGTTAGTACCTGCAAAACATAATTTGTGCATGTACCAGAAGTAATCATATCCAAATATCATTAGCACCACAAAACTAGTTTTCACTAGGTGATTCTCATAAGGAAAACCAGCAAAATCAGTGTGAAAACTAGTGAAAACAAGGTGCAAAATCAGAGTTATGTAGCAACTAACTAAATCATATAAACCCAGTTTTAAAGTAGATGTGTAGCAGATATTTAGCAGCATACAAACCATATAATTCTCCCCCTATTTGTCTTCATAAATAGGATAGAAGAAGGGGTAAAAACAGAATTAAGAAGAAATTTGAGAATTAAGAATATCCAACTCATTTCTTAATAAGAAAAACCAGAATACCAGTGTGGGTAGCAGCACCATTGCAACAACAAACCTGTGATACCATAACAAAATTGCAGCAAAAATCTATGGTTTATCAGAGCTATGATAACAACAAAATTAAAGTACCATAGACCCCAAAAATTTGAACAAGGAGACCATAGTTTCTCCCCCTATCTTTTCTTCATCCAGCAGTTCCCAACATGGAGTACTTAAAAAAAAGTTTAACTTCAAGTTGGTCTCACAATCTAAATCACATTCTCCACACAACATATGCCATCCTCATAACTTGGTGTCAACAGAGGCAAGTTAGCTGGGATAAAAGCACATCCCGAACCAAGTACACCAAAATCTTTTGAACCATCAACAAAATATAGTTTTGTCTAGGAAGCTGGTATGATATTTGCTCAAGCAGAAACTGAAATTTGAAGAGCCACATATATTTGATTGCAGTAATTGTAACAAGACCGCTTATCCTTGGGCAACTCTTCTAACACACACAACCCAATATCCCGCAAGCAGACAACATAATAAACCAAAGCAAGATGAAGACTCCAAATGTAATCACATATACAAATATTCATTAACCCATGACCACCAATGAGATTGCCATACATAGAAAGCTTTAAATTTCAAGGAAAACAAAGAATATATCCCTTTATTATCTAATTCAGAGGCACAAAGAATGCATATTTGACCCATAATGGGTTTTGAAAGAAAAGAAACAACTGTAATCATGCATAAGAATTCATAACTATTTTATTCAAATGTGCCAGAGGTAACACAATCGGTTGTTTCGTGAAAAAAATCAGTTGTTTTTCTAAGACAACAAGAAAATGTTTTTCAAAGCAAATCATCTTTCAAAGTGATGGGAAATGCATAATGAAATACATTCATACCTTTGCATTACCTCAACATGTGTAGAAGTTCATTTGGTTTTATGAAGCCAAAAGCATAGGATGAACATATACAACTTACTTTACATAGGTCATGAATTTTGACTTGTCAAGAATTTGAGTAAGGTGTATACTTTTAAACCATAATAATAAGCATCACTTTGATTAGTCTTCATCATAGCACCTGTACTTGAAAGGTCCTGCAAAAGTGAAGTGTTCAAGTGCTTTCAAGTGTAGAGCAACAACAACATAATGCATCAGTTTTAAAGCAATCTATACAATCAAATCAAACATAAACTTTTGCCCCTATTTGTTCTCACAAATAGACAACGAGAAGGGTTGTACAAAGCAGAAATCAGAATGATAATAAAGTAGTCCAGCAGTACAAACAATCTTGACATTTCAAGAATAGAAAATGATATAGAGCTTTCAAGAAAACAACTTGATATATTCTTTTATTATCAGATTTTGAGGCACACTCAATGTATATTTGTCAAAAAGCAAGATTTGAAAAAGAGAAATAGGCTTAACCATTTGTAAGCAAATTTGGCAGCATTATACAGAGGTGGCAGAGGCAAAACAATTGGTTGTTTCGAAAAAACAATAAGTTGTTTCGAGAAAACAATTGGTTGTTTTGAAAAAAAAATCGGTTGTTTTACTGTGACAACAAAGAAAACATTTTTCATAACCAAAAATTACCTTTTAAACTGATGAAAATTGCAGTATGCAATTTGTTCATACCTTTGCACAGAGAACCCCAATAGATTCACCCAAAAAGAAGACTTTGAGATGTTCATATGGTCACAAGGCACACTTACATAAATTGAGAAATAAAAACACACATACTCTCTTTATTCTTGAAGTTTCTCTTTTGCCCAACCACTATGCATGGCTAAGGATTTCTCTTGACATTTAAAGAACCCTGCTAGATGTACACATTTGAAAAGTGCAGGCACAAGAACTGACTTTAAATCTTTTTCCCTTAAGACTCATTCTTTACACCCAATATAATTCTTGGCTTTCAAACATACCTATAAGAAAAGGTTAAGAAGCAAGATTTGGTCCCCTTATAAATTTGGGTCCAATGATGTTAGTAGGAACCTTAGAAATCCTAGGAATCCACTTCATAACACCTTTAGGAACAAAAAATTTCCTAATTTTACAGAACCTAACAGAATGATCCTTTCTCATACAATATAAGCAAGAAACAACCGGTTGTTTCGATTTTTCAATCGGTTATTTTTCTGCAATGGTTGAAAAAGGTTTTGAAAAGCCACTATTTTTGCTCCGTGGATTAAAACAGAGTCTAGATTTTCCCAAAACAAAATTTTGAGATGCAAGTACAGTCTCAAAGTTGGATTTTCCTTTAGAAATTTTATCCACAGTTTTCACAAGATAAAGAACTTTCTTTTGAAGAGATTCACATTTTTTACAAGAAGTAGAATCACACTTGCAAGAAGAATTTTGATAAATCATTTCCAAATTTTCAAAATCAGTTTTTGAATTGTCTAATTTTTCTTCCAGGATTTTGACTCTATTTTCCAACCAATTGTTTTTACTTTTCAACTGATTGTTCAAAAGGGTCAATTTATAAGCTTCTTCATGAGTTTCTTTGAAAGCCTCAAGAAGTTGATTATACTTTTCAACATCAATGGAAGAGTTTGTACTTACACTGCTTGATGTAGATTCTTCCTTTACAATGAAACAAGGATTGACTTCCTCATCATCCTTTGATAAAGAACTTGAAGATGAATCATCATTGTATGCTCTTATTGATTTTCCTTTCTTCTTATACTTCTTTTAACTCCAATTCTCTTTGCTCACATTGCTTGGACATTCAGCCTTGATGTGTCTCTGTTTACCACATCCAAAACAAGTGTAGTTTGTAGAATTAAATTCATTAACATTCTTGGTATTATACCTGTTTGATGGCTGGTTTTTGTCCTTGCTATTCTTCACATCAATCGTGCCTTCATGGATAACGTCAACGATGTCCCACATCTCCTTTGCAAAAGAACATTTTGAGACCCTGAAAAACTCATTGGAATTTAAGGCATAAGAGATGATATTTTTAGCAATGCAATCATATTGAGCCTTTTTAGTTTCACTCTCAGTCCATTGGGATCAAGGTTTCTCAATGAAAACATCATTTTTTTCAATTTTAGGAACAAAAGAGCCATTTACAATAACATCCCAGATTCCTCTATCAATTGACTCAACAAAGATTTTTATTCTAACCTTCCATAATTGATAATCCAGTCCACAAAACAAAGGTGACCTGTTTATTGAAGCACCCTTCCCAAAGGGTAATTTTTCAGCCATTTAAAAAAATGTTTAGGATCGAAACTTGAATGACTTTCAAGAACCTTGCTCTTGATGCCAATTATTAGAATATTAAGGTTAAAAGAAGAGGGGGGTGAATTGTTTTTGAAAGATTTTCGCAAGTATTGAAGGTAAAGTGAAAAGCTATGAAGAATTAATCAATGGAAAATTTGTCCAGCCAAATATAAAACTGTTTTTAAGTTTGATGCAAAAAATCAACCTGTTGTTTTTACGAAACAATCGGTTGTTTTTATCAACAGTTTATAAAAACAAAGTTAAAGCAGTTTAAAGAGTGTAAGGATAGAGAGATTCACACAGAATGTTTACACTGGTTCACTCAACATCTGAGCTACATCCAGTCCTAAAGAACCACTAAGAATACACTATGTAATCAACCCTAGATTACAAACTACACACACCAAGAGTGATGATCTTGAACCCCTCAAGAACACACACCACTCCTTGGCAAAAACCACACCAAGAATGTTGATCTTGATCCCCTCAAGAACACACAACACTTTTTGGCAACACCTGTACAAAAATAAAATTATTAAGGAATAAAGGAGTAGAATACACCTGGATAAATCACAAGATCAAAGTTCAGAATACAAGACCTAATCCTATTTCACACACTTGAGATGATCCAAAGCTCTTTCAAATCTAAGAAAAACTTTTTTGATAAACTCTCTTTCTTGCTTGCAGATTAGGAGCGTAAAACCACCTTTTCATCTTTCAATAAATGGTTAAAACAGTTAAAACAAAAAATCAAAAGCCGTTGGAATCATTTGATACGGAAAAACCACTTAACAAAATTTTGTTAAGGTTTTTAGAAAAACAATCGATTGATTTATCAAAACAATCGATTGATTTTTGTTTGACAGCAAAGGAAAAGGCAAAGGAAAAGCTTTTCCAAATCATTTTAAAATCCACTAAGTGTTAAACAACCTATTGATTCGAAATTTCAACCTGTTGAAATTTGTTTGACAGCAAAGGCAAAGACAAAACTTTTCTAAATCATTTTAAAATCCTCTAAGTGTCAAACAACCTGTTGTTTCAAAATTTTAACATGTTGAAATTTCACTTCCTTTTAGAAAACCCATCTTTTCAAAATGTTAAAGATTCAAATGAACTTGGATTATCTTAAGGAGTGAATTAACAAGTTTCAAATAACTAGACAACACACACAGTAGCAAGGTCTTCAAGCTTTCCACTTGGATTTGGAGTCATCAAAGCATTTTGTTCAACATCTTTTTCCATTCGGTCATCTTCTTCATTCCTTGCTTCTTTTATGCTCTTTAATTTCTGCCTTTGCATCATCCACACCATTTTAATTGGCTTTTTCTCTTTGCCCTTCTGAAGTGAACCTTCACACTTACTTAACCACTTGGTTAAGTTAGTGTCCAATGGGAATCTTCTTAGGGTTCTCACCTTAAATTGCTAAATAAAAAATCATAAAAAAGAGCAACCAATTAAAATGTGAAATCCTAAAATCAACTCACATCATGTGATATTCTGAGCATGGTTATTTTGTGCTTATTTGCTTTGAGTTGATTTCGACAATTTATTTTCTAGCACATTTAAATTATTGTTTTTACCTTCAAGAAATTTAAATTTTGCCTTTACATTCTTGTTATCTACAATTCCGCAATTTTTATTCATTAAACACTTTAAATTCCGCTTTAAAATTTTATTTTTTGTCAAACTTTTTTCCTTACATCTTTTGCTTGAGTCCTTTGTTCTTAGTGTTCTAGGAGTATTTCTACTTATTTTGATTTTAATTGTGAAGAGTTAAAACCAAATTTGAAGTTGTGTGAATAGTGGTTGATTTAATTCCAAATATATAATGCAAGTGTTCGTATGATTTGAATCCATACTTAACATCGTTTTGAGAAGTGAAAAGTGGAATGACAACTAAAAAATATGCTTACAAAAAGGATATGGAACTTTTGAATCCATAAAGAAAAAAAAAAGATAAAATAGTTTTGGAGAAGCATTCAAATTTCAACTTTCACTTTGCAAATTTCTAAAGAGGATTCTAAGTATATGGAAAATTATGTTCACAATTATGGAGTTTAATCCCTCTCACTTTCTCAATTTCCAAGAAATTCCAAATCTTCATCATTAAAGTTTAAGTAAGTTTTCTTTGACTATTTTTTGTACTTTTCTTGCTTATCCTGTTAAAGTTATGTCTTCATCTTATTTCAAGTTTGGTTTAGCTTTCTTGCTTTTAATCTTTTCTTGTTTGTTTTTCAAATTTTCTTAAGTTTTGTTGTCGGAATCTTGAGTAAGCAAGTGTAAGAGCTTTGTCATTTTTCACTTGAAGTGCTTGCTACCAAGTGAAGACCTTTGTGTTTTGAGTGCAAATATTTCTTGAGTGCCTTAGAATTCTTCCATACTTTACTAAAATTGCCAAGTGACACAAGTGAGGAGTGGATAAAATTGTTGTTTTTTTTTCACTATTTTTTTGTTTCCTTTTTTGTGCAAATCATGGCGCATTTGTCTTCGGGATAATCTTCAAAGGCATAATCTCCTCAAAAGGCTTTTCTTTTCGGAGAACTTGCGTAAACCAAGAGGACTTTGACCCAAAAAGAAGAAGAGATGGGGCAATTAGTGGAAAGGTTGCAAAGACTAGAAGTGGCTCAAGAAAGACAACATAGAGGAAGGAGATGGGAACAAAGGAGAGCCTCTAGAAGCCACATGCACTATGAGATTCAAGAGGAAGAACAAGATTGGAGAGTGCATAACTTTGAAGAGAGGCACCACCAACAACCACCATCAAAGCCTTCTTTCCCTTTTATTAAATTGCCTAGTTTTAGTGGGGAAAGTGATCCCGATGTGTATCTAGGATGGAAATCTAAAGTAGAGCAAATTTTTAATGTGTATGAGGTCCAAAAGGACTTAAAGATTAAGTTAGCTTCCTTAGAATTCGTAGATTGTGTCATGCAGTGGTGGCATCAAACTGTAATGGACATTGGTTTGAACAAGAGGCTAGTTGTGGTCTCTTGGGATGATTTAAAGGATTGCATGCATTTGCGGTTTGTGCCTCCTCATTATAAGAAGGAACTCTTATTGAAGCTCCAACGACTTCAACAAGGACCTAGGAGTGTAGAAACCATCATTATGAGTATTTTTGAAATTGGTAAACCAATTTTTCCAAAGAAGAGTGCTCATATAATTCTAGAATATCTTGGATTTATATCCTTAAACCACTCATAAACCTAGCTATCTTTGACTCCTCACTATTGATGGCATTGAGCTCTTCTCTTTTGTGGTTTTTGGGTGGTTTCGGAAGCTTAGTGGTTTGTTGATGGATCAAGGCCCTCCTAGGAGGTGTGGCTGCCTTGGAGGTGCATGAGAGTAGGGAAATTGAGGGAGGTTCGGCCAGCCCCCTTTGGTAGGTAAAAGGATTGAAGATTAAGACCTAGATCCTAGGCAAGGGAGTAAAGTATGGCTCAAGTTTGGCAGCATAACAATACTCAATTTAATCTTGAAATTACATGAGGTAGGCCCCTCCTTTTAGAGCCTAAGGAGGACCATAAATGGTAAGCTAAATGAGGAGCAAATGTAAGCTAAATGAGATGCAAATGAGGAGCACATGGAGGCACATGGAGCACATGGCACATGGGAGCACATGGCCTCCTAACCTTCACATGGCCGATCCTAGATTAGTGGTAGGTTCTAGAAAACCGTAACTAATCTAGGTTAACCCTTTCTTAATCCTATTTTGCAGAATTTAAACAAAGGTTCACAAGGCTATGCTATTTGCACCACAATTAAAACTAAGCTACACTTGTTGGGCCTTCTTGGACATCAACTCTCTTGGTCCTAGACGCTTCTTGTGGGTCCTAGACGCTTCTTGTGGGTGCCCTGCATCCAAGGTTGGTCCTAGACGCTCTCTTGGTTGCCTTTCATGCAAGGTTGGTCCTAGACGCTCTTTTGGGTGCTGAGGCCTCTTCCATCATCTATCATGCATTGTTCCTGCCGGTTGACTCGATTGCCTTCGTACTTCTAAAGACGATCACGTGCCCAATTCTCTCTGCCTTCATTTGTGCTTTCCTTCGATCAAACACCTGAACCTGCAAAGACAAAGGGGCGCCCTAGAGGTCGTTTGCACTCTGACGCTCAAGTCAATACCGGGACTAGGAAACACCAAAACTCTTAGCTGTAAAAACTTTGTGTAAACTGTGTGTGTATTGCGTAAATGTTGCGTACCTTGTTAGGTTTGTTACTACCCTTTATATACTTTAGGGTTTCCGCTGTTTCCGCCACCCGCATTTAGGGTTTCTGAGGGTATGCCTTAGCACCGCTATCACCCACTCTTAGGACAATCTAACATGTAGGCTCCCTTACTGGAGTGCAACCTCTGACGGGATGACCACATGGGTACCAACTTGTGCACCTAATCTCTGGGGCCATCCGTCCTGGGAGTGCCCTAGTTGTTCACGTGCCATGCATGCAGCCTACCCTCATGGGCCTCTACACTTCCAGTGATTCTTTACTTGTGCCACGCCTGGATGCGTTATGCACACCACACGCATGGACCCCTCTTGATCTAGGCTTCTCCCTACTGATAACTGGTGTGTTGTCTGGGATCCACCTCTTGTGGCTCCACTCTGCTGTTTGAGTCACCGATGCCCGATGTCACATTGCCCTCACTATGTTGCCGAGGACACATCAGCACATCCTGGTGATTGACGTCTGACCACTCTACCGCTTGTGGGACCCAGCTTACGTAGCCCACCATTACTAGCAGTCAACGGCGTCCGAGGACTGGTCGGTACACATATTAATTTTGGTCAAACTAGCTTCTACAAATCTTCATGGAAGGATAGAAACAAAATTTCTTCAAAGACTTTTCCTTCCAATTTTTCAAAACAAACTACTTCTAACCATAAAGTTTGTAAACCTTCTACCTCTACCCCTAAGTTACCTACCAAGACCTCAAACACAAAATGTTTTAAATGTTTAGGTTTTGGGCACATAGCTTCAAATTGTCCATCCAAAAGAACCATGATGGTAAAGGGGTTCTTGTTGTGAGTGACCATAGTTCCCAAACCTCAAGGTCTAGTTCCCTTGCCTCTTCAAGAAGCTAAAGTGAGGATGAATATGAGTTGCCTTGTGAAGGTGATTTGTTAGTAGCAAGGCGTATGCTTGGACACATTCAAAAACCTTTTGATGAGAGTCAAAGGGAAAATATTTTTCATACAAGGTTCCTTATTAGTGACAAATTATGTTCATTAATGTAGATGGGGATAGTTGCATCGATGTGGCAAGTACAATAGTGGTGGAAAAGCTTGGATTATCCACCACCTCTCATGCAAAGCCCTACAAGCTCCAATGGCTTAGTGAAGAGGGAGAAATAGTTGTTAATTAAATTTCTTTTACCTTCCAAGGTCATTAGATCATATTGAAATCTCGCTCTTCGAAAGTGGTACATGAAGACCAAGTTAAAATGAAAGAGAAAAGAGAAAATTAAAAAAAATTAAAAAAATTAAAAAAAAGAGTGTTAAGAAAAGCCTTCTCATCTCCTCTAAAGAGGTCAAAATGGTAATGCTAGCTCACAAGGCTATCTTTAAAGCCTATCCTAAGAAAAACCTTGAGAATGAGTCAGCGGTAGATAATTCTAAATGTTTGGATCCTTTGGTAAGGGAGTATCAAGATGTGTTCCAAGAGCCTCCCAAAGGATTGCCTCCTCTAAGGGGCATTGAACATCAAATTGATTTCATACCCGAGGCTTCTTTACCAAATAGACCAGCATATAGAACCAATCCATCTAAGGCAAAAGAAATTCAACAAGTTGAGGAGTTAATAGTTGAGGGGTGGGTCCAAGATAGCATGAGTCCTTGTGCTATGCCTGTGATTCTTGTCCCTAAAAATGATGGGAGTTGGAGGATGTGTATGGATTATTCCTAGATTAGATGACTTGTTGGATAAGTTAAATGGGTCTCAAATCTTCACCAAAATTGATTTTAAAAGTGGGTATAATCAAATCCGGATTAAACTGGAAGATGAATGGAAAACTGCTTTTAAGACCAAGTTTGGGTTGTATGAGTGGTTAGTCATGCCCTTTGGCTTAATCAAGGCTCTAAGCACCTTCACACGACTTATGCATCATGTTTTAAGACCTTTTATAGGCAAAAATATTTGTAGTCTACTTTGATGACATCTTTATCTATAGCTTGACCATAAAAGACCATAAAGAGCATGTTAGGAAAGTTCTAGAAACCCTTAGGAAGGAGAAGTTGTATGCCAATCCGAAAAAATGTGTCTTTTCCATAGACCATATAGACTTCCTAGGGTTTGTAGCGAGTTCCAAAGGGGTGCATGTTGATGAGCAAAAGGTGGCAGCAACAAGAAATTGGCCTACACCCACCAATATTAGTGAAGTACGAAGCTTTCATGGATTAGCTAGTTTCTATAGAAGATTTGTTAAAGACTTTAGTACTATTGCTGCATCTCTCAATGAGATAGTAAAGATGGATGTAGTGTTCAAATGGAGCCAAGAACAAGAAAATGCTTTTGAAACCTTGAAAGATAAATTAACCAAGGCAACCATTTTAACACTTCCCAATTTTGCTAAAACATTTGAGATTGAGTGTGATGCTTCTAACATAGGCATTGGGGCTATCCTCCTTCAAGAGGGTCACGCCATAGCTTATTTTAGTGAGAAATTCAAGGGAAGTCACCTCAATTACTCCACCTATGATAAAGAGCTTTATGCTCTTCTTAGGGCCTTGCAAAATTGGCAACACTATCTTTTAACAAAAGAGTTTGTGATTCATCGTGATCATGAATCTCTTAAATATTTGAAATTTCAAAGCAAGCTTAACAAGAGACATGCCAAATGGGAAGATTTTATTGAGCAATTTCCTTATGTGATCAAACATAAGCAAGGCAAGTCTAATGTGGTGGAAAATGCTCTTTCTAGAAGACACACCTTGCTTAATGTTTTGGATACTCAATACTTGGGGTTTGATCACATCGAGGAAATTTACAAAGATGACCTTGATTTTTCTCTCATCTTTCAAGAGTGCTCAAAGGGTGACCACAAAGACTTTTTCATACATGATGGTTTTCTCTTTAAAGGGAAAAGACTTTGTATGCCCCAAGGGTCTTTGAGACAATCTCTTGTTAGAGAGGCACATGAGGGTGGTTTAATGGGACATTTTGGGGTAACAAAAACCTTAGATACATTGCATGAGCATTTATTTTGGCCCCACATGCGCAAATTCGTACATAGCTTCTGCAATAAGTGCATAACATGTAGGAAGGCTAAGTATAAGGTGCAACCCCATGGTTTATATACCCCTCTCCTCATCCCAGACATGCCTTGGGTAGATATCTCTATGGATTTCATTTTAGGTCTTCCCAAGACATCTAAGGGTATGGATTCTATCTTTGTGGTAGTGGATTGCTTTTCAAAAATGGCCAATATTATTCCATGCCACAAAGTAGATGATGCTTGTTATATTGCAAATCTCTTCTTTAAGGAAGTTGTTAGATTGCATGGGCTTCCTAGAAGTATAGTATCTGACAGAGACTTTAAGTTCTTGAGTCACTTCTAGAAGATATTATGGGGAAAACTTGGCACTAAACTCTTGTTTTGTACTACTTGTCTTCCCCAAACTGATGGTGAGACAAAAGTGGTCAATAGAACTTTGGCCCAAATGTTAAGATGCCTTATTTCTGGGAACCCAAGGGTGTGGGAAAATTTACTTCCTCATATTGAGTTTGCTTATAATCGAGTAGTTAACTCTACTACTTCTCACACCCCTTTTGAGGTTGTGTATGGGTTCAATCCCCTCACACCCCTTGAATTACTTCCTATTCCTGTACTTGATGAGGTGTTGAGCAAGATGGTTTTGAAAAAAACATCTTTTATTAAAAACTTGCACCACCACATCAAGCGCCAAATTGAAAGGAAGGTAGGCAAGTATGCACAACACGCCAATAAGGAGCATAAGGCATTGATCGCTTCCCTACTCAAAGGAAATCCAAACTCCTACCACGTGGTGATGGTCCTTTCCAGATCATCAAAAGGATCAATGATAATTCTTATGAGTTAGATTTACGTGACACGTATTTAGGGAGTCATTCTTTTAATGTTAGTAATCTAACTCCTTTCACTGTAGGTGTTGCAAATTCGTGGACAAATTCTCTCCCACACGGAGAGCATGATGAAAACCTAAGAGATAAAGCATCCACTAACCAAGTCCAACCCTCCAGAAGGATGACCAGGAGCATGAAATAGGATCTAGAGCTAGGTCAGGACCCACCACTAGCCAGTGCTTCAGGGCCCATCATTCCTTAGAGGATCACCATAAGTAGAGCCCAAGCCATGGGAGCTGATCACCAACTAGTCTCTTTGTTTTTAATTTCAGTGGAGTAGGGTACATTTAGCATAATAGGGGGTATAGTTATCATTTTGGCTTGTGCCTAGTCCATTAGGGTTAGAAGGTAGCCTTAGCTTCTAGAAGCTAGGACTAAGGGACGACATTGACCTAGGTCAAACACCTAGGCCGCCCCTCTCATATACCTTTTTTACCCCTCCTCCATCTTGCCCACAAGGCACTCATTCCTATAAATAGGGTGCCTTGCCTCATGTATTTACACCTAGATTTGAATATAGTAAAGAAACTCTACTTGAGTGATTAGTGAGCTTTGTCTCCTAAATGATTTTGGGTCTTATCTTGAGTGTGTGGGCATTTCAAGTGGCGGCTTTTCATTCACTTATCTTGGAGTTTTCTCACCCTCCAAGTGGCATGTTCATCTTTCCCAATTTCCATAAGCTTTCTTCATCTCATCTTTTCCATTCCTTTCCATTTCGCCATTTACATTCTCCTTTATGTTCTTGTTTGTGTCTTTTTCCATTCGGTCATCTTCATTTCTTGCTTCATTTTATGCTCTTTAATTTCTACCCTTGCATCATCCACACCATCTTAATTGTCTTTTTCTCTTTGCCCTTCTGAAGTGAACCTTCACACTTACTTAACTAGTTGGTTAAGTTCGTGGGAATCTTCTTAGGGTTCTCACCTTAAATTGCTAAATCAAAAATCATAAGCAAGAGCAACCAATTAAAATGTGCAATCCTAAAATCAACTCACATCACTTGGGCTTTTTGACCTAAAATTTTTACCACACCTTGCTTGATGTGTTGTGGAGTTGGGATAAAAGTTTCAGATTCAAATTCATTATAATATTTCCCTAGTAAACTTTTGAATCATCTCCGCCAGTGAGATTTAGGATGTTTTTCCTTAACGGTTACTTCCTCTAGAGTTTTTTTATCTCCTTATATTCTTCTAATGATGTTTATGGTTATGCCTCACACCTTCTATTTAACCTATTTGGCTTGGGCTAAGTGATATTTCACTTAAGTGAGTTATTACTTGCTTAAGCGAGTTTGACAAGAAAAAGCCCAACTTCTTAGAGTGAATTCTCTTAGGTGAGCCTTGGACGAGTTCCTCTGGAGTGATCTTGTTTGGGAGAGTTTTGGCAAGTTTTGAGCGAGTTTCCAATGTTCCAACTTTCCCTTTTCATATTGTCCATTATCCGTTATCCCTTTCATCTCCATTTTACCATAGAATCTTGAAATTAACACAAATTTCGGAATAAAGCATTCTCATTCATCTTATAATCACAAAATATGTACAAATGTTTAAATTACTAAATTAGGGGTTGAATTATAGCTATTTTATCAATAAAAATCCAACAGTTCCTATCTTTTAATATGAAATATTACTAAAATATGACATTTAAGTACAATCTCTCACATAAACCAATTTTCCAAGAGATTAGAATATTAAAACAACTACTATAGAAAATTGAAAAAAAAAACAAAACTTTTATTGATCAAAACCTCAAAACTCAATAGGGAATTTCAAAGGAATCAACCAAAAAGGTTTAGCCTTCCATGCGGAGGAAAAAAATACAAAGATAAAAAATGTAAAAAAAATAAACAAAGGAAGCAACTTTGCATCCAGAGATATTAGTATCCCTTGTGTGTTTCCCTGACTCTTCTTAAATATGCATGTTGCATGCAACCTCATCCACATTCCACATTGGAGATACAACTTTTGATGGAGAAGATAGTGGAGAAGATCCAACTCCTACTTAGGTGGAGAAAATCTCTCATACTTTGCATAAAATCTTCTCAAATATTTTCTTTTGTTTTGATTCAAAGAGGCAACTTAGACTTTTGCATATTTGGCTCATTCACAAAGGTAGACACTTCCTTTAGACCATTTACTCTAAAAACACAAAATTAACAAAAATAATAGTTAAGAACCAAATAAACCCAAATATATGAATCTTAATTAAAACAATGGATTTATTTATTATCATAGTCCAATAATTTATGATTAAAGCTATTAAGTGTGAATAAAATTATGCTCATCACATACCGTGAAACGAAATTATGTTAAATTTGCGATACATATACATTGCATAATTTCATATGGAAGGTGATGTGAGTTGATTAAGAGATGAATCATTATATGACATTTTCAAGAATTTGGATCAAGATTCTACAAGCAATTCAAGAATACAAATCAAGAAACCCATTTCAAACCAAATGAAACACAACTATAGACCCTGAACCAAATAGAGCATCAACAAGTAATTCCAACTGATTAAAACAAGAACCAAGGACAAACTACCGATTAAAAACATTCAATATCATCATTGGACCAATTGAAAATCAAGAACAAGAAACAAAACATGTTTTAGAGTTTTTGATATGGAATGGGTATGGAAGAAGAAGATGAAAAGTTGAAGAAACTTATGTGGTTGAAGACTTGGGAATGGTCACGCCACTTGAAGGATGATTAGCTCCAAGATGAGTGAGAGTGCCGCCACTTGAGAGTTTCCAAAACCCACAAGATAAGACTAAGAAGAATGAGAACAAATCTCACAAAGAACCCACTCAAATTTGAGGAGAGTAACTCTACTTTCAATTTCAATTTCATGTGTCTTTACAAAAACCCAAGCTCCTCTTTATATAGAAATAGAGGACCAGTCATGAATAGGTAAGATACATGAAGAGGCATTGCAAATGAAGAGGCAAGGTACATGAAAAGGCATTGCAAATGCCGCCCCTTTTAAGTCACTTCCTATTCTAGAAAAAGTGACTTTTCCTACTACTTCCCTTTTAATGTTCTATCTTGAAACTATTCTAAAGATATTACAAAGAGATATTAATTGGGCTTGGGCCTCATCTTTTGAGAAGACTAATAAGAAGAACTTTAAATGCATTAAGCCTTTTCCATTTCTTCTATTGATGAAGTCTTTATTTGCTTGTTGAGATGACCCTCCAAGTTTATCATCCTTTGTCATATTTATGTATTTTTGGGTTACATCATGCCCTCTAAGTTGGAGAAAATTCGACCACGAATTTAGTACTCCTGCATAAGACAAAGTCAGTTTGCAATTAGATAAGAGAATGCAAGAAGAGATAGGCAAACTTGATTTAGCATTTGTAAGCGTCGGGAGTTCAGAAAAAGAGGTCTTATAGACAGACCATGTTGGAAAAGATTGTTTGGGAATGATAATATTTTTTGGAAAAAGTCCTCTTAAATGGTGAAATCCTTAGGAGGTATGTTAAAAACATCCCTAACATCCTTTAACCAAGATGGTGTGGAAGTAGGAACCTTGGGTAATGAAAAAACAAAGAAGAAGAATACCTTGGAGTTTCAAGTTGAGGCATAACACGCGTAAACATTAGGGATTTAGTTGATAAAGTATTGTGACTCGATTTATCATTTCTTTCTTTTGCTTTCTCATTATCTCTTTTAGTTTTCATTTTTATTTGGTCCTCATGAACCTCTTGGGGAGAGAGGGGTTTTAAAGTAACCTCGCGCACTTGGAAGGAAAAAGAAATTGTATTGGATAGGCCATCAGGTAAAACATGTCTATCATATTGCCAAGGCCTTCCTAAAAGAACATGAGTTGCTTCTATTGACACAACATCACATAAAACCTCATCTTTATACTTTCCTATTGCAAAGTTAATGAGGACTTGTTTATAAACCATGATTTCACCTTCAGTACTAAGCCATTGTAATTTATAGGGCTTGGTACGAGAGATAGTGGGTAAGGATAACTTCTCCACAACTCTTGTACTAGCCACATTAGTACAACTACCCCCATCAATAATAAAAGAACATAACTTGTTGGTGATAAGACAACGGGTGTGGAAAATATTTTCTCTTTGGGTATCATCCAAAGGTTTTTGGAATTGTTCCCAACATTCGCCTTATCATCAATAAGTCACCTTCACAAGGTATGTCACATTCATTTTGAAGGGGAAGGGGAGTTAGATCTATATGAGTTATCACTATTTTACTAACAACTTGACCCTCCTTAACCATCATGGTTCTCTTTGTTGGACAATTTGCGGCTATATGACCAAAATCTAAACATTTAAAACATTTTTTACTTGAGGTCTTGGTAGGTGATATAGCACTACAAAAAAAAACTTTTATTAGAAAGGGCCAAAGGCGGACACTAATCACAAAAAGCCCACGCAAAGATGCAATTAACGTGGGCTTTGCCTTCACACAACTTTGAAGCTAATATCCTTGTCGCAAAA
>Ga0123341_1001293_pt1 | contig 18395 bp, 17 predicted proteins | sample Turbeapinknodule_FD_89959 | JGI IMG/M metagenome (GOLD analysis project Ga0123341, IMG submission 89959) | Root nodule microbial communities of legume samples collected from Mexico - Turtle bean Mexico pink nodule | ecosystem: Host-associated > Plants > Roots > Nodule | place: Mexico: Nepantla...
TAAGGTAACAATTACATTGAATAAATATAATAATATTTATTCTTTTATTTTAAAATAATAAATGATTAAATTCATAATAAAATACATTTAATATTTTATTAATATATATTTAATGTTAAATAAATAAATCAATTAAAATAAAAAGTAAATTAAATTAAATTTTGATCATTTATTTAGTATACTTTATATTTGAAATATTATTTTATTTATTTATTAAGGTTTTATAATAATTTTATTTTAATTTATTTTTTTTAATCTAAATTTTCAAAATTTATAATTCAATTACATCTATCACATCATTCACAAAATTTTATAAATTTTCTCTTCACTTCCACTCTCTTTATCTTAATTCAAACAACCTCACTTTTCTTCAAATCTATCTTTTTCCACTCCTTCAAATCCATCATTTAATCCAAACAAAGCATACAAGTTAGATATTTAGGTGTAAAATAATTGTTTGTTATTTGATACCATTAATGTATGCAGTTTCGTAAATAATTTAATGCAAAAATATATATAAATTGAAGTTGAAATAAATAAAAAAAAATGAACAAAAATTATTATAAAATGTAGTTGATCTTCCACGTAGCCAAATTGGTCGAATAACTCCAACATCGACATCACCAATTGGAGGGTCTTCATCGTTGAAATGTTGATGATCCTAATTGATTCTATCACGTAGTTAGACACAATTAACATTAATGATATTTAAATTTTTTTAAATGATATTTCATTAAACCAATTTGACTATGCTAAGGTGAGATATGTTTTGACAATAAAGTTTATGTCATGATGCTGCAAAATGTGTAATAAGAATGTCCTTTGGAAGAGACATCTCTTTAAGTTTTATTTTGATCATCGTTTTGTTGATCTCGCTATATAATCTCTTTAAGTTTTATTTTGATCATTGTTTTGTTGATCTCGCTATATAAGTGACCATTATCAAGCACTTTCAGGATTAAGTGAAAGAATTCAATGTCCTTAAATTGGATGTTGTTCCTTCTCACCCAAATTGACATTCGTGAATTTCACGTTAAAATCACATTTGACAAAAGAATTTTGCATAGAATTTTTTTTTATCACAAAAACCATATGCATATGATTCTGGACCTTTGACTTAGACATGAGTTTCAATAGTTAAACTTAAACAATTCTAAAATGTCACATAAATAAAGTCCATTAACCTGGCATGGTCTTGGGGGTTTCATCTACTCCTCTTCCCAGGGTTTTTCCGACACCACATGAAATTTTTTGAGAAGTTATCCTTAGCTCCAAACGAGAGTTGTATCGGTCAACTTCTTCAAATGAATTAGTTGATGTCTTTGTGGAGCTAATTGCTCAAACCATCTCATTATGTAAGAGGTTGAGTGAGTAGGTTGGAAAGGTGGCTCCAATGTTGAGGTTGAAAAATTGAAGAAAGAGTTCATTGACTTAGGACACTCCCTTCAGACTGCCATGAATGCCAACGCTTCATTAGGTAGCCAAGTAAAGGCCTTAAACGAGGCTCACTCTCAATGTGAGGATGAGTAACGTCAACAAGAAATAGAAGGGATGTGACAAAGCCTAACCAACATGTGGATGAATTGCACAATTCGAAGGTGCCTCTTCCGAGTTGAAGATGATGCCTTGCCCCCGACGAACCCCCTGACAATGGTAACCCCTCATAGATGTGTTTCTTTGCACCTCCCTTTTTTGCCCTCGTGATGTACCAATGGATCCCTTTTGAAACCTCTCGGTTGCCTGGTCTCCCTAGGGCCTCAGTCGACGTTCCTTTGCACAAACCAATGGAGATGCATGACTTGGATTAGCTCTTCTATTTTATCTGTCAAGGCAACACAATCCTTGGTGTTATGACCATAGTTATAATTGTAATGACAATGCTTATTTTGATTGTCGTTGGTTGGTGTAAGAACCTTTTCGACGTTGGCAGTAACTCAACTTTCACGGCCTCTTCTAGTAGGCAGCCTTTGTTGGTGTTTAGTGGTGTGTAGTGTACGAATCTTGAGCCTCATGATGGTTCCTAGAGTCTTATGGGTTGTTCGGTCAGACGAGGAAGTCCTTTTATCTTGATGTTTCTTCTTAGATGTAGCCTCAACCCTCATTTGCTTTTGAAAGTCTTTCAATTACTCTAATAACATGAACTTGATGGTATGTTGTTGTAATTCATCAAGATTTTTTGGCGAGTTCTTGCACAAACTATTTGAGAAAGGCACTAATCTCAAGGCATTGACCATGTGATGCATTGTTACATTTGGAGTAAGGTTTTGTATGTTGAGGGAACCTTTTCGAAGAGCTTTACAAAGGCTCGTAAAGATTCACTAAAACTATCGATGTAAGATGATGGAGACAACTTGTCACGAACTAGGACCGGACTTTGCTACAAATGTGTCAAAACAACATATCGATAAGGGTGGTAGTCGAGTAAACTAACTCAAAGCAACTTCTTTAAGTAATATGGGAAAGACAAGACTTAAAATCGTGTCATCTGAAGTGTACAAGATGACTTGTCTAATGTAGACATCTATGTGCTCGTCAGAGTCGGTGGTTCCATCATATTTTTCAAGAATCTAGGCTCTTCCAATTGGTAGGGAGGGATGTTTTCGTGATTCCTTTAGTGAAGGGATGTCGCCTTAATGACGCTTTAAAGTGTGTGGGAGGAGAATGATTATCGTTCTTCTGTTGCCCTGAAGATATTAACTTCTTAGATTTTCGAGGGAGCTAGTTGGCTTGATCCGACCAGTTCCCCATGCTCAATTGAGGAGTCAATTGGGAATATTTCCTTGGTCCTAAGCTTCTTCTTCATGTGAGTGTTTTCATATTTTAGGACATCTATTTCTTCATAACTCTTTCTCTTTACAGTTTCTAGTTCTTTTTGGAGCTCTATCAACATTGTCATAATAGTATCTGAGTGATTGTCTTTTGTTCTTTCCATAGGGGTCTTCTAGCACTCGTCATCCCTCGTGTAGCAACCATGTGGTTTTCTTGAAATTTTACTTGGTCCCACGATGAGCGGCAAAAATGTTCTTACAATGTCAAAATTAGTCCAAGTAAGCCACAATTCTTTTTACATACTACTTCCTTTAGGTCTCGATGAGTAAAGAGAAAAAATATCTGCAAAAATAATCAACACTCAAACAAGTATAAGATATTTTACGAGTTATGAATACTATTGAACCTAACTTTTGACTCTCCCATGACAACCTATTTATATTATTTTGGAACAGATTTTGCTTAGACACAATCTTCTTGTTAATCCATGCTTACAATTTGCTTAACAAGCTAATCTTTAATGAAGGTTGTAAGTTATCATTTTATGGGTATGTTGCTTAGATAATTCATGGGAATAGTTTCATGAAACTAAGAAACTAAACGGTACTTCTCAAGTTAAACTGTTCAAAGTATGTAGAGGTTGATCCCAATAGAACCTGGATACCAAATGTTGCAAAAAATATTCTGAAACATCTTTCATTAATATAATGTTTGTGATATTAAACATAAATCCCTTTAAAGATAAATAAATACTGTTTTAGCAAAAGAAATGAAATTGAATGATTCATTTTATGATATGATAAAGTATATCTAAACATTATAAAAATGAAAATTTCAGTCCATTTATAAATCCGTCACCGCTAGATACCCGAGAACAAAATTGGATTTCTGAACTGTGTTTGAATCGTAAAGGGAAAGATGAAAATCCAACACATACCATGTCTCGAAGACAATTATTCTTATCTGTATGAATCTAATCCAACATTCATCCATTCATTTGTCTCTTAGATTTTGCTGAACGAATCTGGGTGGCGCAGGATCGTGGATGAGAGCACCAAGGAAGCGGCGGCGGTGGACCCCGTCGAGCCGGAGAAGATTCTTGAGGCTGCCAACTCGCATGGCCTCACCCTCAAACTCGTCCTCACCACCCACCATCACTGGTATGGTGTACTATGATGTTTTTGTGTTTTTCTGACATGTTCCCTATGATGTTTTGTTTTACCGTTTATTATTGTGTGACAGGGATCATGCTGGTGGAAACGAGAAGATAAAGCAACTGGTGCCTGGAATCAAGGTCTATGGTGGTTCCATCGATAACGTGAAGGGCTGCACTGACAAGGTTGAAAACGGTGATAAGGTCTCTCTTGGAGCTGACGTCACTATATTGGCCCTTCATACACCTTGGTATGCTATGCTATGTTATTGCTAACTCAACTTTTCAAGTGTTTCCATTAGTTCACTACACTGTAGAGTATGGATTGGAACAGTAACTGTTGGGTCATGTTTGGATGAATTTATCAGAAAAGAAAATAGAAAGATAAAATGATTTAAGCTTCTCTAACAAATTAAAATTACTAAAATGATTTCAGCTTCTCTAACAAATTAAAATTAGTTTATGTATTATCTATCTTTTGAAAGTGTCCTCTTATTTCATTTAACCAGATACCAAATTTTAACCTTTTCAAGTGAAATTAAATTAGTCTGGTTGAACACAACTTAGAAGTGCTTTGGAGAACTTTCCTACAGGAAATATGAAGTTTATTTTTGAAGAAGTTCTCAAAAAAACTTCTAGCGTTTTGTATCCAAAAGGTTCTAACTTGAACTGAAACAGGTTTGAACAGGTCATAAACTTGTTTAGCAGTTGTTAGTACCAAGTATAATGTTTGAATACCAAAATTTCTTAGGTGGTCTGGGTGAATATTGTCCTATAGTCTTTGACACCCACAGCTACAACTTTTTTGTAATGTATTTCTCTTGCCAGAAAAGTCTGCATAGAAGAATCAATTTTGTAGTGCTTGCTGAACTTTTTCCAATTGTTCTCATCCCCTGTTAGAGGGTTTTAATCCTGCTTATCTGACGATTAAAAAAAATGATGTGCCAACTTGTGTGAAAATATACCAAGAAGGCATTGCCATGCTTCATTGGCCTTCTTATTTTATTGTTAATTTTTTATTGCTGCATTATCAGTTGTTGATATTTGGCATTCTTTTAGTATTTCTTGATGTTTGCTGTAGTGATTCAACCTCGACTCTCGCTTTTTCTAGACATATTTACCTCCCTTGTTAACATAGGCAATATTTGTAACTTGTTCAGTCACACACAAGGCCACATAAGTTACTATGTTACTGGCAAAGAGGATGAGCATCCGGCTGTTTTTACTGGAGATACATTGGTAAGATGACTGATCCATCTTTATCATATCAGAAAAAAAATAGTTATTTTGGAAAACATGTAGTAAACTTATTCTTAAAGTTGTCGCAAGTGCTTGAAGTCAAGGTATGTGATTTGTATTTGGCTCTCCCTTTAAAACTTTCATGTATATGAATTTGGAGAGGCTCTTCTTTCAAATCTCTACATTTGCTGTCTTATTGCTGGTTTACAGTTTATTGCTAGTTGTGGGAAATTTTTTGAGGGAACTGCTGAACAGATGTATCAGTCTCTCAATGTAACACTAGCTTCATTACCAAAGACAACTCGAGTATACTGTGGCCATGAGGTAAATCCCACCCTCCACACTGAAACAAATTATTATGGGGAATTTTGCTTATCCATATAGGCAGTGTCAATAATGATTGATCTTCTTATAATTTAAATGATGAATGGGATTGATCCAAAGGACTTCTTAAATAGTTAGTTCATGCATGATTACCTGGTAAATGCTTTTAATTGGATTGATGGAGAAAGGGGGTTGGGGAATGATGTAAATATTTAAAAGTTGAAAATAATCCAAACTAATCTTCTTGGTCCAGTTCACACAGGTTAATATTATGTAAAAACTGTGTAGTATGGGAAATGCACACCAATTACTAGTCAACCTGATATGAATATACTGGAATAAAAAGTTGAAAACGAACTGATACTCAATTCTTGTAACAATTTTTTTTGCTGAAGTTAGGGCATTAGGCATTCATGAATACTGTTTCCTAACCTTTTGTTATGCTAGAGTCTGTGTTTGTCCATTAAGTGCCTAGATTGACAAATTATATTTTGGGTTAGGAGGTAGCGTTCTGCCACAGTAACCCTTGAGCAAGTAAATCAATAAATCCTTCATTCATTAGAACACAATTCTATGTTTCTTCTAAAAAATAAAATATAACTGGTTTTTAAATATACAAGATTCAGCTACTCAGATGTAAAGTTATGATTTGTGAAGAAGTGAATTGCTTTTGATAATCTGTAGTGACTGTTCATAAGAACTCGTTTGTTTGGAATTGGTCGTGCACTTCTGTTTATCTTGCAAGAGTTATGTCTTACATAAGTAAAAAATGCAACTTCGAGGCATAAGGTGAGGAGGGAGAAATTTTAGATTGTTTTATTTTTGGCCTAGAAAAGCCTAAATTCTCAGTGGCTTATTTCTTATATGCTTTTTTCACTTATATATATTAATCACTTATAAGAGTGTGAAGTTGTTTTTCTCCAGTACTCAGTGAAGAACTTGCAATTTGCTCTGACACTCGAGCCAGACAATTCGAGGACACAACAGAAATTAACCTGGGCTCAGAATCAGAGACAAGCTGGTCAAGCAACAGTTCCCTCAACCATTGAGGATGAGTTGGAGACCAATCCCTTTATGAGGGTTGATCTACCTGAGATCCAGGTTTGTCACCTCTCCACCCCCTCTTCAAAGTGTGAAACAAATATATTATTGCCTGTTGATTAGAGGGTAGAATGAAATGTATAATCAGAAAATTTTTCAGGAGTTTATTGGTGCTTTCTACAATCCAATCCAACTGAAATTCTAACATATTTAGTTAGAATAGAAGCTGTTATTTGTGCAGTTTTTATGTTTTTTTCTTGGATAAAAAATACAGTGACTTACAAAGGTTGAAGCTGAAGCTTTTCTTAAACTGTGAAAATTTGCAGGAGAAGGTGGGCTGCAAGTCACCTGTTGAAGCATTAGGAGAGATAAGGAAGAAGAAAGACAACTGGAGAGGCTAATGAAACTAACATTCTCATTTGTTCACTTTCCTTTTCTGTTTTATCATATGAATAAGGCCTTTATGTAGATACTGTAACAGTATGATTTGCCTGAAACTGAAATGGCAGTCAGAGGCTTGTCAAGTTATGGGCATGGATTGTGATTAGCACTGTCGCCTATATGCATATTTTGTTGGTTAATCGAAATACTAAAATGGTCTTTTTTAATTCATGTCATTTACGTGTGAACTTTAAATGAACTTTTTTTTGCAATAGAGGCTTGATATTTTATTTAATTTTAAATTAAAAATTAGTCGAATCACCTCTTGGATTACATGATACAGTTGGTTTGTAAAGATTGTTCTAAAAATAGCCAATTTTTTTATGATGATCTCGAGGGAAATGTACCGGAAAGAGATGCAAGAACAAAGGAACAAAAATACAAAAATGAAAGAGTACAAAATTGCTAGGAGTTTGCGAGTGTTGGAGTCGAGGTAAAAAGTTTGCTAGAAGAGCAACATTCATGATTTCTTATATGGTGTTTCCTAGTTTGCTCACAATTCCTGATAGATTAATTGTCCCATTTACATAATTGTATGGGCTTCTTCTTCGTTCTATAGGTCCACTCAATGGGAGGTCTACGACCAACAATACTTCTCCCTATCATCACTTGTAATTCTTCATTTGTCTTTATAAGATGGAGAATTTGGAGTTCTATGATCCCTTTGTATCGAGAAAGTCTCCTAAGTTGAAGTTTGACATTGGTAAACATGTGTTTGATAGACCTTTTGAATATGTTAATGTAGACATGTGGGGTTCAGTGAGATATCTATTCATGGTAGAGGGTTTTATTTCATCATTATCATATACGATTATTCGAAGTGGGTATGAATCTATATTTTGAAAAATAAAAGTGAAACTTTTCAAAGGTTTAATGAGTGACACATCATGGTGAGTAATCAACTTGAAGGTGTTGCAAACAATTGTCTGGAGTTTTTTTGGGAGTTTAATGGATTTTGCAAAACCGAAGGTATAAAGAGGCGTAAGACGGTTATAAGTACACCACAACAAAATGATCTGATTGAGAAGATGAACATAACCATTTTAGAGAGGGTGAGATGTATACTACTAGGGATTGGATTGCTTAAAACCTTCTTGGGGAAAGCTGCAAACATAGTCGTTTACCTGATAAATAGGAGTCCATCGTCTGCTATGAACTGAAATAATCCTATGGAAGTATGGTGTGGAATACCTGCATATTATAAGAATTTGAGGGTGTTTGGTGTCTTGGCTAGAAGCACGGGTTGAGAGATTTATCTTCATAGTATATGTAGAAGGTGTGAGGGAGTAAAAGTTATGAAGGTTAAAGCCTGGAGAGGCTAGGTGTTGAATGGCTATGATATGCAAAAAGTTGGAGAAAGGGAATGAGAAAATCCATGTTAAGGTGAAGCTTTTTATTGATGGATTAGACCATTTGGAGTCATCAGATGATATTCACCAACCTTCTAACTCTTACACTACAAGGCTTAGACGTGCAAATGATAGGGAAAAGTTTGAATATGTTGACCTTATTAGTTATGCTTTGACAATAGTTGAGGAGATAGCCAATTAAGAGGAAATGATTCCAGGAGGCTATGGAAGGTTCAATGTCAACAGTGGCAAGTTACCATCAAGGAGAAGAATGAGTCTTTGTGGAAGAACCACACGTGGACGCTTGTTAATCTACCAAGAAATGAAAAAAATGGTAGGATGCAAGTGAGTGTTTAAGAAGAATGAGAATACCATATGAGGAAGGTTAGAGATCAAGGCTAGACTGGTGGCAAAAGGTTTTACACAGGTGAATGGAATTGACTATAATGGGATATTATAACCTATGGTAAAATATTGTTCTATAAGGATTTTAATGTCTATTATTAACCAATAGAATTTGGTTTTAGACATGAAGACAACGTTTTTGCATGACATTTTGGAGGAAACCATCAATATGCAGCAACCTAAGGGGTTTGTTGAAGAGGAGGGGAAGGTCTGCCTCTTGAAAAAATCATTATATGATTTGGTGTAGCAGATCGGATCTGGCTCAAGATATAAGTATTATTAGCAGGTACATGACAAATCATGGACGAGCTCATTGAGAGACTTTGAAGTGGATGTTGAGATATTTAAACAGAACAATATCGTTTGATCTAGTGTATAAAAGGTCTATCCTTGATAAAGTTATTATAGAAGGGTATGTGGATGTTGATTATGCACGAAACGTTGATACTAGAAAGTCACTTTCTCTACATATGTCTTTACCTTGTATGGTTTTATGATTTGCTAGAGATCTAGTGTGCAATTAGTCTTGATGAGCTTAGTTAGACGGTTTGACCGTTTGTTATGAAGGAGAAGACTACCATCTACTAGAGATCGTCTACCAGTGTTAAGACAAGTTAGACCATCTAGTATGTGCTTGTTGTGACTATCTTAACAATTTTTTTTGTTTTTTAGATGATATTTTTTGTCACTACTTATCACAGGGTTTATATATAGAGGTCATGAAGAGTTAAACAAAACACACTGTATTGTGAGTAGACTTTATGTATAAACCATTTGATATTAAAAGTATTTTTAATTTTTTCTGTGTGTTTCTTACTTTAATATTGTTGACGAACTCAACATGTGTTATTTAGTACAAAAACACTTTGGTCATTTTTTAAATTATCAAGTTAACATTTTTTTTATTATAGTATATCAATCAAATCACTCACAAATTTTCCATTCATTTTTTTTATATATTTGCAACAACTATATTAAAATGTTAAGGAAAAGGAAGGAATATGAGCTAATATTGTTGAGGTAACTTATCTGCTTCGTAGATGCAACCCTAAATAGTGTTGGTTGGGCTGAAAGTGCCTTTATTACAATGAAAAAATTGAGAAATAAAAGGTTTTGTGGGTTGCATTGGCTTTATTGTTAGATTAAATCCTTTGTCCAATGAATTATGTTGTGTTGTCTTGTGTGCATGTTGTTTTCCTGTTATACAAAAACTTGGCCTATCTATAGAAGAAGTGTAGGACAGAGAGTTCTTAACAAGAAGGGAATTAAGAGGCTTGAGGCTGTAGGTGGGAAAATCACATGGGAGACAATGGTTGCTAGCTAAGGTGTCACATATGGGTTGGGAGCATGGGTGGTGGTATTAATGTGGTAGGTAAGGAAATAATAACAAGAATTAAGTGGGATTAGGTGAGTTGTGTTAGGGTACGAGGGGTTGAGTGTTTTTGGGAGGTGGAGAGCCTTCAAAAGTTTGAAGAAGTGATGCGTGAAAGTAGGATCGACACAAATGATGACAAATATCCAGAGCTTGTAGACTATAATGCCTATGTTGAGATCCTTGCCTAGAGGGTCTATCAAGTCCCTAAATGGTTTAATGAAATCTATACGACATATGAGTCATGTCTTTATCTTTTGATGAGAACAAAAATTACTTGAATGACTTACTTGTATATTGAAAGATCTAACAAATGTTTCTACAACTATAGTATTTGTTAGATGGTTATCTTCTGGTGATGGGTTAAAAGGTCATGGTCTAATGGTCTATTAAACGGTTTATTGACCAGGATATCATATGTGGAGTTTATCTTCACTAACTAGATGGTTCGCTTGTATCATGTCTGATCTAACAACATTTTGAAGTTGCATTATAAAATAGACTTTTCAAGCATCTACAATTTTGTTCACATTTGACAGTCTGACGAACATCCATCACTCTTAAACAATTGCTTAATGGGACTGAAGATAACTCAAGGTTGGGTGAACCAGGATAAACTCCTGTGTTGATCTCTTGATTAATCTTGCTTTTACTTATGTTTTAATATGTACTAATAGACGATCTGTTAAACGGTTCTAGAAGAACATTTCTTTTAGACTATCTATTAGACAACTTGCTAGACGGCCTACTCAACAATCTACTTTTTCATCTAATCTACCTTTTCATCTGTTGTAAAAAATTCTAAGATTCCATTTAATCCCTTTTCTAGAGCCAATTGTACCAACAATACATCATGTGATATAGTAGAGTCCTAAATAGTGTGGGGTGAGTTTGAGGAAAAGGTATTGGGCCACTGATTGTTGGTGAAATGGTTGGAGTTGCACCTAGAAAAATCACTGACATTGAAGTTTCAATTGGTGCGATGGTGGTTGGCTTGGTTGAGCATCTGTTGGTGAAGGATGTCGAGAACAATGTTGTGTTGTAAGATGAACTAAGGTACAATGGTGCCTACATATGGAGTGTACAATGTGCAACATATCAAGGATTATCAGATGGGACAACCGAAAACGCATGAAAAGAGAGAAGTACCAATGGCTGAGTGTAAGAGATGTCGAGGTGAATGTATTAATACTACGAGTTAGGGTGATTGTTGAGAAAACATTCAATTATGTCTTTAATCCTCTATTTAATACTTTAGTTTGACAATGTATTTCAAGGTGGACCATGAAATGAACTTAAGTGTCGCACATTGGGCCTTGTAAGGTGTGTTAGAAGGTGCTTATGCAAATGGGGTTGATAGATGGACGTGACATATTTCAAATGGAGAAGTGGAGCATGCTAAACTCTCACTACAATTATGCTAAGACTAATGAATATTAGGGTAACGTCAAAATTCTCTACCTTTCCTTACTGCTGAATTCAGTCCTAAATAGGGGATGTATGGGCCAAGTGAGCCTTACATTGTTTCAAAAGACTTTTAATAACACCTTGCTTATTACACAATGTAATCCTCCATCCATTTGGGTTGAGTAATCTGACGTTTAGCCTATTGTTGTTGGGTTAAGTTGTAACAATACCATCCATCGATTCAAACATTTTTTTCCTCAAAGTGAGTGGTTGGATTGTTTTGGCCGATAGGTTGTTATTGGGCTGAGACTGAGGGTGTACTTGGGTTGATTTGGGTTCAAAGGGAGTGGGTTGATTGTTTTGGCCCGAAAGGTTGTTAATGGGCTAGGACTGAATAAATATTTGGGACAAATTGGGATGGCTTGTTTGTGGGGTATTTTGGAACATTGGGGAAGTGGTTTGTTCGAGGTCTTGGATTTGGGATTCTTTAGTATGAGAGTTGTGTGGCAATTGGGGAGTGGTTAGGATGGGTGGTGGCCACAGAAAGTTAGGTGAGTGAATTAATTGTGGATTTGAAAGTCCTTCAGAGTTAGGTGAGTGAATTGGTTGTGGATTTGAAAGTCTTTGAGAGTTAGGTGAGTGAATTAATTGCGGATTAGAAATTCTTTGAGAGTTAGGTGAGTGAATTGTGGATTTGAAAGTCTTTAAGAGTTAGGTGAGTGAATTAATTGCGGATTTGAAAGTCTTTGAGAGTTAGAATTCGTGTGAGAGGGTGAGTTAAGTTCAGTGGCAACATGTGGTCCTTTGAATCTGCAAAGGATGGAGACATGGAAGACTGGGTGTATGCGTGAGGTGGATGGTAAACAGAACTCGTAGGCAACAACATCGATGCAGCGGGAGAACTTGGTAAGGACCCAAGTATCGAGGGTCGAGTTTCGTACATGGATGACGCTCCACCAATTGTTGGCGGTATGGTTGAAGACGTACCCATACCTAATCATCTGGGTTAAAAGAATGTTCTGAACGATGGCGATTGGTCTTGTCACACATTCGTTGACGTGTCCGACGAAGGGTTTGTTTGAGGGCGTGGAGAACCAGCGTGTGTCAGTGCAATAATTTTGCAATGGTGGTGCTTGAGCGTGGAATGTGTAAAAAATCTAAGGTGGTGGGAGGTTGTCTTCCCTACAGAGTATGGAACGACGAGGTGCCAATGGGGAATGATATGTCGTATTATGCCAAAGCTCCACTAGAAGGAGATATTGGTACCAAGTGTGGGGGTGATCTCCAGCAAAGCACCGCATGTAGGCTTTCAATTTCCGATTAAGGACTTCTATTTGACCACGGATGGTAAAAGGAAATGAATTTTATTGTTGTACCTTGTGCTTTGAATAGGTGTTTCCAGAATGTGTTGACAAATAGGGGATCTCGGTTTGAGACAAAGGTTTTTGGCAGTCCATGAAGACAACAATCTCTACTGAGAATCACTTGGCGAGTTGTTGGACATTGAAATGTGTGGGTAGGGCCACAAAGTGAGCATACTTTGTGAGACGATTGCAAATGATCCATATGACAAAGTGACAAGCTGAGGCTGGTAAATGCGGTATAAAATCCATAGATAAATCTTTCCATACTTTTTCTGGTAATGGGAGTGGTTGGAGTAATCCCTGGGGTTTTGTTGGTAGATACTTGTTGCGTAGACATGTGGGGCATTGTTGAACCTAGTTCTTGACATCTCTGGTCCACCCTGACCAATAAAATGCAAGAACAATGCGAACAAGAGTGGTTTTGATTGTGGAGTGACTAACTGTGGGGGATTCATGCAGTTCTTGGAGGATGTGGTTTCTGAAATTGTTGGCAACCGGAAGAAACACTTGGTGGCGAAAGAATACTACTAGGAAGATACTTGCATGACGGACCAAGAAGGGACTGGGTTGTTGTTGTTCTTTAGTGCAAGTGTCGACTAATTGTGTGTCTTCTATGGTGGAATAAAATTTCCGTAACTCTTCAAACAACAGTGGGATTGGCGATGATAATGCGAGCAATATTAAAGGCGTACTTGTGTCTTGGCGTGAGAGAGCATCTACAACCACATTTTGTTTATTAGGTTGGTATAGTATTTGGAAATAATATCCCTATAACTTTGATGTCCATTTTGTTGTTCCGGAGTTTGGATTCTTTGGGACTAAAGTGTATCTAAACTTTTTTTGCTTGTGATTATTTTGAAGTGTTGGCCTAACAAGTATTGACATCATTTCTTAATTGCTTTTGTGATTGCATACATCTCTCGAACATATACTGATGATGTTTGGAGCCATGGACACATCTTCTTGCTGAAAAAAGATTGTGGGTGACTCTTTTGGTTGAGCACGACCCCCACGGCTACTACGGGCGCATCTATCTCCACAACAAATGGCAGGGTGAAGTCTGGTAGGTGTAGTGTAGGAACTTGAGATATCTGTAACTTTAATTATGCAAAGGCCTCTTGAGCCGAGACATTCCATGTAAATTTTTGGTTATGTAATAAGTCGGTGCGAAGAACAGCGAGAGTGGCGTAGTGATAAACAAACTTTCTATAAACCTAGTGAGACCGAGGAAACCACGCAATTCCGTGGGTGATGTGGTTGTGTCCAATTGTGTACGACAATAAATTTTTCTGGATTAAGGACTACTCCTTCAGTCGAAATGATATGACCTAAATAACTTACTTGAGAAGTGACAAAACTGCACTTAGATAACTAGCAAAAAAATTCTTAGTATGTAGAACTTCTAAGATAATATGTAAGTGTACAATATGATTATGCAAATTGGGACTATAAATCATAATATCATAAAAAAAACTAGGACAAACCATTGTAAATAAGGTCTGAAAAGGTCATTCATGGTTGCCTGAAAAGTGGAAGGTGCATTAGTCGAGCCAAAAGGCCTGACTAAAAATTCATAATGTCCATCAATGGTTCTAAATGTTGTTTTGTGAGTGTCATCAGGGATGAGTTGAATTTGGTGATACCCTGAGTATAAATCAATCTTAGTGAAAATTATAAGTGAGCCTAGTTCATCGAGCAATTCATCGATGGTAGGAGTTGGGAAGAGATCACGAATTGTGGTTGCATTTAAGGCTTTGTAGTCAACACAAAAGCGTCAAGTACCCTCTCTTTTTTTTATAAGAATCACTGGGAAGAAAAAGGGCTTGTGTTGGGTTTAATGGTACCCTCTTGAAGCATCTCGAAGATAGTTGAGTTATAATTTCCTTGTGGGAGTGGGGATAATGATAAGGTTTAACATTAATGGGTGGGGTATAAGGGAGAAGGGGTATGTGGCGGTCATGTGGTCTAGGTGGCGATAAACCTCGGGGTTTTTGAAAGATTGTTTGGTTTTGTAGGAGAATGGATTGAATGGGAAAAGGGAGGAAATATAATGGAGATGATGGGTTTTGTAGGTCAGATTCCAAAGACGTTGGTGGAATTGGGGTGTTGTCAATTGAAAGCAGGTGAAGAGACACAATGAAGTTGGTGGATAGGTATTGGCAGAATTGGTGGTAGGTGGTTGAAATTGGGGTAGATGTAGTGGTAGCTTGTAGGGTGATTTATTGGTTTTGGTAGGTGAAAGCAATGTTGGGTATAGAGAAATTTGCCTCAATAGGCCTGAGATTGCACAACCATTCAATACCCAAAACTACATATGTTCCTTCAATAGATAAGAGGTAAAAATGAGTGGTGAATGTAAAAGTCTGTAGGGAGATGTCCACCAAGGGAGATATACCTTGGCACTGTATGAAGGCGCCATTTCCTACCATCACTAATAAGGGTGGGCTTGGCGTAATAAGTAGGTGGAGGTGGTGAGCAATGCGAGGTTGGAGAATATTGAGGGAGTTGCCTGAGTCTGTGAGAATAGGGACAAGTAGGTTGTGGATTAGGCCAGTGAATTTTAGAGTTTTGGGAGATGTGTTGCCTGTGAGAGCTTGGGGTGATAAATGAAAATGGATGGTCTTAGGGCATTCAGTGTTTGTAGGTGAATTGTCAATGGGTTCCAAGGTTGGGCCTAAGTTGTCCAAGAGAAGTAGAAAACGAGAAGTGGTGCATCTATGTTTTGGGGTAAATTTTTCATCACAATTGTAACATAAACCTAGTGTGTAACGTTCTTGCAATTTGTTTGGTGTGAGGCATTTAATGGGCAAAGGATGATTTATGTGGGGGTTGATGGTGGATTTGTTGCTAGACAATATGAGAGAGTTAGTTGTAAGATGGGTTGTTAGGGGGGGTAAAAACACGGTGGGTCTAGGTTTAGAGTCAGGATGTTTGTCCTCTATTAATTTGGCTAGACCAATGACTTGGGAAATCGAATATGGGCTGAGGACTGAGAGTTCTCTGCAAATTTTAGGTTGGAGCCCTGAAATAAAGCAATTAAGTATAATATCAGGGGTTAGTCCAACTATATAATTACATACTTTCTCAAAATGAGATTGATAATCTATTACCGTGGTGGTTTGCTGGAGTTTGGATAATTCTGCATAGTGGTTAGTGTTGGTGGACGATCCAAAATGTAGTTCCAAGGCGCAAGTAATGGATGTCCAATCTGTGATAAGGTTGTTTTGATGCAACCATTTAAACTAGTTGATAGCCTCTCCCTTCATGTGGAAAGCTACCATAGAAACCCTTTGTTCAAGTGGAATATGATAAAAAAGCAAAATATTGCTCCGCTTGGAAGAGCCAATTTAGAGGTTCAGAGCCTTCAAAGAAGGCCAGCTGCAACTTGGGTGGCCGGATAGAGGCAAGGGGGTTGTTAGGGATAGCTTGTTGGTTGCCATTGTAATGGCTGCCACCAGGGGGTGAACCATGTGTTCTTCGTGGTTATGGAGGGAATTTGATCCATGAGAAAAGTGAGGGTGGATTGAATAGAATCATTATGTGCTTGCATGGCTGCCTGGCGGGTGTGTTTGTCCTTTATTTGTACCTGAATGGAAGACAGACGTTCTTAAATGGAATGTAGAATTTCTTCTAGATCTTTTGTTTGGGGGTTGGGAGACATTGTGATGTGACTTGATTTTAGATTTGTCCATTTTAATGGCGACACTTTGTTTATTATTTGAATTTTAGCAATTATAGAGCGAAACCTAGGGAAGATCCCCACTGGAAACGAACTTAACCAAGTGGTTAAGTAAGTGTGAAGGTTCACTTCCAAAGACAAAAGGAAAACACAAGATATGGTGAAGATGATGATGCTTTGCGAAAATGAAAGAACATAAAAGGAAGCAAATATAATGAAGGAGACCAAATTGAAAATGGAAGCAAGACAAGAACATAAACACAAGGATAAATGGCGTAAAGAAAAATGGAAGAGGAGATGAAGGATAGGAAAGCTTATGGTGAAGGGAATGAAGGGACACACCACTTGGAGGTGTGGGATCTCCAAGATAAGTGACAAGGGCCACCACTTGAAGAGCTCTCACTCTCACAAGATAAGACCAAAATAGAGAGAACACAAGTCTCACTCACAATTTGTGCAAAGTTTTCTTTCTATTTCAAATTTCAATGTCCAAATACATGGAATAAGGCACCCTATTTATAGGAATGGGTGCCTTGGAAAACAAGATGAGCAAGGGTAAGATGGTAAAAGTGTGAGGGGCGGCCTTTAGGGTTTGACTAAGTCAAGCCCGCACCTTAGGCTTGTTCTTCTAGAAGCTAAGTCAACTTTCCTTCCTTAAATGGCTAGGCACAAGCTAAAATGATAAGCACACCCCCTATAACCCCCTATAATGCTAAAATAAACTTATTCTACTGAAATTAAAAAAAAAAAGACACTGGCTGATGCTCAGCTCCCATGGCCTGGGCTCTACTCCTTGTGATCCTCTGGGAAAGACTAGGCGCTGAAGCATTGGCTAGAGGTTGATCCTGGCCTAGCCCTGTATCTTGAGTCATGCTCCGAGTCATCCTCCTGGAAGGTTGGGCTTGGTTAGTGGGTGCACTCTCTCTCATCTCCTCATCACATTGGTAAGGTCAATGAAAGCACCAATTGCTAGACTCTCACTACAGTTATGCTAAGACTAAATGAATACTAGGATAACGTCAAAATTCTCTGTCTTTCATTACTGCTGAATTCAGTCTTAATTAGGAGTTGTATGGGCCAACTGGGCCTTACATTGTTTCACAAAATTTCTAATAACACTTTGCTTATTACACAATGTAATCCTCCATTTATTTGGGTTGAGTAATCTGACATTTAAGCTTATTGATGTTGGGCCTGTGCACGAGGATTTCCAGAGGTGTTATTGGCTTTGTTTTTTTGGCTTGTTGGACTTAATTCGTGTTATACTCTTGTTTTCAATGAGATTATTTCAGTTTTTCCATGCTATTGCAATTTTGTTTGCTACTATCTTATTATAATTGAATATTATTGTTGGTGACTTGTTTATGTGGTTGTAGCTTTTTCGGAGGTTTGATTAGTTATTTAGTATTTTTATGTCTTTTATACAAGTTCAGAAATTCCAAATATCTCCTATAAAATTTATTTTACTTTTGCTGGTTAAAAGAATCTTGATTTAGAATAATGTTTTTCTTTTTTAATATTTTTCATGAACTTTGGTTAATTGGCCATTATATAGCTTAAGTATTATCATCTTGATTTTATTAGACTGAAAGAGAAAGAGAAAGGATGGTTAACCTATTTTAGAGTATAGAAATCTCATCAACATGTTCAAAATTTGAACTATTCAAAGCTTAATTGTTTTCAAGTTAATAATACTAATGATGATGTGAGTGATACAAATGTCCATTGACACACTTATTGTTCTAGTTGTGCAGACATCGATTCTTACTATCTTGTTATATATGGAAATTATACTTATGGATAGTCTAGGTTTCTCCTTCCTCGTTTCCTTACAAATAAATAGGTAATAATA
>Ga0123341_1001294_pt1 | contig 18390 bp, 14 predicted proteins | sample Turbeapinknodule_FD_89959 | JGI IMG/M metagenome (GOLD analysis project Ga0123341, IMG submission 89959) | Root nodule microbial communities of legume samples collected from Mexico - Turtle bean Mexico pink nodule | ecosystem: Host-associated > Plants > Roots > Nodule | place: Mexico: Nepantla...
AAATTACAATTAATATTTAAATTATTTATTTAAGTAAAATATTTAAAAAATTAAGCAACTGAAATAAAAGTATTTTAATGTATTTGAGTTTCCTAAAAATTATAACATTCTCCATCAAACTATTAGGTACAAACTTTTTCATAAAATCTTATGGAGAGAAAAACAAGAAAAGAAAAAAGTAATTGCTACACAAGTTAAAATTAACTAATAGAAAGATAAAAAAAATAGAGAAATTACAATAAGAAAACTTGAATAAATTAGTGTACATATGACTAGTTTTTATTTATGAAAAAACTTGTTTCACTGATTTTCCTTAAATTTCCTACTGATAAGATGTTCCAATTATGCTAATTATGTCCTGAATTATATGATATGTGTAGAAGTAAAGTTAGAAAATATTAGGGTTTTTTTTTTCTTTTGCTGTCTTATTGGTGTTTGGAACATTTATGTTATATGAGATATTTGAGTGATTGATGTTTGGTGATTCTTGTTTAACGATTTGTCCAAATTTGAAAAACGTTGTGTTTTGTTCAGGTTTTTTGGCTTCTATATCCTCATCGCAGGGTTAGTTTGATGGGTTAGGCGCTTGGGTGTTTGGTTTATTTTTGTTTGTTGGCGTTTGTTGGCAAAGACTGAGTTTAGTTGTTAGAATTTTGTGTCTTGTCTTGAGAATGTGTTCCTTTGGAAGGTTGATGTAATTGTATATTAATGTACTTTTGTATCTTGTTATGGTATGTTAATGTGACTAATGTGTTATAATGTCAGTGGCATCCCCAACTGGTTGGGGGATAAAAAACTTGTGTTGGAATTATTTGTATAAGGGTTAGGGCACCCCTGAAGTTCCCATTTTATTTTATTTATTCTTTGTTGATAAAAAAAAAACTAGAATTCATTTTGCAATTTTTACATAGTATTTTTATGTTTCAATTCATTGTCTACCAACAAATTGTTTTTAAACAATTTACAGAACTCAATAATTTTGCAACATTTTCTATTCTAGTATGTTAATATAGTCATATATCGTTTAGGAGTCGAGTTCAATCACAATTTATATACTTCTTCCTCTTCTAACCTACCAAAGCGTCTTTTAAGAACAAAACTGTGACGGAAGACCAATCTCCAAAGTGAACAATACCTCGGATACGGTGATTTACAATATTGATTTTATTCAATAATAAATGTTGTTATCTGTTTAATGACTAATTATTTGAAATCCCCTCATTTATGCTGATACGGAATCAAATCCCTTAAAATATGATATTAATAGACAATCTATTAGTACGTAAACAATCCAGACATCCCTTAACTAGACAGAGTCCATGACACTACATCTTCATTTAAGACAAAAATAAAAAAATAGTTTAACATAACAACATGTAACAACACTTAAAACTCCTCATCTCATCTAATAACTTCAAATAACATTCACAAAAAAAAAAAAATTACATTATCCATTAAATACCACAACCTATTAATGTTATTGAGATTAACAACAGTTCTAATATAACAATCAATATTTATGGAGAAAAATGATTAATATAACTCCTTTTACATTTTAAACCACTCATAAATCTATATTAAAATGATATTTTTAATATTAGTGACTATATGCTCCTGTGATGTGAGCATATTCATTTAGAGTGGCCTAACCGAATAATCACTCCAAATCATAATTTTGTCATATTGTTTAATCCATATTGTAATCTTAGACCATAAACAAAGGAAATGCGATATAAAATTAAGACATGATATATTTTTTTAATTAATCTTTTGGTTAAAGAACATCTAGTGTTAAATAGACAAGTATTAAAATATAATATGCTCCATGTCTCCCGAATAACGCTAAGAAGTCCTGTAACCACTATCTTTAATTTTCTTTTTTACAAAATGGATTATAATTTATTTTAAATCACTATTTTTAATTATTTAAAGAAAAGTTATATGAATTTTTTTGGTAGCGTGAGAGCTACAGTGAGTGGGTGTCACGGGTTAGTAGAAGACGACATACGAGAATGCAATAATACAAAACAAAGTTTGTCCCAACTTCGTTAAACTTAACGGCAGTCACATATTCGGTAAAAAAAAAATTGGTATTTAAGAAAACAGCCACGGGTGATAATAAAACAAAAGAGAATAAATAAATATAATTATTGCGCAATTATTAATTGACTCACGAGGTTGGTTATATTTTAAAAAAAAAAATTCTGTTTGTATTATCTAATATATATTGAAAATTACGTTCTCCTTCTTTTTATTAAGTCTTAATATTAACTTAAATTAATAATAAATACTAATTATTTAAAATTTCTAGATATCATATGGTATATCAGATTCGGCCATGATACTATAAATTGATTTATTTTGAATAATTTGGTCACAATGGCATACATAAATGGTGAAACGGAATATTCCCTAACATCATTCTAAGAAATAGTTCCCACAATTTCAAGATAAAACACAGAGTAGAAGAACATCCTGAACCTGAAGAATATGAAGAAGAACTAAGGAAGTAAAAAATTAGGTTTAGTTTATGCATAAGATCCATTGTGGGAAAGATACACTAAATGCTCCTTATGACATGAGACGGCTACAAAATTGGAGGAAGTGGAAGATGAAAAACTTTTGGAGAAACAGAAATAAGCAATAAAGGTAGAAGGTGTTCATGCATGCATGCATCAGACTGTATGAGCTGCTTGGATGGCATTCGGATGTAAGTTTTTGAGTCTCACAACTGACTCAACATGTCCTCTCAGAGTGTGCAACTCCCCCAGCCTGCAAAGTTTGATGCATTTTCAGAGTTAAAATAGCTTTGTATAACACAAGTGGTGGTGGTGGAGGATCGGAAATGTCTCTTAAATGGTGTGTTCGTGTCCGTGTTGTATCAATGTCTGTGTCAGTGTTTCTACGGAGAATGGTGTGAGAAAAGTACCTGGCTATTTCAGCACGTCGGCTGGCCTGTTCAGCTAAGATAGAAGAGCGCCTTCCATTGACCTCCAGACCTGCCATGAGATGCAGTCCTTGTAGAGTCCTCTGAGAAAGAACCCACTTTGCAGCTCTATCTTCTTTTCCATAGTCTTTCTTAGATGTAAAAGCAGTCTGTTCAACACAAACAACAAATGTAAGCTAAGCTGCACATTAATATGCAATCACAGTTTTTTTGGAAAAATGATGTTTTCACAAAATCACAGTTGTGAATATATCATTAACTCAGTTTTTGTGAGTTTGTGAGTTACCTTTCTTTCAAATATGAGTTTCCAGGCATCTCCACTCAAGGCATAACGAACTGTGAACTTAATGATGTCCAAGGGTATATAGAAGATTACACTGTATAACCATATAATACCAGCCCATTCCCATCCAATTCCGCTAATCTTAGCAAAACTCATATTTGCATACACACCAATTAAGGTCGCCACCTAATCAATGCATACATCACATTCTTCAACAACCACTATTTATGTGTTCAAAAAATTAAACTTCCTTACACTTGCAGGCATGCAATATTACCAGTTGAGCTATTACAAAGGCGCACATCAGTAGCACACCGGGTCTCTCTAGAAATGACCATCCAAAGCTACGAGTAACAAAGATTAGAGCCTGGCTAATGATGCTAACTTGCAGATATACAGCTGATGAAACTTTCTCGCTGTCACTAGCCAAGGAGGTTACATGGAAGTAGGTCTGCAACAACACTTTTTTAGCTTAAATATGTTTTTTGAGTCAAATGCCATTTTCATTTGAGGTCTAAATACACGAGCTGAAAGAGAGGCAGAGACTTTTGTACCTCAAAGAAAGTGGTCTCAACTATTGCCCAATAGAATAGGACTGTAACCAAAGCAAGATAAGTTCCAATCACTACTCCTGTTGCAAATATCTCTGGTAGCTTCCAACTGTCAGGTGTGGGGGATGGCTTCACTCTGTCTTTAGATATAGTCATGATGGTACCTAATTCAAAACTAAAATATTAAGATTACAAATCTTACATATCACTACCATGTCTAATGTCTGTGATTATTTGTTCAATCCTACCTTGTAAAAACTTGTGTTATCCCTTTGTTAAGTTATGTCAGTCTCAAAGTAAAACTTTTTCTGTTAAAAAAACTTCTGTTATTTACTTAATTGAAGATTATTTGTTTTCTGAGATTTTATACCCTAAGATTCTATAGTGAAGCTAGAATTGTACATCTTTGGAACATTTTCACTCTTGAATGTGAATTTTTTTTTGTGGGATGCTCTAAAACCGGGGATGGAAAAATGATTAGAAGTGTTACCATCATTTAGTATTGCAATGATCAAGACCATGAAGGGTGGAAAATCATACTCCCAAATTAATGCCAGGAGAGTAAAACCAAGCTGCAAAAGGGTTTGGTTTGATAAGTTGGATGCACGTCCAAAGGGACTTTCATGTTTAGGTAGAAGTTCATGAATAGAGAAAAACATAATCTATAAAAATGACTTTGAAATTGGGAGTAGGAACTTTTCTTACCACTATCCTTATGGTGATGGAGACTGCATATATCTGCGTTAAAGAAAGCAATCAAATAAATATTATCATGAAAAACACTGACTGAGTTATTGCTGATTGAGACATTTATAATGACTGGTGGTTTGACCAATCTAGATTTCAGTGAAACACTTTGACTATTTTCTTCTAGCTTTTAGGAGTCTTGCTTTCTTGTTGAGGCTACATAATGTATAAAAAATGAAAGGAGAAGTTTTCTATGATAATGCAGAGAAGAGGAATACTACACACTCAACTGTATAATTTTTCATTCTTTGGAATATAGCTCTGCTAGTTAACACTGCACTAATAATGACGCTTAAGCCAGGCTCGGTTAAGACCAAATCAGCAGCACTTCTTGCAGCATCTGTAGCGTCTGACACAGCTATTCCGATATCTGCTTTCTTCAATGCTGGGGCATCATTTACTCCATCCCCAGTCATCCCAACAACATGTTGCTTTTCTTGTAAAATTTTCACTATTTCATACTTGTGTTCTGAAAGTATGCATTGCAACATTGATAAAACAATTGTTAAACATACTTGGTGAAATAGCAACATTTACGAAAATGATAGGTAACGACATATAGGAGATATCCATCCAAAAGATTTGAATAAGAACAAAAACTGGTGTTAAGCACTTCAGACTAGAAATTCAGGCTTAAATCACTCTATTTTTATGGTAAATTTGAAATAGTGCAAGCCATAGGCTAATTGGAACAACTCATGTCTGACTAGTAAATTATAGGAGGCTGAAAGGTTTAAGAAAAGTGATCAATTATGCAAGATTTTGTACCCAGAAGACTCATGATGTTGATCTATTAAAACAATATTTCATCATTCTCTTGTGTTGTGAGATGTCTGAAAAGCATATCATTTCTATTTGTAGTTATTTATTATACAGAATGAAAGGAAGCAGTAGTGATATGTATATATTATAAGCAACTAATTTTCTTAAATATGAAATCCATATACCAGGATAAACACCAGCAAAGCCATCTGCCATTTCAACGAGCTCATCTACAGGGAGAGCTTCATGCTCTTCTTTTTCACGCCCTAACAAAGATGAAGAAGGGTACATGTTTGTTCCCATGCCAAGTCTTCGGCCTGTCTCCTTTGCAATTGCTAATTGATCACCTACAATGCATTGACGTGTAAACTGGATCATTTGACCTTAAACATTTCAAATGTGCATATACACAAAAAATTAATGACTTAATTATTGGAAGATATATAAATTTTCTTTTTTTGGGCGAGTTGCAGGCAAGTTCCAATATAGAGAAAATATAGTGAGTTAAAAGGATTGATGATTTACAGGAGCAGGTTTGGTGAAGTTTGATCCCAACAATATTCTCCCATTGATATTTCCTTTACTATACTTCCTTTATATAATTGTAGCTACACTTTGATCCTTTGATTCTATAAACCTTGAATATCATTGTGAACTTTTGTATTAATGTGAATATTGAGCAATTTGATTAGAATTAGACAAAATATCTTATATCAAGCAGTACCCCTTATCATTGCAACAACTACCACCACATTATGGTCTTTTGTTATATTTGATTATATGCTTCCTTTGAAATTTCATGCTTACCTGTAATCATCTTAACACAGACTCCAAGGTTAAGTGCTCTTCGGATGGTCTCAGCACTATCATGTCTTGGTGGATCAAATAAAGGCAACAATCCACAAAAAGTCCAAGGACCTCCAGGGCTATCCTTGGATTTTTCAGGAACTTCCTGAAAGAGTTATGACTTATCTAAGACAAAATAATAATTGACATTCTAAAATTGTTCAAGTAATAATTAACATGTTTTGAAAATTTCTATTAGTAAGCAGCATTGACATCTTTTTTCTTCTTTTAATTATCCTTTTATCAGGAAAGGAACAAAGAAGGGTATCATGTTGATAACCTGATAAGCAACTGCAAGAGATCGCAATCCCCTCTCAGCAAATTTGTCTATTATATTGTGCACTCTTTTGGCAATTTGGTCTTTCTCTTGACACAACTCTAGAATCTGGTATGCAGTAAACAGCCAGAAAACACTGAAGTTTTGTTAAGGGCATTCCCATGATTGCAAAAAAAAAATTCTCTCCACCCTTTTGATGAGGGTCCATTGAGAAAAACTTTGCATTAGATTTGAAGTAAAACTAGGAGACATTAGGCAATAAGAAGAGGCTATTCACCACCTTTAAAAAATTTTGATACCTGTTCCGGAGCTCCTTTACTGGCCCTATAAAAATTGCCATCAGAATCAATATACGTTATAGCTGTACGTTTATCTACAGGATTGAATGGTAGAAAATGAACTTCAGTGATGTTTGCACGTGCCTGTAGAGAAAAAAAAATCTTTTTCTTTTATCATAATGAACATTTGGAGAGTTTCTGTATTAAAGTAACATTGGGTATCTTTACCTCCTTTGGATCAGCTAGCATATTAACTACGGCAGTATCAATGGCATCCTGGTTTTCCAGTCTAGCTGCTCTGGCTGCTAGTAGAACAACCGTATCTTTGTCCATATTTCTATTAAAAACCTGTTCAACATGCAAGGTGAAACAATAAGTAAGAAGGACAATACCTCCTAACAGTCCTCTGAACAAATTCAGAATAAGAAAGTTTGTTCAAGAAAATAGTTGGTAGTAAAAGTTTTCAACTCTTAGGAATTCTTTGCATCTCAATATTTTTAATCTGCATGAAAAGATCATGCTTTTTGAATAGCTAATTGAGGGTGGGAAAGGACCAAATAATATGTTCAATTGACCAAATGGTAACTAAGAATTAGGACACGTTACATCATTATTAGTGAAGAATGAGATGCTTCAAAACTCAGTATAAGCTATCCAAACATGCATGAAGTTTCAAACTCTTATGTGAAAAAGTTGCTAATTATATAGTTTTTTTAGTGACTTGAGCAAACTGCATTGTAGTTGTACTCGTTACGAACACATTGGATTCTATATTCAAAGCCAATTATTTAGAAATTGAACTCTGATAAAGCATATGAAAATATTATTTTGAATTAACAATATAGATAATATACTTTTATGTCATTTTTAAGTACCTACCTCAATAAGGTTTTTATCAACAGTCAGACGATTCAGTGTTAGAGTTCCAGTTTTGTCACTGCAGAGCACATCCATGCCTGCCATTTCTTCAATTGCTGTCATTCTTTTTGTGATAGCTCCCTTACAAATAAAGTAAAAATACAGAAAGAGCATAGTCAGCAGCATAAAGATTTGTTGTATCGTTTTGAACTGAATTTAGAGTTTAGGATTTAAGGTTTGTCAAACTTTAAACTAGGATTATTGATAATGCATACAAAATCTTAATTTCTTCCAATCTTAATTTGATTCTAGTTAAGAGCTAAAGAGTTGGACCTGCTGAGAAAGACGGTGAGAGCCAATTGCAAGTGTTACAGATAAGACGGTTGGCATAGCGATGGGTATTCCTCCAATTAGGAGAACAAGAAGATTGTTGATCCCATCCCTGTATGATCGATGCTCCACTGGGAACATTATAATTATTTCAAAAATAATCCCTATAGCTATAGAACAAATGCAGAAGTTACCAATTGAGGTGAGGACCTGAAAAAGGTAAGAAAACAGATATGGTCTGAAATTTGACTGATTGATCAAACACTTGCAAACTATATTTTGCATTGAAATGAATTTCCATATAAAACAAATGCTTTAATCTCAATGTATACTTCTTCACTCCTTTTTGCTAGTGTTATCACAAGTTAAGCATCACCACAATCCTTAAAAGCATGCACTGGTGTAGAAAGACTTAAAAACGGACTATTTTCACTGTAAAACAGCAATTTTCTAGCCGTCTTTAATGTACATGTAGTCTTATGTCCAATAAAGAAGAAGGCGACACAAAGAGGGTGGTTATAATAAAAGTCGTCATTATAAGCTATACATATTCAAACAAAAAGGGCGACTATAGTAAAAGTTGTCCTCTTACACCTTCCTTATGTATGATAAAAGCGGCTACGGTAAAAGCGGCTATGATACGCATTCAAACTTCTAGCTCTTTGTAAACAGCTTGGCTTGGCTATATTTGTTATTAATATAACCATGCCAATAGAGTTGAAAGTTTTCCAAAGTTACCTTCTGAAAATGTCCAACAACTTCAGTACTGTCAACCAGGTATGCTGCCTTTCCAAAAAAGGAGTGAACTCCTGTTGCTATCACTACAGCCTCAATCTCTCCATGTTTACATGTTGAACCAGAAAAGACCTCGTCACCAGTTCTTTTTGTGACAGGTAGAGATTCTCCAGTAAGGGCTGACTGCATAAAACAAAACCAAGACATCACATGAACTCTGTTTCTTCATCAATTATACCAGTTTATGTTATGAGAAGGTATATTACGAAATTACTAAATAGAAAAAAAAATTATACATTAGATGTAGAATGTTTATTTATTTCACAACAAAGGGTTACCTGATCAATTTTTAGAGGATCCCCTTCTAGCAACCGAGCATCAGCTGGAACTATATCTCCCAATTTTATGCTTATTATATCTCCAGGTACTAAAATAGCTGCATCTTGCTCTTGCCACTGCCCATCTCTGAGAACCTGAACAAAGATATTAGGGACTAATTTGTGTATGTAAGGAATCTTGAAAACAAGGTATTGTAGCATTACAATTTACAAGCATTAAGCAATATAGTAACATACTACTAGAGTAATTTCAATTTTTTAAGGAGATATGTTCAGTCTGCATGCCACAGGTGAATATCATCCACAAAGAAACATACCCTTGTTTTTGGAGCTAAACGAGCCATTAATGCTGCTGCAGCATTACCTGCATTATTTTCTTCTATAAAACTAATAGTTGAGTTTATTACCAGTAGGCATATAATCCCTATAAAGTCTTGCCAATCAGGACCTTCCCCCTGAAAATGTATCTCAAAGTAAGGAACCAAGAAGTGGAAATACAAACCAAAAAACAGAATGCTGAAGGAAAAGACAAAAGAACATATAATATATTGAAGAACAATATTATTGCATTCTCTACTCACTCCACCATTAGCAAGGACAATCGCCATCAATGCTGCTGCTTCCATAACCCATGATAAAGGATTCCACATAAAACCAAGAAATTTCAATATTTTATTATCCTGCAGCAGAATTTGAGGACAAAGTTAGGGATAGAAATTCTTTAAGTGGATGCAAACATGCTAACTGCATACAAGGGCCTGGCAACAAAATGGAATGCCTCTTTGCCTTTCAAAATAAATTACCACAATGCAGTGTAGAACAGATGAAAACACTTTTAAACAAATTTAAATGGAGAACTTAAACAAAATCCAAATATCTAATTATGTAAATATATGTTATTTTAGATTCAAAGGGAGACTTATCTATGTAAATGTGAGTGGATTATTAGTGTCAAAACATAAAAGTCATCTTCTTTATAATACTCAACATTTAAAACATTTGAGGTAAGAAAAAGTTCCCAAAATGAGCTAAAGACATTATTATCATTATCAACAACAAAATATTTTTGTTCTTTGTCGAGAAGAAGTACTAAACTAAATCACTATTGTCCATGTATAGCCATAAGCATCCCTACTCCAGCTTGCCTAACTCTTCTACTTTCAACTGATTGATATAGGAAGTGTTAGGTGAACACTTACTTTAGTGCTAATTCAATAAGTTTGCCATATAAGAGCTTTTGTTACAAATTTGTAAGAAACTCGATAAAATAAACTAAACAGAGCTCATTTTGATAAATTTCACCAAGAAACTTGGCAAAGTAAGCTATAAGGAACTCACAATTTATAAGGTTCAAAATCTCAGTGAACAAACTACTTTAACATATATATCTTGGTATGATAAACACAATGCTTTAACAAAGTAATTGAATGGCCAAATCTGTCCTGATTCACATACTCTATATGATGAATTTATGAAAATAAGATATTTATAAGTATGTTCTTACTTTCTTCTCTTCAAGTTTGTTTGGGCCAAATATCTCTATTCGAGCTTCTGCATCGTCAGATGAAAGTCCTCTATGTGATGTTCTCAACTGTTCAAATACTTCTTCTAATGGTATACGCTCCTGATCAAAACAACAATGCAATTTACAGTAAACACTGAAGTTGAAATTAAAATAATAAAAGTTTATTTCATTTGATAAGATATTTTTAATTTAAATCACAAAAATGTAATTTCTTTTTATTAATCTTACCAAATCAATGCCATCTCGGTTGAAATTCTCAGGATCAAGCAACGGTTTATCCAGTTCCTCAGCCATGTTGTTGCTGCAGATTATACATGCAGCAGTTAACCAGTTGTAATTGTAACAATTGGTCTAAATCAGAATTGTATCTCTTGAGAAAAATATGCAGCATCAAACCATGCAAAAAGTAAACTTGAATAAATTTGAGGTAGTAATGACATGGTTGTTTAAGCCTAACTCAACCTTACAAAATCCGGTTTGTAACAGCTCTTATTAGAATAGTCTCATCTTATAAGGTCAGCTTTCTACTCAGTTATATACTATGAAATATTATTATCTCTATTCGATGTGAGATCTCCAACACACTTGCCTCATGCTGAAACTGCCAACTCGTACGTGAGACTAAGTGATCTGATAACTGCCCAACAGTGGAGTGGGTGATGGCCTGATAAACTCAACAAACTCTCGATATAATAGACCCTAAATTGTTCTGATAGCATAATAAATCCATGATCAAAGATACAGGAGAAAAGAGGAAGAAGAACATGAACTAAATTGGTGGCGAAAGTTTAAAAACTATTATTATTCATATACTCGTACCCTGCTTGCAAGCAGTTTTATTTATAGAGATACAGAACAAGATATGGGCCGTAACAGATGAGGCAGCACAAAGAGAAAATAAAACACAAAAGTATGAGTCACTCATTGCATCACTACCTAAGTTGACAGAGTAATTATGAATTATACACTGTACACTCTGGTCGGAACAGTAGTAGTAGGATGAGACATGATGAGGTATTAATGAATGTTTTGTGATGAAATACTTACTTGGAAGAAAAGTGAAAGAGGGAACTGAGCTAGGTAGTGAGAAGAAGCAGAGTGGAAGTAAAATAGAGAGAGACACATTCCATTTGATTACATTACATTAATAATGAAAGTATTGCTAAGAATGTTAGTATGTTAGTTGCATGCTGCTGACTGTTGGTTGGCAGTTGCTGAAGAGTAAGCAAGCAACGATGCAATGCCACTTTCCAACAGATTCCACAAAGAGATCAAACAAACAGTGACAGTTGGGTTGGGTTGGCTTGTCTTGTCTTATCTTCAGCCACCTTTCAAAACCTAACTTTCTATCCTTCCCCATTCAACTCTTGTTTTCATTTACTTCTCCCTAATTTCAACTTTTCCATTGCATACATCATCACCTCTTCTATACTCTCTCATCTGCAACAACTGCAAACATATGTATATCACCATTCTCGGACATCGTCTAATTTATCATCGTCTACTACATTTCTATTACTATAATTATAAGGAAATACAGAAAGAAAGAGTACAGATACACTGAAAATTTGACAAAACCAATTATAACATTATAGCATATTATATGATGGTATGGCTATCAACACGATTTCGTTCACCTTAATCATCTTATGAATGGATTAGTTCAACCTCAACCACCTAACCTTCAATCTTAAAATTTGACTTTTTTTATATATCTGACAAAACATAATACACACACAAATACTGAAATTCCATAACTAAAAATTAAAGATTTCATCTAGTATAAAATGTATAATGAACTAAAAGAATAAAAAATATCATATGAACACACTTTTCAGTGTTCGTTAACTCCAAACTTTTTAAGTTTTAACATTATTTCCATCAATTTCAAAATTTAAGTTTTCACATAATATATAATAAATTAAAGGAATACAATTTTAATTAAATACTACCTTTATTACTTAATAATTTGTTTAGATAAATTAATGGGCTAATTGTTAGTGTATTAGCTAAAGTTAAACAATAGTTTAAAAGTAATATTATAAAAATTAATAACTCTTAATGATATTGATGAATAATTAGTGTTTGGGGGTAGAAGAACATTGTAATAAAAAGTTAAACTTGTTGAAGAAAGGAACTTGAGAGGGTACATGAAATTGGTGTCCTTGATTCCTGCTGCCATTAGTCCTCCCACAAACACTTTGGGCCTTTCTTGGTACTTCTGAATGTGATTTTTTCCCCAAATAATGAGGGTAATTTCTTTCTACACCTCACTGGTTTCTTCTTTCAGCTCTCTATTCATTATCGAATGCACTCTTCAGAATCTAAAAAATGCATTTTGATTCTTATTGAGTTGAAAAAGAGAAATCAGTTCCAGCCCAGATGCATGAAACAAGCTGTGGCTGATTGGTATCATTTAAAAATAATAATTTGATAGCTTTGCCTGAAACCCTAGGATCGCATTTCAGTGGCGGCTGCAGCAGGAAAGCACTCTTCGTTTTTTGCTTGTCTCCGATGTGCCACCGCTGAAGGTAATCCCTGTCGCATGATTCGCTTTTGACGATTCTTTTTCAATGTTTTGGCTTACTCATTTGAATCTTCTCATTCTCATTTTCTTTTCTTTAATTAGAGTAAATACCCAACACAGATTCCTCAAAGAGAGATTGGTGAACTGCTTATTAGGTCCCCGAAGATGAAAATTTCATCCATTTAGTTCCTTCATTGTTCATTCCGCTAGAATGCGAGTTCCTCCTTTTATTGTGTGAAGAAGGGTGGTCACAGTTTCCTTGAGGAATGATGAGAAATCTCTCTGCATCTCATTCCTTCGGGCTTTTCATCTCCTCACCCGTCTTTCCTCCCAATAACCTTCCTTTTCTCACTCTCTCCTCACCCCCCAGCAGAAGATCTCCTCTTTCCATTCAATGCGCGGTTCAATTCCGTCCCTGCATCGACATCCACAGGGGGAAAGTAAAGCAAATTGTGGGGTCAACCTTGCAAGACTTGAAAGGAGGTGATGGGTCGGATCCTGTCACCAATTTTGAGTCTGATAAGTCAGCTGCTGAGTATGCTACTCTTTACAGAAGCGATGGACTCACGGGTGGCCACGTCATCATGCTTGGTGCAGACCCTTTGAGCAAAGCTTCTGCCTTGGAAGCATTGCATGCTTATCCCGGCGGTCTACAAGTTGGAGGGGGGATAAATTCTGACAATTGTTTGAGTTACATAGAAGAGGGAGCAAGCCATGTCATTGTGACATCTTACGTATTCAATGATGGACAAATGGATATTGGAAGGCTAAAAGATCTTGTTCGAATTGTTGGAAAGGAGAGGCTTGTGTTGGATCTCAGTTGCAGAAAAAAGGATGGTAGATATGCAATTGTCACTGATAGATGGCAGAAGTTCAGTGATGTTTTTGTTGATCCTGGTGTAATGGAATTTCTTGCCAACTTTGCTGATGAGTTTTTGGTCCATGGTGTTGATGTTGAAGGGAAAAAGTTGGGAATTGATGAAGAGCTTGTTGCTTTGCTTGGAAAACATTCACCAATTCCTGTTACTTATGCTGGTGGGGTAACTGGAATGGCTGATCTAGAGAGGATAAAAAGTGCCGGAATGGAGCGTGTGGATGTAACTGTGGGTAGTGCCTTGGATATTTTTGGAGGAAACATGTCTTATGAAGAGGTTGTAGCTTGGCATGCCCAGCAAAAGGCCCATATAGTTTGATTAATATGTTTTCTTCTAATTGGAGAAAGGATCTGTTTTTAGTGTTTCTCTAGATGTGTAACCATGTATCAGGTTATTTTTTTATGACTGAAGGCAAATTGAACAATTAATAACAGACTATCTAGTATGAACTGATAAATATTTTAATAATACTGGGTGTACAACAATACTGCAATAGCTATCTAATGCGAGTTCAATAAAAGTTTCATTGCACTTTTTGGTTTTTTTTAGCTTTGACGGTGTGTTATTTGGATTTGTCAACCGTTTTATTGGTTAATTATTCTATTTTTTAAAATTGGTTAATTTTAGTTTCTTTTATGATTGATTTTACATGGGGTGAAATTATGATTGATAGGGATAATGAAGTTTCCAGGGTTGATTATTGGTATAACAGTTCAGATTCCGTTGGACAGTGGAAGATCAGATAATTTCCTATAGCCACGGTGTTGACTCATTGTCTCAAACTATCGGTAGAACCTATACCTAATTTTCAAGTCTTGGTTGGTAATGGCAATGCTCTTGTTGCAGAAGGTTTGGTCAGAGAATTGGAGGTTAAGATTCAAAGACATTCCTGAAGCTTCTAGTATTTTTTAGTGATGCAATATTAAGATTGAAAAGTAAAACAAGATAGACTGGAGTCAGATAACCAAGGCTTGTGCAGTTCAGGATGTTGTATTATTGGAAAGAGTTAACAGAAACAATTTGTCGCATTAAGGTATGCTTTCTGCAAAAGAAATTATGTTAATTCCTAAGATAGAAATTTTCTTGAGCAATATGGACGATCACATATATAATTATTAAAATCTTGGTACTAACATAATCAGACAAGGAGAGTCATCATTTACAGAAGTAAAAATGATTCTGTATATATATTGAATTGAAACATTTTTGCACAAGTGTACATGTCTATTCTCAACATTTGTCAAGGACACACATTTATCTTTAGTCTTTATTCATTTGCTGGTTGGATAATCCTGCATTCCTCCGTCATCCCACAACTTCTCTGATGCTTGGTCTCTTGAAGGTATTTCTGGTTGACACCCAGCAGGCTACATCAAGAACATGATGCATCTTTTCTTCAAAGCCCTTGCTTCTCCTAAATGGATCAAAGACTTGATCTTGTTTTCCTTCACTCCTCATTTGTTGCCACCCATGTTTGTCCGTACTCTGGGGTGTCATAAAAAATGCATAAGCATGTGTTTTGGAAACGATATCGAGGACCTGGGTCCTCTTAAGTCCTATTATCAATACATATTAAAAACAGTGAAAAAAAAAAAACTCAAAGCTCAATGAAGGAACATCCTTACTGCTTGAATTCTACTCTATTAGTTGTTGCAATTTGCAAACAGTCTCTAGTGAGCAGCTTGTGCCACACTTCTGGATGTACAGTGAATGGAGATGCATACATGTCATAAAGGATTAAGAAATACTCTACCAATCCTTCTGAATTGTTTGTGATAGACGAAAGGCATGTTAGTCCTTTTTCTCCTCGTATATGCTTTCACTTCCCTTTTCACCACATACAAAAGTATCTGTACTCGGTTATGTGAAACTAGTGACAAGATTAATATATAGAGTTAAACTCAGGCCTTGATATTATGATAATAATGTGAAATAAAATAGTTTGCATGCAGTTGAAAATATAAACGAGGACCTCAAGTATATAAAAATTTCCTTACCCTGATCAAGGTACCAGTATGCATGTAAAAATGGAACCATATCTTCTGCATATCAAGAACTCATTTGACCCATCACAGATTAATGCTAAACTAGAAGAAAGATAATCTTGATCTAAGCACCAAATCGAATAGTATATCTATTCAAGGTAAAAAAATTGGCATCCAGAAAAGATCCTACTCAACATCATGCTTAGAATCCAAACTTTTTGAATGTCATAAAAAGCTGGCAGCCAGCCATCAAACCTCCACCCAAACTGAAAAATATGATTTGACTATTTTCAGAGTCCGTGGTAATACTTGCATCTACCGATTCGCATATCCTTCACCCTCACTTTCTACGTATGTAAATATCACATTTTACAGGACAACAAGTCCAAGTATAAGAACTAACTATTCTTATTTAGACAAATTTCTTAACAAACACTTATATAAATGATAAAATAAATAAATTTCTTTTATAACTTAAAATTTGAACTTAATTTATGGAACAACCTTAATTCAGTACTTAATAAAAAATTCTAACCTGTTTTATATCTGTCAATCAGTTAAAGGAATGAAAAGATTTAAGATTTCACCGGGTCATATTATCCCCTAAGAAGAATAAGTACTTTTTGTTTTGGATCAAACGAAATTTTGCTAACAAAGGAACATATTCTCCCTAGCAACTAAACAGGATTCATCATGAAGATATTGTTTTAGACTGAAAAAGAGTATATTATCTTTGGTTTGCAATAAGAAGAATACTGGTACAGATCCTGATAGTTGGTTAAGGTAGTGAGTGGTGACATGTTCTGTATTAACAAGGTGTGAGTAACATAGGATAGACTGTTACCAGATCCATAGTTGGAAGTAAAACAAATGGTATCGTGAGAAAAAGGTAGAATCCAACCAAAAGCCAATGGTTGGTGTTCCCATGACTAAACACTCCGTGCTTTCTCTGGATTATAACTGTGCCCTCTTTTGATGTTCCATCACCTTTACCACTTTTCTAATAAACCTGAACCTCAATATTCTCAACCTTAACATCAACATCAACGTTGCTTGATCTTGCACGCCAACCAGTTTAATCCACATTGGTAACACAAGTAAGGCCAATATTTTATTCCATCACGAAAACCACATTCATTCCCCCTCCCTAAGTTGAATCTTAAACCTCTCAACTACACAAATCCTTGAGGCCTCAGTTTTCGAGCCTACACGTTCACTTCCTTTGTACTCCTCCTTGCCTTTGTACGTATGTACGTATGTATATAATATACATTCATACGTATCAGTATATAAGTTCCTCTGCTCCTCCACCAAACCCCACAAGCATTTTTTTGGAGTGTGAAAAGCACTAAAAAATATCAGTATCAGCATATAGATGGGTGAGGTTGAAGAGTTGAAGCAAGGAGCTAAGATTCGTGGCAATGGTAAGAGGAAGGGAGATGGGTTTAGCAACAAGTGCGCTTCTTTGGTGAAGGAGCAACGTGCTCGTCTCTACATCCTGCGTCGCTGTGCCACCATGCTTCTCTGTTGGTACATCCAAGGAGATGAGTGAAATGGAAACCATTTTTTATTCATCACACCTTTCTTTGTCTCTTTCTATTTGAGTTTGTTTGATTAAGTTTGAAGTGTTGAACCCCTTTTGAATCCTTGAAGATGTTTGAATGAAGGAAGTTGAAGTTGTTGGTGGTGGTTGGTGGTTGGTGAGTTGGATTTGCTGCCTTAATCTCCTTTCCCCGTTTGTCTCTTTTTACCCATTTGGAAGGACCGAGGGACCCAAACCAATGGGGTTTTACGGGGACAGGAAACTCTCATTTTATGGACAGACAGATCAATCTTTTACACCACAACCTCCTCTTTTTTTTTCTTGTACTATACTATCTATGTATGTTACCTCTGCAACTCAACCCAATTTCTATCTTCTATCTGTAATCTCATATCTCCTGCCAAACAATTTCTAAATTTGTATCAAGTTGCTTCTTCTGTTTCTGTTGTTCCTACTTTAGCTCTTCATTAATCTAATTCAAGAGATTGACATTTAGTTCAGTTTTTTTTATAATGAAATCAAACTTAACCAATATATATTTTCGTCCATATTCTAGCACGAAATTGTTTTTAAGTTCATAATTCAAACTTCAAAATTACTAACATCCAAAAAGATTGGAATAGGTTCTTTTATATATTGTATTGATTCAAGTTTAGATTTCACTTCATTAACTTATTGGATTAAATTATTGGATGTAGTTACAGTGAACATTAGTTTACAATCGAAATAACAACAAATTTTAAAAAAAATTAACAATCATTTCACATAAATAAAAACATATTTTAATCATTTTTATATTATAGATACTTCGAAGATCTAAAGTTTCAACCAAAAATACAAATCAATTTCGTGTTACAGTATAGTAAAAAAGACATATTTAACTCAATATTTTAATGATATCCTAAATTCAAAATCAAACGGAGGTAAACTAAAATTATTAAATAGTATTTTATTAAACTAAAATTATTAAATAGTATTTTATT
>Ga0123341_1001295_pt1 | contig 18387 bp, 7 predicted proteins | sample Turbeapinknodule_FD_89959 | JGI IMG/M metagenome (GOLD analysis project Ga0123341, IMG submission 89959) | Root nodule microbial communities of legume samples collected from Mexico - Turtle bean Mexico pink nodule | ecosystem: Host-associated > Plants > Roots > Nodule | place: Mexico: Nepantla...
TACACATCATGCACCTTCAAGATCAACACCACTCTTAGGAGGATCTTGCTCACACACCTTCATAGCTTCCGCACCCCTTTTCCTTACATGATTCAAGAAGACCTTCATGAAATGCCATCACTTGTGCTCAAATTGTTAACCTTCTATTGTATTTGTATCTCGTTTCAATCTTGCTAAATATTTTATTATAATTATTATAGTTATTTCACAACATATATGCAACCAAATTTGATCATATTTTCATATAATTTTGAAAGTTATTACTGCTATAGTAATCTTTAGTCCCTGTGGATACGACAACCCTTTTCAACTATACTACAATTGACTTAGTCCGGTTGTCGAGAAAAAAGGATTTTAATAAATCTGCCTTCAACAAAAACCAAAATTGTTTTGTTTGTTATAATCAAAACTTGAGTGTTAATGGCAAGAGTTAAGATATTTAGACATTCATCTTATAAAAGCTTAACTTGTCTTTACCATAACGTATTTAACATTATATATATGGTTATATGTGACGTGACAAATATTCTCTTCTTAGTGCCATCCATGTGACTTCTCCAAGTCATCATTGCTTTTCACATGTAATCATTACATCTCCTTAGATTTAAGGAACTACCCATGTTAGTCCTTAATTTTAAGGGATTAAATGTGCTAATCATGTTTAGTGGAGATAACTCTTGATTAGCAAAATTAACTCCATTTTCTTCCATTCTACTCCTTGCAAAATCTCCTCCATTATAAAAGGGAGTCTCCCCATTTGTAAATTCACTCTTGAATATTGAATGAAAATATCTTTATGATTTTATATTTGGGAGTCTCTAGAGTTCTCTTTTCTTTCTCTAGTTCTTATCTTGAGAAACTCTTTCAAGTGGTGAATCTTCTTGCACTTATCCTTTGGTTGTTGAATTGAAGGTGTTGTGTTCTTTTGCATTCTCTTTTCTTAAAAACCTTCTAAGGTTTACATCACACACACACACACAAGCATACAAATTATAAATTGGTCATATCTATAGTTGATGTAAGATCTCCAACATATCTCTTTACGTTTAGAATTGGACATGTCTAGTGTATGATTAGATATTTGTGAGTGGTTTGATAAAGGATCCTATGATAAGTCCATCAAACTTTGTTAGGATAAACTCTAATTGAAAGTGGACTTTAAGCCTAATTTAGCCTTACAAAACTGTTTTATATGGCAAGGATTGGACCTACCTATATATTATAATTTGATTTTATCTATGTTGAAAATGAAGCTTTGATGCCTCCAAATTCATGAAGAAAACTTGAAGACTTTTTTGCTGAGTTTAGGGTTTAGTTCTAGGTAGTTTAGAATTTGCTAGATCCACTATTAATCAAATTCACAACTGAATCAATCTGGTTTTAAAAAGAAAAGTGTTTTTCAAAGCTAAGTGAAAAAAACCTATTGATTTCTCCTTTTAATCGGTTGTTTTTCCCTTAGCCTGTGTGAAGGGTTTTTTTGAACTGTTTTGACTTTGGTTGATTTAACTGTCAAACCAATTCAATCGGTTAAATCGACATTTCAATCGGTTGATTTTTGAATTTCTTAACAGCTTTTCATAAATCTGTTATATCTGTTTTCAGTTGTTTTCAAACTATTTTTGACTCATGTTTAACTGCTTAAAACGGCTAGTTTGAGGAGATATAAAGTTGGGATTACCCTCCCTATTTGAAGAGGAGAGAAAAGTGATTCAGAATACATTTGGTGAAAGTTTGGATTCAAGAAAGCAAGATTGCCTTGGGTCGTGCTTTGGTTAAAAAGTGGATTAGGAGCAACTGTGATTTCCTGTAATCATGTGTAATTTGTTCCATATTCTCTTGTAATTGTTTTTCAGTTTGAATACTTGTAATATGTGTATCTTTAATGTTAGAGGGATGTTCTGACTGTGTGTGTAAGAAGTCAAAGAGGAAGTGTGTTCTTGAGTGGTCAAGATCACCTCTTTGAGGTTGTGGTGTGTTGTAATCTGTTGTTGATTACCTAGTGGAATACCCAGTGGTTTTCTGGGGACTGGATGTAGCTCTGGTAAGGAGTGAACCAATATAATTGTTTGTGTGATCTTCTCTCTCTCACTCATTTAAAAACTGTTTGACTTGTGATTTTTTCTCTGCTGCCATAAACAATTGATTAAATCGTATTTTCAACCGATTATTTTTCTAATAACAGTTTTTAATCAATTTGTTTTCTTGGCTGATCTGATTCTTTGATCTATAAATCATCATTAATCTTCATTCTAACCCAGTATTTGCGAACAACTTACCTTAAACAATTCAACCTCCCTCTTCTTAAGGTCATTAATTCTAACAATTTGTAGTCAATATAAGATCTCGAACACCCTGAGTGATCTTTTAAACAAATGTTTAGATATAGAATTATTTTTATAATATAAATTGTCTATACCTTAGCAACATAGTATATCTTTTATAGAGAGCATGGTGGAATGCAAAATTTTGATTTAACTATTACCATGATCTCCATTTGAATAAGTTATTGATGTCACAAATTAATAGATTGATTTTTTGAATTGTGTCCTTCAAAATGTTTATTTTTCTAGACGTGGACAAGTTATGAGATGCTGATTTTCAAATATTTTGAACTACAAACAACAGTTCCCAAGGTCATAATTTCACTTGTTTTTATTAATTTTTTAGTTATATTCTCAATTGAATATTTAAATTTTGACACTAGTTAATTTGACAATGTAATTTGATATTTTTTTTCTAATCAGGCAAATAAAATCATGGATACTAAATTATGGAACAAACTTGCTCACGTTAATCATTAAACTACTTTTGTATTTTGTAACACAACTTGATTAACTATTCAATGTTCAAAATGTGGTTAAAACTTACCAGAAGTGTCAATAAAAGAATGTAATGCAGATTGATAAACTGCAACCAAAGGTCTCTAAACTTTATGAACACCAATAATTTTTAAAATAATATAGAACCTATGATTGAAAATTTTGTAAGAATGGTTGAATTTGTTGTTGTCTTTTCTTACTTTAGATATGCGTTGTATTTATAAGTAAAAACAAGTAATTAGTATTAAATTTGGTTAAAACAGAATAAATAATACACTACAAGAAAGACATTAAATATAAATTAATTTAGAGACAAAAATAATTAGTCATTATATTAATTAAGTTTGATATTATTTTATAAACTAAAAAAATTATCAATATTTAAAGTAGTTTCTATTATTAATAAAAAATTATAAATTAGTTTTTAAAAGTGTAGTTGAAGACCCAAATTGTAGGAATCTCATGCAAAATGTTACTTTGCAACCTCAAAACTACGCAACAAAAGATTGAAACTATGGAATGAAAATTACAAGCACTGATTTAACTACATTATTGCAAAGTAAAGAGGTCAAATTCTTAAGGAGTTAGCATATTATTTTGTTACTTCAATACAACATATATAAAGTTAAATAAATAGTTTCTTTTATAAGTTGAACCTTTTGAAGATGAGAAGCTTTGATATATCAAATCCTCATGGAGCTTGAAGTTGTGTTATGTTTTAGGTTTAGGTTTTGTTATGGGATTTAGAATCTTTGTAAGATCAGTCTTGATTCTCACACAAAGCTTGTTTCAATCTGTTTTAAAGAACTAAGTGTTTTTCCATGCAAAGGAAAAAACAAACGATTAAAGTTTCGAGACAATCAGTTGTTTGTCACTTAGCTGGCAAAGGAGTTTTTGAAACTGTTTTTTGAATCAGTTGTATAACTGCTGAAACCATTCAACTGGTTAAATCGCAGTTTCAACCGATTAAATGTGAGTTTTCATAACAGTTTTTTGAAAATATGTTTTAACTGTTCCAGTTGTTTAAATCTGCCTTAAATGGTAGCTTTTCAAGTGTTATAAAAATAGTCTTCTTTCAAATGTTTAAAGATTGATGAAAAAGAGAAGTTTTACACTCTGATTTGAGATAAAAAAGAGAGATTACCAATTGTTTGTGAAAAGGTGTTTTTCCAAGTTTAGCAAGATTGCCTTTGGGCTCAGCTGTGATTCAAGAACTGATCAATAGGTTTTCTGGTGTATTGTAATTCCAGGTGTTTTCTACCCTTGCTTGGTTTCTTGTAATTGTTCATATTACACTTTGTAAAACTGTTTGTAAAATCTTGTAAAGTTAGTGTGATTCTGGCTTGAGGTGTTTGCGGTGTGCAAAGAGGGTGAGTAGGCTTTGTGGGATTCAAAGTCACCTCTTTGTGGTGTGTGTTTTCAATATGTGATTGGTTACATAGTGAAATACTCAGTGGTTTGATTAAGGACTGGATGTAGCTCAGGGATTGAGTGAACCAGTATAAACCTTGTGTGTAAATATTTCTATCTCTTCTGTCTATAACTGTTTGATATTTCCGCTGTCATAAACAACCGGTTAAATCGTTCTTTTAACCGATTGAATTTTTTATATCAGTTTCTGTTTGCCTATTTGATTAGCTTTCTGAATCGCTTATATGAGTTGATTGTTAAAGATTCATTCTAAAGAAAGTATTTGCGAAAATCTTCTATAAACAATTCACCCCCCTCTTGTTTTAGCCATCAATCCTAACATAACCATACTGCATTTTCTTATTTTCTTCATACTACTAAATAAGTCCTTTTTTTATTTGACTATTTGTTATTGAATTCAATGCATAATTAGTCAAATAATTAGTATACTAATATTCTTTAATAATATATTATTATTTTCTGCAAGCACCACACGCAGAAAGTAGGACTTCATCGCCTATTAAATTAGAAAGATCATCAAGTGGAAGCAACACATTAAACAATTTTTAAATTAAGTCACTATAAGAAAATTTATTTTTAACGCGTTAAATTTAGCGTTTCTAGCGGTTGTAACTCATGTTATGTGCGTTACCCGCTGCTTTTTTTTTCTTTGAGGATCCAACGTTGTTAACAAATTACTGGTGGTGTTTACTAACCCCTGAAATGAAAATTATTTTCTGGCGGTTCTGTTAAACGCCCATCACTTCAAAGGGTTTTCAAAACCTCGTCACTTCCAGGGATTTCTCAAACCCCCGTTAATTTTAATTTTTTGTGTTTTTTTTAAATGGGTTATGTTTTTTTCAATGGGTTGTGTTTTTCAATACACATAAATCCTAAAACAAATGAAAAGTGATAAAAGGAAAAGATTATAAATTCTGAAATTTATAATATAATGTAACATTGATAAATGGAACAAATAATAAAATCTACAACATCAAAATTAGGTTTATGACGATTAGGGTCTCACCAATAATGTTGGAACTTGTTCATGTTCCTCAACATGGTTAAATTCGCCATGAATGAGTGTTTTTATGTTGTTTGTGCAGGAAGAAGTTCTAGCTCAAGCTTGTGTGGTGAAGAGTAGAAGAAATGTGATTATGATTGCACTAAAGTTTACGCTGAAGAAGACTAGGAATTTGCCATATATTGCTTATACCACCTTCTATAACATTCTACAACCCATTGCTCTTTTGGATTCATGACATCTACATTCTAGAAAATGTGGTCTCGTTTCTTAATCATGTTATGATCATGACTGTATACTAACTGGTTCAGTTCTTGGTACATACATATATAAGAAATTCATACGTTCGTGTTAGATTAGTTTAACTTAAGACATGTTCACATAGAGATTCATCATAGTTTATGATCTGGATCTCAGTTATTTGTCTCTCTTTGTTAAGTCAAGAATGGTTCCTTGTTAAGCTTAATTCCTTTGTTATGGACTTAACAACACTGAGGTAAATTTTTGTTATTCATAAACCTTACAAACAATTATATTCCTTGTCATCTCATCACAAAACAACCCTAAACTACTTGAAATATTTCAACCTTGTCTTCCCTTGAATCCTAACGTTGAAACTTTCTTTTAAACTAACATTTCATTTATCACTGTTTAAGCATATTTTGTATAGAACTCACAATTTGTTTAGTTTGTAGGTCATTTATTTGTTATCATTATGAGATTGGTGTGATAATAAATTCAATCCCATTCATGATGCAAAACTAGCTTGTTTTGGCTTCTTCTTTGTTGTAGGTTTGTATGTTGCGGAAGAATGGACTTGAAAGTGACATCAATGGCTGAATTGAAGTATGGAGAAGATGAAATGAAAAGGAGAAGTAGAAGCTTAAAAGAGGTGTGACCAACTTCTAAGAAGATTCAAGGAAAACACTAATAGAAGTGTGAATTTGAGAGTGAGAATTTGAAGATAAATGAGCTAGCAATTTGGGCAGTTTTTCATTATCAATTCAAATATGAAAATTACATGTCTAAGCACCTCTATTTATATCCTAATATGGTGCCAAAATTTGATTATGCTTTCCACTTAAATCTTGACAACTGTCATTCTATAATTGGAGCAAATCCTCTCCATTCGTAGTGAGACAAGTGGCGGTTTGTAAGTGGAGAAGCTCAAATGAGGTGCATCCATGTGTCACTCATGCTTTCCATGTGCTAGTCCAGTTGGGAATTCACACTTCCCTTGCCTAAGTGTCATCCATGCCTCCTTAGAATGCTCTCCAAAATCCTAAATTGTCTAGGTTTTATTTTGTGCCAAAAGAAGCCTAAATGTGACTCTATCTAGATTTTTCTATCCTATTTTATTACAAAGTGGACTTTAAGCATAACTCAACCTCATAAAACCGGTTCATGAGGTTGAGGTTTGCACCCACTTATATACAATAGATTGGCCTCATCTCTAGTCGATGTGGGATCTCCAACACACCCCCCTCACGCCGAGAGTGACAGCTCGTGCGTGGGATAACATTATGGGTGGTCCAATAACGGCTCGATAGCGGGTGGTCTGATAAGCCCAACAAATACTCCCTAGGATAGGATCGAAATGGCTCTAATACCATATTACAAAGTGGACTTTAAGCCTAACTCAACCCCATAAAACCATATATACAATAGATTGTCCTCATCTCTAGTCGATGTGGGATCTCCAACATCTCCAACAAGAAAAGAGAGATATTCATTCTCATATCTTTTACCTTCCTTTTACTCTTTTGTTCTCTTTTATTCATCTCTGTTCTATTTCGTAATCTGGTATCAGAGTCATTTTCGAGCCTATCCTAGCGAGTATTGTTGGGCTTATCAGGCCACCCGCTATCGGGTCGTTATCGGACCACCCATAATATGTTATCCCACGCACGAGCTGTCACTCTCGGCGTGAGGGGGTGTGTTGGAGATCTCACATCGACTAGAGATTAGGACATTTCCTTTGTATATAAGTGGGTACAAACCTCAACCTCATGAGCCGGTTTTATGGGGTTGAGTTACGCTTAAAGTCCACTTCTTAATATATTTACATCCGCTATTCTACTAGGCCCAATACATGGCCCAAAAAAATAGGCCCAATATATGGCCCAAATACAAGCCCAGATAAGACCCAAATAAATCCTACACTACTCTTTACAAAATTTACAAGGCTGAGAGGAAGAAAAAGACTTTACAATTTCTTCAAAATTTCTTCAATAAGTCTCGATTTTCGTCTATCTTCTTAGCTGAAAGTTTTGTGACCAGATGATTTTCATCCATTCATTTAATTTATTCGAGAATGTGATTCATGGTGAAAGCAATTTTCATACAACCAAGCACTACAAATTTAAAATTTTGAAATACGAAACTAAACTTTGATTTATCTTTGTATATTTAATCAAGTCAAAGGTTGCAGACATGCATGATGCACGTTCTCAAAGGAACACAAACACAAAACGGGTTTTATTCTAAAGTGAATATTCTACTTCTTATGCAAAAGTAACCATTGTGGTTCATTTGTTTCATCATGCAGATTTGAATGGCAGAACTCTGCTTAGTTCTTTCTCTCTGTTCCTCTATAGTTGATTGCAATGCAATGTTGCATAACTTTCCATATCTAAGCCATCGCAAATGTTTACTATTGCACGTGAAATATCACTTTATTTTTCAATGGGACTCACTTTTAGTTACTTTGCCTACACACAATTTACCGAATATCTTTCATCTCACCTGTTACCATCTCTTATTTTTCTCCAACCACAAAATAAAAAACTTTTCACAAAAATTAATAAAAACTACCAATATAAAAAAACACCGAAGAACAATTATAAAAACACTACTCTCAGACACATTGTTATCAAACCAAACATTAAAGGTTATTATAATGAAAGAAGAGCAAACCAGATAACCAGAGACAATTTTCGATCCTTGAGCAGAGACCGATGCATCAAATCCGTAAAACACATTGCAATTCTGGAAATGAGAAATGGGAAAAAATGAAAATAATTTAGAGAAAAAGATAAAAAAAGTTAAAGATGATTTTCTAGGATATGAGAAGAGTGTTTGCCTCTGAAACTAATTTGCCTCCGAAAGGAAAGCATTGTGTAAAAGTGAAAATGTTTGTTTGAAAATGCACTGCTTAAAAAACATGAGAAAGATTGTGCCAAAAAAAAGGAAAGTGAAAAAATTTAAAACTTTCCTGTGGTTTATTTAAAAACCACTGAGACTTATCATGGTTAAAAAAACCTCTACAATGAGTGTCTTCCTGAAAGTTATCATAACCCCTCTTAAATTTTTTATTAAAATTATTTTTTTTAGTGCGTTAATGGTATAATATATACCAAATTTTGATTTGTGTAATTTTGGATTTTTGGATAAGTGTACTTGTTGTACTAGTTGTTTTACAAGTTCAGTTGCAGAATGCGAAATTTCTTCTGAAAATTATAATTATAATTTTCATTTGATATGTTTATAGAGCATTGCTATGGTGTGTTTATAAATCTTTCCGAAAAGAGTATTTCCTTTTTTAAAATTCACAAGAGTGAACACGAACCATAAAAACTAGATTTCTTTGGTTCTTTCGAAGAGTACACAACTAATTAATTAATTGTAGGAAATGATTATGATGTTTATTAGACATTTGAAAACATAACTTTTTAATATATTTTTTTTAAATGTGAAAGGGGGTGATAAACTAATCAGAGGATTGAATAGTTTTCTTAATGTTTTGGTAACAATAACAAGTTTCTAAACCTACTATTGCTGGATATTGGTTCTTTATTAAATAAACCAGCCAAAAGATGATACGTTTGTTGTACCAAAACATGATTAATTTATGGTAGAAGTCATTTTAACAGTTAATCACAACTCACACAACCATGAACATTGAAAAGTGAGTGAAGTTATGAACCGCTCCCAATGACCCAATTAGTTGGTGTTGTGAGCTAAAAAAAGAAAAGCAAAAGAAAACACAAGATCCCATTGGAAGTTATGATAACTGCCAATAAAGCAAAGGACCCACGTTCTATTCTTTTTATCAGATAAACATTGTATGCATGATATAGCCCTTATTTTAATGGCAAAAAATGAAGGGCCATTGGTTTTTTAGCTTAGAATTCTAATGCTAGGATCATGTTAATCAACACAAATTCATGATTGATGGCATGAGTCTCTAGACAATGGACGTTGGGGGTGTCATCATAGGTGTTGAATCCTTTGCATAAACAACAATGGAATTGTCTCTCATTGTGTTGGTATCCGCTAATCTATTATAATATAATAGTTGAGAAGGGATGGATAATGATCATTTGGATCCCTCAAATATCATAATGTAATTAGTGAAGAAAGAAAAAGATTTACACACATAAATTTTATGTAAATGTATTGTTTTATTTAACTTTTTAGGTTGTTTCAACTTTATAGTGTGTATGTGTAATCATTAGACTTACATTTTTATATTTTAAAAAAATTAAAAATTTTCTTACATTCATCACATTACTTATAAACTTTAATAAAAAAATTTCTACAAATCTATTCTATTTACCTTAATCCAAACAACTTAACTTTCTTTCCACTCTCCTACTTTCAAATTCTTTCACTCAAATCCTTTACTCTAACCCAAACAAGACATAACATAAATTTTTACTGTTATAAATTATTGGAAAGTAATACATTTTGTGTTAATTTAAAGGTATTAAAAACAGGAATTCTTTTTAAAATTTTGTTAAAATATTTTAACTCTTTTTTTCATAAATGCATTAATAAGAAAAATAAAATAACTAATTTGAAAACATATTAAGGAAAAAAACGATATTGAAAGGTTAAAGTATAAATTATTTTAGAACTTTTCGTATAGCTAAGCTACAGTATAACGTGGGAAAATTTTCATGTACAATATATTTTATATCATAATAAAATAAATAACTACATAATAAATAAACTAAAATAATTTAATATATTAATTTTAATATTTATTAATATATGCTTTTATTTAAAAAATAAATAATTAAAATTGTATTGGACAGGAATGTTCAGGACATCAGTCCAAGCATTTGGCTCTGCTCGACTTGGGGTCCAAAATCGAATCATGGGCTTGACCCAGTTTTAATGGTAAGCTCGGTAAAAGAATAAAAAATATTAAGTTTGGATATAAAACCGTTAGTTAAATATATATGTCGATATATATTAAGTTGTTAGAATAAAATATATGTGAATATACACAAAATTGTTAGTTAGTTCAATATATACATAAAGATGTTAGTTGAATTTATAAATTTGTTAAATAAGTGGAGAACACTCAAGAATAAAGGTGCAAGAGATTCTCTTATGTTGTTAGCACCGTGAGTAAAGGTGCCCGTGGACAAAATATTTTCCTTTTGTTAGCATCCAAACACAAAAGGTGCACGTGAGCAGGTGGTTTTCTGTTATTATTTTATGCTTTCAGTAGAGATTATATTCTCGTGAGTGAAAGCTGTTAGAGGAATAACTATAAAAGGAACTTGAGACCGGTAAAGGTATGTTGTTTTTGAGTACTAGCGACTGAAACTAGTGCACCAAGAAGAGGCAGATTAGAAGCAGAGCTTGCCCAAACAGTCAACCCAAAGGTCAACCGACGAGAACATTTGGTGCCCACCGTGGGGCACGATGTAACCTGATCCCATCGATATTTACCACCGAGCCTTCTGACGTGATGAGAAACACAAGGCAAGGACTTTTGGGATCTAAAGGAAGCGAGGCTCCAACCTTGCAATAAATCATGGAGACAGGTAAAATTGATCCCGTTGGGATCTGAAGGAATGGAGGTCTCAGCCTTGCAACAAATCATGGAGGCAAGTAAAACTGATCCCACTAATTACCGTGACACAAATGATCATTTAAATATGTTGAGATTCCTGAAAATAACAAACATAATTGTTATTATTTAAATATAATTTTTATTATTTAAATATGTTATCGTATTATTATGAAAATCACATAAATGATTTATCATTTAAGACTGGTATGATATCATTGTGAAGATAACAAATATAATTGTATTTTAACATGTTATTATGAAAATCACATAAATGATTTATCATTTAAGACTGTTGTGATATCATTGTGAAGATAAAAGATATAATTGTTATTATTTAAATTTGTTATCATATTATTATGAAAATAACATATATGTAAATAAGTTATCTTGTTAAATGATTAATTATTATCTTTAAGTCTGTTGTGATATCATTGTGAAGATGAAAGATATAATTTTTGTTATTTAAATTTGTTATCATATTATTATGAAAATAACAGATATATGGAAATTTGTTATCATGTTATTATGAAGATAACATAAATGATTAATTATTATCTTTAATACTATTGTGATATCATTGTGAATATAAAAGATATAATTGTTATTATTTAAATTTGTTATCATATTATTATGAAAATAACATATATGTAAATCCGTTATCATGTTAAATGATTAATTATTATTTTTAAGTCTGTTGTGATATTATTGTGAATATGAAAGATATAATTGTTGTTATTTAAATTTGTTATCGTATTATTATGAAAATAATAGATATATGGAAGTCCGTTATCATGTTATTATGAAGATAACATAAATGATTAATTATTATCTCTAAGACTGTTGTGATATTATTTTGAAGAGGAAAGATATAATTGTTATTTTAAATCTGTTATCATATTATTATGAAAATAAAGATATATATGTAAGTCTGTTATCATGTTATTATGAAGATAACATAAATGATTAGTTATTATCTTTAAGACTGTTGTGATATTATTTTGAAAAGGAAAGATATAATTGCTATTTTTAAATCTGTTATCATATTATTATGAAAAAAACAAATATATGTAAATTTGTTATCATGTTATTCTAAAGATAACATAAATGATTAATTATTATTTTTAAGTCGGTTGTGATATTATTCTGAAGATGAAAGATATAATTGTTATTATTTAAATCTGTTATCATATTATTATGAAAATAAAAGATATATGTAAATTCGTTATCATGTTATTTTGAAGATAACATAAATCATCAACTATAAAAGCATAAGCATACTGCATTATCTTATCAAGGAAGTTAGTTGATGAATTGCATTAATGCCATTTAATGCATAATTATTATATTTTGTGTCCTCATAAGATTAATATTATACCCCTTAAAGAAGATTTCAACATCTCACAATGAGAAGACAAAAAAACGATCATCCTTTTGAATTTAGAAGTGTTTCGTTTGACAGATGATACAACACTTTACAATATATTCTCATATTATGATAAGGCACACATAAGAATATATGAAATGCAAATAAAACATCAAACGATACATATAAACTAAGAAAACCTCGTGCTTATGCTATGTCTGCAGGGAATGATCGTCTACCAAAGAATTGTGTTTAAAATAAAATATTAAAGATCTCTCAAGATGTGAGCTAAAACTATTATCTTCATCAACTTTTTGACACAAAGAGATTGTTAACTTTGACCCAACTATCTTCCATGTATGGAATTCACATCAATTGTGAAATTGTGCAATAGGTTATACTATCTAGGAAGATATGTTTTGCCCGTTATCAAGAGCGTTATGAAGAAAAAAAGAGAAAAATATAGGTTCTATTAAATGCAACAATCGTGATAAAGCTCATCATATGTATAATGAACAATACATAATCAACAAGTATATAGAAAAGGAATTCATCAAGAAGAAGAGAAACAATATATTAAGGATAGGTTACATAATGCCAAAGAGGATACTCAAGTGAAGAACATTCCTTTAAGCCAATAAAGAAAAGGTTGTAGTATGCAAAGACGTTGATAAAAAAAATAGAGCAAACCTCGTAGCTTTATAGAAGGATACTCAAGTTGAAAGGAAACTAATGTAAAACCTACACATGGTATTCGTAGAAACCAAATGTAAAACTAATGTAATAGGATCCTAAGAAACCAAATGGAAAACACTTAGAGTGTTTATCTAACTACTTTGGAGAGTGAGCTAAATCATTGTATTTGTAGAAAGATGTTACCCTTCCTAAAGATCAATATTATCTGAACTAGGAGAGAAAGCCTACACATTGTATTCGTCATCAAACACTCCTAGTCATCACACTCAATGATCAGATGATCATTAAACACCAAACATCTAGATCTTAGTCAGGAGTTGTTGTTTGGTAAATAATACTCATGGTCAGCCAAAACTGGATTAAGTAAAGAATACTCCATGACGGGGCTAGCCAGGAGTGGCTGCAATCCAAAAGAATACTCGATTAGCTAGGAGTTGTTAGGTGTAAAGAATACTCAGGTTAGCCAAGAGTCATTTGAGCAAAGAATACTTAAGTTAGCCAAGAGTGGCTTTAGGTAAGAATACTCAGTGAAGCAAAGATTGACCTATGTCAAGTATGAGCAAGGTGCTTTGATGTCTTCAAATCCAAGTGGAATGCATGAAGAACCTTGCTACTGGTTGTGTGTGTGTCTAGAGTATTTGAATTTGTTAATTCACTTTGTGTGATGATCCAAGGTTGTTTGATTTCAATCCTTTTGAAAAAGATATGTTTTCTAAAGAAAGTGAAAAATCAACCTGTTGAAAATTCGATTCAACCAGTTGTTTTACACTTAGTGTTTTTTGAAAAGGATTTGAAAAAGCTTGACTTTGTTTGACTTTGCTATCAAACAAATTCAATCGATTGATTCGTGTTTTCAACCGAATGATTTTATGAAAACCTTAACAAAATTCTGTTAATTTAATATGTTTTAAATGATTAAAATTGATTCTGATTATGGAATTAAATGTTTTGACCAACTGTTTGGTGTTTAAATAAGTTGTTTTACACTCTTGGTTGTTAATCAACTAAGAGAAATCATTCAAATCAATTTTTCAAGATTTCAAAGAGCTTTCACTCATTCTCAAGTGTGGAATATGATTGTCCTGAATTCATTGTACTTTAATCTTTGATTGTATCCTGGTGTATTCCATTCCTTTCTTTCTTGATCACTGTAATTTTGTGTGAAATGGTGTTGTGCAGTTTCAGAGGTTGTTCTGAAAACTATTATGAGTTTTATTCCAAGAGACATGTTTTAAGTTGTATGAAAATAAACTTGTTTGAAATGTGTTTCACTTTAACTTTTGCATTCTTGACATACTTGGATAGGTCAATATGCATTGGATATTTTTTATTAGACTAAATATTCTTAGTCTAGTCTTTAGACTTGATGAATAAGAAAATAATGTAGAAAAATGATTTACTTGAAGTTTGTCAAGTGTGTTTGATATAACACATCTGATTAAAAAGGTGGTTGATGTGACTATGTCTCAATCAAGATAGTCAGCTTAGAATTATTAATTAAATGATTTTTAATAAAAAACTTTAAAGAATTATTTAATCATAATTCAATTATTTCTTGTGATTTTTATTTTTTTACATAAAACAATACTCAATTTTAGTTAGGAGTGACTATGTTTCAAAGAATACTCAGAGTTTTAGTTAGAAGTGATTATGTCTTCAAATAATACTTGGATTATTTTGCTAATTAATGGTTGAGGTTTAGGGTTAGGGTTCAAATTGTTTCTTAAAATATAACGTCCGATATTGAATTTGCAAAAGATACTTTATCTAATACCTTAAAATCCTGTTTTATATTTTCAAAATGTAGATGTTAACAATATTTTTTGTCTAATACAATCTCTAACTTTTGTCTGACCCAATATAATATTCAATGAATTTGATAAGGTTGAAAGTGAAAATTGGGAATCGATGTCTTAGTAATTATTTTAACTATTTTTAGTATTCTCTTCAACTACATCCTCTTTATGTTTTTCATATTTTACTATTATGTCGTGTTTATAATTGTTGTTTTTCTTGCCATCTTAAAATTAGATTAATATTTGAAGAATTACAAGATAAAGAGTAAAATAATATTTTAGAAATGAAGAAAAAATTATTTAATTTAATCTCTCATTATAATGACCATATTTTATTAATGTTATTAAAATAATAAATATTTTTAGAAATAAACTTTAATTATATGCGAGAAAATTCGTGTGTAACATGACCCACCGATCAGTTTGTAAATATTATTAATGAATTAAAAGGAAAGTCTTAAAATTATTTGTGGCTAATTTTAAAATAAAGTGAGGCTCTTGAATCTCTTCATATGCCTATATTTTGCCTCGAAGGAACTATAATATCTGGTTGTCGGCAAAAGTAGTAAGCCAAATTGTTTCTTTTTCAGTTAAAAATGGGCAAAAAAAAAGAACAGAAACCATCAAACTTTAAACATAAATGAAATTTCGTTGTCAATGACAGAAAAATGGAAATAATTGAGAAAGGTGATGAGAATAGAGGTTAGAATAAGGGATGAGAGAACCATGACTGTGTCACCATCTCATAATCTTTCATAGATACGCATGAGAGAGATAGACATGAAAAGTCCTCATTCTCTGCATCACATTCTTCCATTTCTTCATCTTTACACTTGGATCACATTCGTGTTTACTATAAAATACAAACATAAACAAAAAAATGCTTTTAACATTAAAGAATTACAGTGTGATTGTACAACTTTTTTTTAGGACTTTTAAAAGTTATATATATAACTCAAATCAACTTTTATACATATTTAAAACTATTTTACTCAATAATTTTATGTTGTATTCATCTTTATTTGGAGAGGCTCAAAACATATAGAAGACATCTCCACGAAAAAGAGTATCATTTTATTACTTATACTCGTTTTTTTTTATATATATTATTCCATAGTCTCTTACTGAAATGAGCTTAAAAGTTTTTTTTTTAGTAGACTTTAATTTGGTAATAGGACAACTACTTCCGGAACTTATCTTACATCCTACAGAGTGCAAGACAAAACATAAATCATGAAAATACTTTGTCTATAAATAAGACGCAAGTATTAGGAAAAATAGATAATCTAAAACATAATGTGTTTTGTCTGATAAAAGATACATCATTAGAAAATATGGATGTACGTAGTGTAGTGTTAATGTTGTATGTAACGAAAATCTTTATAAGTTTATTATGTGTTGCAGAGAATGCTTTTATCTTTGCATCTATCAAGAAGATCTCACAAAGCATACATCAATGTCAAAGATCTCTTGAAGGGCACGTTAAAGCTTTTTTTATGCCAACGCACATTATAACACGTCTCATCTCAACTCTGGAAATGTTATCTGACTCATACAGTCCTATGTTTTACTGTAGTTTGGTTGAAAGCTCATTAATCGAAGCCTAATTAGTCATGTCAACTATCAAGATTTTTCTTAAAGAAAAGATAAGCATCCACTACTACATGAAGCACATTTAGAGCATCTATAAGCTAACGCATGAATATATGAAGCCTTGAAGATGGAAATTTGAAGTGAAGTCTCTCAACAAGTAGAAAAGGATTTGCAATGAATTTTTTCTCAACTTCTTATAAAGAAATATTCCAAGTTGAAAACATGAAGGACAAGTGATTAAGATTTACAAAAATAATACTGCCAATTTCATTGTTAAAAGCTTTTAGTGCCTCAAACTTTACAAAACATTGTTAATGTTCGTGTATCAAATTAGTAGTGTTTAAACATTGTATTCATAAAAAAACGTGATTTATCTACCTAGTGAGAAAAAATGTGTGATCTTTTATATCAATTCCTTTATTCACCAAACCCCTAGTTAGGAGTGATTGTTTTCTAAACAATATGTAGGAGTTGTTGATTTCTAAAGAATATTTTGGGTTGTCTAGTTAGGAGTGATTGACTTTCAAGTTTTTAACCAGGAGTGGCTACTTGTTTAAATAATACTTGGGTTGTTTAGGTCAAAAGTGAATGGTGTTCAAATAATATTCGATTTTATTTTCATAGTGTTAGTATGCTTTAGTGAAACTTGACCAAGTTCATCAAGATCTAGATGTAGTCTACATTTATAGAAAAACCAGTGTAAAAACTTAGTGCAAATCCTACTTATCCTTAATCTCTTGTATATTGCATGTTATAAAAAATATGAACTAACTTAGAAATGAGAGTTTTTAAAATAAGTCTTTTGAAAAGGGTTTTGACCGGTGTTCTATCAATTCAAAGTTGCATCTGACCATACTTTATCAAATGTAGTATTGCGAAGAATTTGCCAAAAAAAAATTCAATACACAATTCAACCCACCTTTTTGTGTATTTGACCTATTTCCATGTTAGTATCAAAACTCACTCTCTAAAGTTGGTATCTAAAATCTTGGTAGCTAAGTAGATACAAATTTAGAAACTATTTATATAATAATAGAAACTACTTTAGATATTGATAATTTATTTAGTCTCTAAAATAATATCTAATTTAGTCAACTTAATCACTGATTACTTTTGGTCTCTAAAATTAATTTCTATTTAATGATTTTCTTGTAATGCTTCAAATTCTACAAATTGAAATAGGTGGTTAGAGCATACAATAATGAGCAATCCCAATTTTACATTTCATTCTCGAAATCAAAGATAAGTTTCTATAAATTTTGTAGTATAGAGCACAACCTATGTGGATTCTTGACGTATACATGCATTTTGTATTTAATTAGTATTTTCCCGTACAAATTAAAATTGAGGGTTTAGGGATTTAGAATTGTAAAACACAAATTCAAAAAGAAACACAAATAAAAAAATTGAAAATTAAGAAGATGAAAAGTTCAATTCACAAATCGTATGTAAGACAAAAAATACCAGAAAGTTACATACAGATATTTCCGTATGTAATGCAACACATTTTATTTTTAATTTTTTCATTATTATTTTTATCTTTTTTATTATTATTTCTGATTATTATTTATGTCTATTTTTATTATTATTAATTACAATTATGATTTTTATTATACTTATTATAAATATTATTAATATTATTATTATTGTTCCTACTAGGGAGATGGGACCTAGAGAACTATTGAAGTCTTTTTCTCCTTCCTTCGGTCGGTCAGGTGATTGGGTGGTGAGCTGGGATTCCTCTTGTCCTCCTGCTTCTCCTTCGGCACTCGGCCTCGGCTGAACACCGGATGGTGGGGGTACCTGCGAAGGCACTCCGACGCTCAAGTCAGTAAAGCGGGTGGTCAACTCTCAGGTAGGTGAACAGTAATAAATGA
>Ga0123341_1001296_pt1 | contig 18383 bp, 7 predicted proteins | sample Turbeapinknodule_FD_89959 | JGI IMG/M metagenome (GOLD analysis project Ga0123341, IMG submission 89959) | Root nodule microbial communities of legume samples collected from Mexico - Turtle bean Mexico pink nodule | ecosystem: Host-associated > Plants > Roots > Nodule | place: Mexico: Nepantla...
AAGCCACATTACCTCCTTTAACCTTTTTAGAAAGCATGTTAATAGCTTCAGAAGCAATACCAATGCAATCCTGAATCTGTCTACCCTGCACAAACCCATATTGATTAGGAGAAATGATTCTAGTAGCCACAAGAGCAAGCCTATCCGCCAGTATCTTGGAAATAATTTTAAATTTGAAATTAGCAACAACAATTGGCCTGTAATCTTTAATGGAATTAGCACCCTGAATCTTAGGAATATGAGATACCACATTAATGTTCATTCCAGGGAGAACCCAATTTTGTTTAAAATCCTTTTGAACAACATTACAAACATCTGTCCCAATAATTTCCCAGCAAGAATGATAAAAAACACCACCAAAACCATCAGGACCAGGAGCATTATTACCGTTAAGATTAAAAACAACATTCTTGATTTCAGAAAAATCAGGACATTTAATCAACATCATATTCTCCTCAGAGGAAACCATCGCAGGAATATAAGTATCGATAAAATCTTCCATATTTATTGAATAATGATTTTTTTTTTAATTTTAATGAATGTTTATTTATATTTTTATAAATTAAATATTTAATCTTTAATTGATGTATAATGTGTGAAATGATTGATGAATCAAGTGAAAGTGTGATCAAGACATAATATTTTCAGGAAAGGAAATAATGTATTGAGATTGTTAGGAGGGTGTATCTATTTGTGAGAACTCTGTGAAAGGGGTGATCTTGACTCTCCTGGTATATTAAAATCATATAGACGAAGAGTACTAAGTAGTCAGAGCCGAATGAGGTTCATATAACCGAGTCTAAGGTTTGAAAGAACTCATTAGAGCAAATCATATGGATTTACCCATGTCATATGAGGATGAATTTCCTGAAGGGGAGACTATGTTGTAAGGAGAACATGGTAATATGACAGGTGCAAGTCTCTGAGTTCTAATTTAAATACATTGGTGTTCCAGAAGTAGAGACGAGTATCTATGTGTTGGTGTTAGTGGATTTATGGCATGAGAAATTTGTTAGTGGATTTATGGCATGAGAAATGTTGAGCATGAGATATTTATAGACACTTGATTGTTTATTACATGAATTAGATTAAGTGTGATGGTTCATGTGTTGTGATGTAAATTAAGATATATGAGAACAATTTTGAATGAATATCAATTAAAGAATTGCATTAAAATTTTTAAAAATACTAGCTTACCCTATTTTCTTGTTTGTGGTTGTTTTTTTAAAACTTGTAATAATCATGTTTTACATGGGATCAGAGGATAAAATATTTTGTCTTTCGATGTATATAAATTTAAAAGTCCTTATAAAAAGAGATAAAATTTTGTAATACAGTATTATGAATATGTAATTCAGATGTTTATACTTATATATATATATATTAAATAGTATGATGTGAATATTTAGAGGAGTGTAGATGTGGATGTGATGTGAGTTGATTTTAGGATTGGTTGCTCTTTGTTTATGATTTTTTATTTATCAATTATAGTGAGAACCCTACAAAGATTCTCAATGAACACGAACTTAACCAAGTGTTTAAGTAAGTGTGAAAGTTCACTTCAGAAGGGCAAAGAGAAAAAGAAATTATAAGGTGACAATAATGCAGCGGAATTAGAGACAATGAACAAATAAAGAAGAAGAACAAAGTAAAGAACAAATTAAATAGTAGAAGAAAATGTATATGGAGTGGAGAGGAAGACGTAAATAAAGATAAAAGAGGAAGTGATGAAGAGAGCTTATGGGAAGAAATGAAGTCACACCACTTGAAGCAGAGGAACTCCAACATGAGTGATGCAAGAACCGCCACTTGAGATATTATCCACCCAAGATAAGACCCAACATGAGAGCTCACAAGTCTCACAAAATCACTCATGCAGAGTTTTTTTACTATTTAATTTCAATGTCTCAATACATGGAGGAAGACACCCTTTATATAGGAAAAGAGTGACTTGGAGGGCAAGATGAGTGAGGGTAGAAAAGAAAGAGAAGAGGGGTTGCCTAGGGTGTTGACCATGGTCAAAACTGCACCTTAGGCATAACTTCTAGAAGTTAGGTTAAAAACCCTAATTCTAGGTGCATGTGTCATGAAAAGTGGGCTTGGAACAAACCCATTTTGCTAAGTACACTCTTATTTATGCTATGTAAATCTACTATAGCTTATTCTTCTATTTGGACCCCTAAAGGGAGCCTAATTTATTTACAAACATTTTCTCTTATAAGAAGACCAGAAGAAAGAACATTTGATGATTTGGTTTATGCCCAATTCTTCTTTTGCTGAGGTCCTTCCGACATTTGGTGGGACCTTGTCTTGGATGTTGAGATGACTTATCAAAGTGTGAAGTGTCTCTTGTATCCTTGATAATCTTCTTGGCTATTTGAATTGTATCAAGATGTTACAATACTAATGAATTTGGTATAATAAATAAGGCATGTCACTTAATATTCTATTATGAATTTATATATGTTTCACATTAATAATGAATTAAATTTCATTAAAATAAAATATACATAGATTATTTATTAATGTTACCAAAATTTGAATGTTTTTGACTGAACATTTAATGAGAGAATTCATTTTTTTTAGCTTTATAAATTGAGTTGAAGATTTGATTAAATGAAAAACTCTATGCCAATAATATATGACTAAAAATTGAATGGAGGTTCATCTTTACATGGCGCTTTTATACTTAAGTAAAAATGTATAATAAAAATAAAGAATATAAAGTGATTAAGTGTATTAGATATAGTATAATTTCACATGATAGTCTCTGTCACGGAGATGTTAATATATATGCTTTAATAAGAGCTTTCATTTTTGTTATAAGAGTTAACAACAATCATAAAATAATAATCTCTTCGAGAAGTTGTTATAATTAATATTGTTGAAATAAATAAAAAGGTAACTAAGTGATTAAGCTTTATCTTTTGATGATACAAACTAATCTATTAAAAAATTATTTATAAGATATCTAAAAATAATATAATGTAAATTGTACACAAATTCCCTATATTCATAATTATACTAATAGATTATCCAATGATTTACATTATCCAATGATCTACATCCTGCTTGTATCTTCTTTGACATTCCGGCATGTCTCACAGAAGACTCACGGAGGACCTTAAAACATCATTAATCAGTAATATGCTAAATTATCCACAAAGCATGATTAAGAGCGATTGAGTCCCTTTTGGACCCAACATGTAAGTCCATATCAACAAAGGTCTAAGCTAAAGGTATAAATAGAGGCACCCAAAAGACAAATGTAATGATCAATCTAATATAATACTTACAAATCGTACTCGAACTAACTTGAACGTTAGAGTATCTTTGTACGTACCCCCCACCTGTTGCGATCCAAGAACCAAAGAACTGAGGAGCCGAGAATCGAAGGCAACAAAAGGAGAGAACACTCACAAAGGAATTTGGCCTTGTAAGAACATTTTTGGAGTCGTTTGTGGGAATTGAAAACTCGTTCTCTTAGCCCTCGACTGAGGGACTTGTTCTAGTTAGCCCAATATAGTTCAACGTCACTTAGGAGTCGAGACCAAGAATAGGTTATATACAACTTCCTCTCTTAATCATTCGAGGTGCCTTTTAAGAAAAAAACTGTGACGAAGCTTCGAGCTCCAAAGTAGACAATATCTAGGATGCGATGATTAACCCTAGTGATGCCATCTCAACGAACTTGAGGTTGGAACTCGTTCCCTTAGACCTCGACTGGGAGGCTTGTTTTGATACGCCCAATATAGTCCCACATCACTTAGGAGTCAAGGCCAATGATAGGTTATATACACCTTCCTCCCTAACTCTCTCAAGTGTCTTTTAAGGACAAAATCGTGATGGAGCTCCAAAGCGAACAATAGCTCGAATGTGATGATTGATCCACACTCTCATTTCATATTATCTGAAGATCAATACGAAATGCTGCCAAAATTTTGTAAAGCATAAATAGTGCATATTAAAATATACATACTAATGAAATATAAAGAATTTAATCTTCTTGAACAGGATAGGGTCACACATTTTAAAAAAATGTTTTGAGATATTCATGCATAAACCAAGTTCTTTTATTACATAGTAATGAATCGAAGTTGGATGAACTCAAGTCGAATTAGTGATGTGTATGAGAATGACGTTGAGAACTTTCTACAATTTACTCAACAAAATGGGAAAAATATACATGAAAATTGAGTATTTTATATTTCATATTTTATTTTTTGCAGTATCGTGTCATTACAATTGACAAAATTCATCATGAATGGGCACAATATTTTTTATGAATTAGAAATTTATGATATAGAATTATGTGTGATGCTTTCATATTATTTAACTATTTAACTAGTTTAATTTTAATTAAGTTGTATTATACATTATTTTCCTAAGTTTTGATTTGAACAAGTTTTGTTATTCTCAAGGATAAATACCTAAGTTTATTTTCCTCATAAGTTTATTTTCCTCATAAGTTTATTTTCCTCACAATCTTATATGTATGTGATTTACAATTACAGATTGATAATGAAACAAAATCTATGAAATTATTTAAAAAAATATCACATATTACGTTGACACCTTAATCAATCAATAAATATAATATCAATTTTTTTTACATTAATTAAAATAAGTAAATAATATAAAATTACATTAATAAAAGTATACTATAAAACTCATTCTGGTGGTTAAAAAGAAAAAAAAAAGCTGACTCCAATCTAACAAATTAAAAATAAAGCGATTTTAGAGTTATTGATCTCTTAACTAATATCTTCAAGAACTTACAAAGAAAGATTAATATTGTGATCCTCTCTACTGTTTTTTCTTTTAAATTCTCTTTACTATTTTGTAAAGAAAGTAATAGAGGAAAAAATAAATATTTTAAAAATATAAAACACGCTTAATAGTTAGTATGCAAAATAATAGTACTATCTCATTTTTTTTATAACATAAGTGAAACAAATTATTTCATATCAATCTTAAAGATAAATAAATTTTAAATTATTTTATTTTATTTAATCGGTTATCCTTAACTATATTTAATTTAATTTTGAATTTATTGCTAATAATTTTTTTAATAGTAGTTTGAAATCATAAAAAACTTATGGGGAGGTGTTGCAGTTTTTCCAGAACAAGAAATCACACCTCATCCTCATTGATTATGAATGGGAAAGTTAGGTTAATATATTTAATTTGTTTCTTGGGGTTTGCACAAAGTTTTAATGATGCATGTAATAATCCTCAGGCACCTACATTAATGCATAGTATAAATTTGTACACGGGGCAGTTGAAGCATTACTACATTCTTTACCAAACCTACCTTCTTCACTTTCACCATCAAACCCCCATTCCTTTTTTTTCTTCTTAAATTTCTTATTTTTTTAATTATGCTTTTTTTTGTTATTTTAAAAAGAAAAAGAAAAAGTGTAGTTGACAGGAATCTATCTTTATTAACTAAAACTTGATAATTGAAAACAAGATTTGAAATATTAGTTCTTTGATGATGGAATTCTTGGTTAAAGTGAAAAAAGAGTTTTCATTAGCCAAAGGTTAATAATTGATGAGCTTGAATTCAAGAATAAAGGGTTTGAGTTGTTTTGATTTCTTTATGAAAGAGCATTGAAAAATTTGGTTGGTCTTTGATTCCTTAACGTTGTTGTAACGATTTGAAAGTAAAAGTTGAGATTTATTGGTTTGAAAACAGCGTTGTATTCGTTCTTCTTTTTGCTTTAATCAAACACAGGAATGAGTATCTGTCATGCACCGATTATCCACTATGTGAAGTGGTAAAATTTTTAATGATGGAACCGTTGTGCTTTCGCTTTCGTCGTTGCTCATGCACATTGCATTCAATTAGTGATCCCAGCTCAAACTTCAAACTGCTACACTAGCAAGTCAAGATCTCTCTCAGTGTCACGCTCAAAACACATGCTTAACCAATATATACACTGATTGCAAGGAAAAAGCTTAGGTTTGTTTGGTTTACATATCTTATTTTTTGATACACATAGATAAATGGTAATAGTGCATAGAAAAAGGGCATATACCTTGGTGAGTTATGACGTTATAGCCGCAGTATGATTTCACTTGAAGTTCACTTTTTTACACTGGGTCTTCTTTGGGGACATACTGACCCTGTCCTAAATTTTTGTGGACAAATGATAAAGATGACCATGATGATACATTAGATGTTCATGTTTGATACCAAGTACCAAACACATGGGAAAGTTGTGAACTGAACACAAAAATTTCAATAATTCCCCAATTTTCGGTATGACATGTACGACTATAATTGTGAACCCTTCTTAGTAGTAGCATTGTGAATAAGAGAAGACAGTCTCTTACCAACTCATCTAGCAGCACTAGGAATTCAATAATAATTCCAGAATTTTCGCTAAGCCTTTTCGTACCACTATAACTGATTATGTGATTCACATGGTTGATTTCCATGGTTAGTGAAATAGTGAAGTTTTAGCATCATTGACATAATGTGTGCATATTGGATAATGTGTCTCCATGGAAGTGATACAAAGAAGAAAGGGTGTATAGATTTATTATTATTATTATAGATTTATTTGTTTGAGTATTGTTTGGAGATTGGGCAAGAATAGGTGTCCCGTGAACTCTCCTTCCAGACCAATACAAAGGATGTTTTGGGAGGTTTAAGGACCACCTCATCCTTCAGTTCACATGGCTTTGTATATATGTGGAAAATCCAATAGCGCGTCCCTCTAATTCTCCTCTCCCTCTAAAATTTATCAACATGTGTCTTTCTGTCTCCTCATGGACTCTTCTGGTGTCAACAATAATTCAACCAAAAAACATTCACAAGCTCCCAAACTCATAAACGAACACTGCAAACATTCTACATCAAATTCAAAACCTAATAGTAATGATAATAACAACAATGAAAGACACGAGAAGAGAGTCATGGTTGGAGTAAATAATAGTGGTCATGTTCATATAAATTAATATATCTTCTTCTTAGTAAACCCATTACTCGAACTTTTCTATGAATTAAAAAAAAATACATTACTTAATTTTGAAATTAAAAACAAATGATTGAAGGGGGCTAAGTTTTCTTAGCGCTTCTGAGAATTTAGGTTTGATTTCCTATAGAGGGGATTGTTATTCGGAGATTCTCAATCGGCAATGGTCCAGGCCATGTCGTTCTGGAAGATCCAGTGGCAAACTTCGATCCGACCCGGAGCAGAGCCGAGGGAGAGAAAGGCTCCGTGGGTGGGGCTCCAATCGGAGGTGTCCAAGTGACAGATGGCAATGCCCCGGTTGATCTTGGTTTTGGATTTCGGGTCGAGAAGATCCGCTTGGTAGAGCCGAACCTTAGGAACCGCGTGGCAGTAATAGAGGAGGTAAGGGAACAGACTCTGGTGGCAGGACACGGATTGGGTGACTTTACCACCGTTGATACCCGTAACGGGCCCCACCATCACACTCTTCTTCGATCCATTCACGCTCTCCGTGCTCCGAACGGCCACGTTCCGCCCTAAAACGGATGTGGCGAAGTCGATCATGTCCTCCAAGGACCCAACGCACCGTTTAGTCTCGCCGCGACTGGGAGCGCGTTCGCATTCCTCTAAGCTCTCACGCATCATCCTCTCCATGGAACCGTTATCGGAGGCTCGGAACACGCGCTTCAAATCGTCCATCTTGGAAACGGAAAACGGTAATTTAGACAAAATGCTCCGGGGCAAAAACGACCTTTGTGGCATTTTATCTCTTATGTCAGGCATTGGCATCACCGTCCCTTCCTTCATCATCTTCTCCCTGAAGAATTTACCCGCCTCCACCCACTTATTTACCATCCTGCTACTCGCCGCGGAAGCCGAAACGCTCAGCGTGGTGCTCACGTTCGTGTACTTCGCGAACGAGACAGTGGTGCCTTCTTTTGAGTACTCCTTGAAGGTGTTGTTCACTCCGTAGGAGGTGAAACCCACCTTCGTTTCGCCGTTCGAGGATTTCGCGTACGAGCTGAACGTGTCGGTGCCTTCATTGAAGGATTTGCCGTAGTTGCTGAAACCTATGTCGCCGGCGTTTGCGGATTTCGCGTACGACGCGAAGGTGTCGGCGCCAACGTTTGCCTTGTCGCGGTAATTGGAGAACCTCTCGACGGCGCCGTTGCCGCCGGCGGCGTAGTTTGAGAACGTGTTGGTGGGGTTGTTCATGTCCACGCCGTAGCCTTTGAAGGTGTCATTAGCGGCGTTTGTGTTTTCGGCGTAGTTGGAAAACCCGGATCCCACAACGTTGGACTCTGTCCCATAAGAGGCGAACGCGTTGGTCGGGCCGTTGCCGTTTTTACCGTACGAGGAGAACGTTTGCTCTCCGGCATTGCCGTTTTCTGAGTAAGAAGAGAACGTCTGGGTTCTCCCGTTTGCGTCATCAGAGTAGGAGGTGAAATCGAGGTTCGGGACGTTGGTCTGGTCGGAGTAGCGCTTGAACTCCCCGGTGCCGCCTGTGGCTCCGGCGCCGTAGGTGTGAAAGCTCTGCTGCACCACGTTCCCGTCGGTGCCGTAACTCAAAAAATTGTCCTTATGCCCGGCGGAGTCCCTGCTGTAGCGCCGGAAATCGTTCACCGGAATATTCTCCCCTTCGGAGTAGTTCTTAAACGAGTCCACTCCACCGGGTCGACCCGTTCCGTAGTTGGTGAAGTTCTTGTCTCTGTACACAGCGAAGTTCGAGTCCTTGTCGTGCTTCTCGAGGCTGGGCGCCACCTCCGGAAAGCAGAGGAGCTTCGCGGCGGCACAGAATTCCGGCAGCCGCTTGCCTAGCGCGTTCTGACCGGCGAGTTTCACAAACACCGCCGACTCCGCAGCGCTCAGCGGCGACGCCTTCGAGAAGAGAAACGGCGGCTTCGGCAGCGTGCTGCGGATCTCTTTGTCCCAATAGCGAACCGCGTAGGCTTTGGGCGTGAACGGGTTTTTCTCTCCGTCGCCGACGGCGGCGAAGCTCACCTGCATTGAGTGAACAAGACCCTTTTAAGAAGTGGCAATGGCATGAATAAAACAATCGGAAAAATCCAGACTTGTAACAGTGACAGTGAGGAAAAGCTGTGCTTACACTGAGAGATGAGAAGAGGATAAAGAGACAGAGCAGCGTGAGTTGTTCGTTCATGTTATTCTCACTCTTTTTTTCTCTTTTTGTTCGTTTTTCCCCTTTTTTTTAAATGTTCCCAAGAGTGAGAAATGAAGTAAAGAAAGAAGGGTAAGAGATTTGAAAACTTTTGTGGTCTCGTTGAGTTGTACTCAGAAATTTATATTACGTGAGAGTGTGTGTCCCAGAGAGAGAGAGAGAGAGAGAGAGAGAGAGAGAAGAGTGCATTATGCGAAGAATGGAAGTGCAAGAATGTGACTTTATATTGGGCCTTCAATGTTCCATGCTCCTGTGTGTGAATGCTGAGAAGTTCCTGCAATGTACATTCACAAAAATTCAAAACACTCACTATTAATTTGCTGTCAACATTAAACTATTGATTATTTACTCTAATCACAGTGCAAGAAAGAACTGGGAAGAGTGTAAAACAAAAATAAGTGAGTGGATGTGGCACAGAAATTGAAAAAAAGTGGTATAAGGCATTGAATTTTGTTGAGTGTGAATGGAATGGAGGGTTCACCTCTTGATTGGTGTAGTGTTGGCATGAACATTGGTACATAGATACAGATGGAGATTTTATAGGCATTGAAAAGTGAAAGACGCGCATTCTGATTCTTATGCAGCATACGCGGTAAGAAATCAATTTACGAATCTGCCTTAACTCTTTTACTTCCCATCACTCATTTCTTTTTCCTGGTTTTACTATTCATCAATAGAGTTGGTTTAAAAAGGAAACAAGATTGGATATTATTGATTCACACTTCACCACATCAGAAAAAGGTCAACCATGATGCAGCAGCAGCACAAAACTTGATGACTTCTCATGCAATTGAAATGCATCCTTAATTGTGAAGTAATTTCCAGTTATGTTTCAAGTCAACAAAAGATCCACCTATATTGCACTCCTTCCGCTCAATTTGCCTATCATAAACACTCACTCTTACTCAAACCATAAATCTAGACTCACTTTTCGTTAATGCAAAAACTACTCTAATTTAAGTATCTATGGATTTAGATTCCGTTTTTATTACTAACTTTCTTTTTCTCTCATTCACTTTAATAATTATGTCCAATAATTTTATATTATCATATAATCAAAATTATTATTTTTTAGAATTTTTAAGATAGCTATGATAAATTTAGTATACATAGTAATTTGTAATTTAATAAATGAAAATGTAATTTTTTTTTGACAAGTTTAAAACCTATGTCTGTGAATATATGCTCGCATGTACTACTACTTTATTATTGTTATTATTATATATGTATTAATGGACAACACGGTTAAAATTGATAGAATGTAGACATTTTTCAATGTTGATTCTCCAAGCTCAATGTTTTCTGTACCAAACTTTATTTTAAAATATTTGTTTTTAACTTTTATTGTTGAAAGATCAACTATCAATTAAAATTAAATAGAACTTATCCATAAAATGTAGTATTTGTAAGTCAATGATTAAATGAATTTTATGTGCACAATTGTTTAATACGCTTTTTTTTAATGGAGGTATGTGTACCAATCCAAATTAACACGTATTGATAGATGATTTTTTTTTTAAAATAACGACTCATTCAGTATGTTTGTTTCACTTTTCATATATATTGTTCTCGAACTAGTTTAGAAACTGGGAGAACTATTGACTCCATGTGCTATTCAATCGGTCTTCGTGTGTTCAACGCTCCTTCTTCGGTCTTCCTCGTCGAACGACTCCTCAGACGGGTGGGTCGTATACACATCCAAATGTTCGTCGGGGTCGGTCGTCCCATCATACCGATCCCTGTTAAAACCTTTCCACTTGTCCGGCAGGGGGTATCCACGATGAGGTCAGTGAAAGGATGGCGCCGCTCAGGGCCCATCGTGCCGGTAGTGTTAGTCGTTTTGTTGGGGTGAGATTCCCCATCCATCTCTAGGGTGAAGTCATTCTTCATCTCCTTCTTGGCTTGGAGGCCGACACTCGTGGCATAAGACTTCCCGGCCTGGTTGGTCATAGCGAGGGATGACACCCCCTCGACCAGCCTTTTCATTCGTCGATTCTCTTCCTGGAGGTTTTTGATTTCCTCCTCGTTCCTCTTAGCGGCCTCTTCATGGGCTTTCTTCATCTCTGCCAACTCCTTTTGAAGAGCTAACATCATCGCCACCTGATCTGCCTCGGACATGCTTGCCATACTACGGGTTGATACCATCTACTGTTGTGATTCTTTGTTGCTCTCCTCGGTCCCACGGTGGGCGCCAATTGTTCTCGAACTAGTTTGGGGACTGGGAGAACTATTGACTCCATGTGCTATTCGGTCGGTCCTCGTGTGTTCAACGCTTCTTCTTCAGTCTTCCTCGCCGAACGACTCCTCAGACGGGTGGGGTACCTGCAGATGGCACTCCAACGCTCAAGTCAATAGGGTGTTGTATTCGGTTGTCATAATACTGTAGATAATGACGTACCTTTTCCTTGGAATGCGTGATATTTATATTACCTTGATAGGCCCTTATTATTGGGCCGGATTAAGGAGTTGGTTTGTGATTAGGGTTGGATTAGGTCATCCCTTAACCGTGGGTTAGTCTTGCTAATTAGGTCAACCTTTGACTTGAGCGTCCAGTGTCGGTCGGCCACGTGCGCCACGTGGTCGACCTTGTCGTTTAGATTGGGGCCTGGTCATCTGGGTTGACCGAGTCACAATGACCGGTCGATCATCCCAGTATATATATATGATTAGAAAGTAAGTTATAACTAGCACACTTAAAAACTTGATTTTTTTTAAATCAACAATAACATTACTTAAATATCCATTTACCGTTGTTGCACTCATTTTTTTTATTGTAATCTAAATATAATTATTTATTTATTGTCACAAATAAAAAATAAGTTTATTCTAAACCAACATTGTTAAATAAATAAAAAAAGTTTTAACGGAGTTTATTTAGTGAAAGTTAATATAACCCTAGAAATTGATTTAATTAATGGAAGTTTTTTTTAACCTTCCTTAAGTTCCAATGGTTATTCTTAAACCTAAGTAAGATAACAGAGTTTTTTTAACCTTCGTTAAATTTCAAAGGTTTATTTTAAAACCTAAGTAAAATAGTGGAAGTTTTTTTAACCTTCATTAAATTTCAAAGGTTTATTTTAAAACTTCAACAAAATAACATAGGTTTTTTTTAACTTTTGTTAACTTTCAAAGGTTTATTCTAAAGTTTCAGCAAAATAATATAATTTTTTTAACCTTCGTTAAATTTCAAAGATTTATTGTAGAACATCAATAAATTACTCTAGATTTTTCAAACTTCAATAAATAAATATAATTAAATCTATTTATAAATAAATAATTAAAAACTACATAATTTTAATATATTTTATAACTAAATTCTCTAACATTTTGAAAGTGTAACTTTACATTACAAATAAGTTTTCTAAAGTTTCAAAAATTTATTTTAAAAACTTAAAAAAATAACTTTGGATAATAAGTATTTCAACAACTAATCTTAGATAATAAGTATTTCAATAGTATTTGCATATTTTTTTATGATTGATGGTAGTTGATTTATATAATTCCTAGTTTTTTTTATTAAGAGTTCACACTAGTACAAACAAGTACATTAACGATGGTTAAAAATGACATGTAAAGACGGTTTTCCAAACCATCATTACTCGGAGTGTCGTTATAAATAAGTGATATATAACGATGGTTCTTAACCATCTTTGTAAGTAAAGGGGATATAAAGACGGTTCCACCTGGAACCGTCTTTATATATTGGTTTTAAAAAAAATTTGGGGTTCACGGAGGCGCGGAATGGTTTATGGAGGCGAAAATAGAAAGCTGGAGGCGGTGGCAGGCACCGACTCATGGAGAAGACGACAGCTAGTCGTAATGGCAGCTGGTCATGTTGTTCTCCTTAGATATACTAGATATAAGTGTGGCAGAATTGTGATTCCTTGTTAGGACTGTCGTCGACGACCATTGAGCCTGTATTGGAGAGTGGTGTGTCTACAGTGGAAAAGAGAAGTCAAGAGAATCATTTGAGATGGTGGAAAATGAGGTTGAAGGTTATTTCAAAAGGCAAGTCATTTTATGAAAATTTTTGAAACTCAAGGTATTTTATGAAGGTTCTTAAACCCATGGTATTTTACAAAGATTCTTAAACTCATGGTATTTAACAGGGGTTCTGAATGACTTTTCCTGAGGTTTAAAAAAACCTCAGGAAACACGTTCCCCAGGGATGGTTTAGCGGGAGAGACTGCAATCCTAGATAAATGACTTAATAGAGGTTTTAACCTTGGATAATGTAAAAATAACCCCCATTAAAACAATTTTTTCTTGTAGTGACTTGTATGAATTTGGGATGATATGTGAACCATTATTTGGTTTGTGTATTAAGTAATGACATTTATGTTGTAACAAAGATGTCCTTGCTTCACTAATGGACTAAGTCTAAGAGATATCAGATGGTGAGAAGTTGAGGAAAGAGTTCTTACACACCATGTGTAGATGTGCAGTTTGAGTTGTAATGAATTTATCATGATCCATTACTCTTGGGTTCACTTAATCTAAGTCTTGGATTATATCAAGTGTTAGTTTCTGATAGGACATACTTAATACGAATCTTCCAAAAAACGACAATTAATATTTCATCTGTTGAATATCTTTAATATATATATCCATGATGGTCTTTATGACTTTTCTATATTAATGTTTGATAGAATTGAATTATTATTTATTGCTAATCAAAAAAACTTTAAATAGTTTATTGTGATTTGTAATGAATGTACTCTTCACACAAACATATATAAGTACGAATACATGAGTAATATATGAAAAATATTAGAATTTTACTTATGATTTTTTTAAAGTTTGTAAAATATATTTTTATATATGTTTAATTTATATTATGAAAGACTTACATATTTTACACATATCTTCTCTCTTCTGAGTATATGATAAAGTATATAATTTTGTGAGGTTGTTAAAGTAATTATTTGAAAATATGTTCTATCAATTACTATGTATAAGTAATCGTTGTCATTTGAAAGAAAGAAAAAGTTATAAAGTTTATATTATGGAAGAATTATTGGCAAGTCAAAAAGCCTTTTTAAAAGACACTATTATAGTAATTAATGATCACGAATCGTTAACTTTAAAGGGCTCATTTGTTATGAAGATTTTATATAGTCTGTGCTAAATTATTATCAAAAACTTTATTTTTTTTCAGCGATAAATTGTTGTCAAAATTATTTTTGTTCCTGTGAAAGATTAATAATTATTAATTACTAATCCTTATTTGAAACTTTCTGTAAAACATTAATTATTTTTTTACTTATAGTGGGGGAAAATGTGCTAAAGAAACTGGAAGGTTTCTCGTTACAATGTTACATTAGCCATTTGAAAATTTGTATTTTAATGGAAAAAAATAGAGTTAATGATTAACAAACAACTATACTCATTGAGAAAGATGACAATAAGTTATTATCAATTATTAATACACTAACGAAGTTTGGTTTTTGATTGATTAGAATGATTGTCATAGATTAATAATGATTACATTATATACTAACAATTATATATAAAAAATCACTCAATTGTAAAATATAATTACAATTACAAATCACAATAAAATTATAAATAAATCATTAAATAACAACTAATTTATAAATGAAATATAATTAATTATTAATCTTCGTGTCCTCCATCTCTAATTCACTTTCTTCTCTAATTCACTTTTTTTTATTATGGTTTAACGTAGAAATGCTTGATGGTTTTGAGTTCTGAAGGAGTTTTTAAAATTTTAATTAAACATAATAATATTGTTATTTTAAAAAAAAATTATCTCAGTTAAAAATAATGCAGAAAAGTTGTATAACTAGTTGTACACATGAGTAGATATTTTGATTCCTTTGGAATTTTATGTCATGTTTTAATTTTAATTTTAGCCTTGTGTTTGATTGTTGAAATCCTAGTATAGTTTCACGCAAAGATTATAAATTTCTAGAACTTAATTATGACATGCAACTTATTTAGTTGATATAAAAGAGTTATGTTTAATATAATTGTTGAAACATAATATGTGACAAAGAAAACATTCATTAAAGTTAGTTGAGTAATAACTTTACCCTCTATTACTTAAAACTAAAAACAATCTTTGGTAATAGCGACTGAAAATAATTATAATTAACTTTAACATTAAATAAATACTTGTTTCCATTAATGCAAAAATCATATTAACTCAATAAGATGCCTATCTTAATTGAGTTGATGACGCCTCATTGAATTTTAATAAATCAATATTGTCTTGATAAGGTTGTTGAGCCAAAAGTATAATATAAAGAAAAAAACACAAATTTAAGAGTAAAAAGTGTAAAAAAAAAACATTAAATTCTTACTTTGTACATGTGTGTGAAAAACAGGTAGAATAGAAAATAAGAGAATTGAATTGTGTATTAATTTTTTTTTTTGCAATGTTTCGAAAGATCAATGTCGGATAAATAGTCGGACAAAATTTTAATTTGATAAACTCATTGTCAAGACATTTTCATAAATCCTCTTAGAAAACCTTCTTTCTTTAAAGTTAGATGCACTTTAATAATATACAATCTTAAAGAGATACGGGTAAAGAAAAAATCACTCTTTGTGTTTTTACATTGGTTCATCTATCAAAGAATGTGTCTAGTTCTTGACCAACATGATCTAGTTTCACTAAGTAGACTAATGTTACAGGTACGAAAGGAGTATTTTTTGTACCTTAACAACTTTTGGCTAAACAAGCAACTGTTGTTTAGAACTTAACCACTTATAATTAAAGAATTGAGTATTGTTTGAAATGCGATTACTCCTAACTAAACAACCAAATATTGTTTTGGAATGCAACCACTATTGACTAAAACTCTTAATATATGTGATAAGACAATCATAAGGTTGCTCACTAAAAGAGATATAACATCCTAAGACGTATATAATTCTCTAAATTGCTAAAGAACACAACACTGTTCTATCGATGAGCTAGGTTTACAAGATTTAGCTTAAGCGCTCATGGGATTAAAGTTTTTTCTACAAAAGTTTTTCCTTCTTCAAATTTTACTCCTACGTATAGAAAGGTTTGGAAAATAACCATTGTAAATCTTTTTCAAGTCATCGTGAGACTTTGAGACATTCTTTGTTCTTCATGTTGTGTTTGGCCTCATACATTTGTGACTACATTAAATATTCTTCATGCAACTTTTAATGTAAACTTTTATTTAAAGAAATATTATGATACTCAACATAACTTATCCGACCTTGATAAGATGTTTTTTTAACTCTTCCTGAGAAAAAGCTAGCACCATTAGAGGTGTTGGTGTAAAACAACTTTCACAAGCTATTTGATAGATTTTTTTATGTTGATGGTTCTTGTGAGATCATCTTGGTGGTTAGATTAAGAAATGTTCTCTTTAAAATATAGTATAAGCATTTATGTATTAAGTTTGTTGTAACATTTCAAAATTGTAATAATGATTCATGTAACTCAACAATTAATTATTAAATGTTTCGTCTATTACCTTTCTTATGACAAAATCCAAGTGTCTAGATAAACTAAATCTTCGTTTCATGAAGTCAGGAATATAAAAACATGGAGTCTTCATCTAATGTATGCTAAAGAATGAACAAATTTGAAGTTTATACACTTATCATTTCACGAGATATTGATTGCCTAACTCTAGCACTACATTTGATGACCCTTAGTCAGACATAATCTACAATGAAGAGATATCGTTTGACATGTTCTAGAGAAATAATGGAAAGAAGACCAGCTGAAATATCTTTTACATGACAAATTCATGGCAGAGAGAGACAGACAATATATGAAAGAAACTTGCAAGAAACACATGTAAGGAATAATCGTCTAAACAAAGTAAGTTATTTCATTTATTCAAACTATTTAGAGTCTTAATGTATCATCTTATAAGAATTAATGATCATATAACTAATCAAATTCTTAACACATGAAGTCACAAGATTATAACTTAGAATCTTTCTTACAAGGTTATTACTTGGTTAAGAACAAAAGTATTTTTTTACCCTTAGTTACTATTCATGATATGATGAATATAATGCAATAGATAAGATTAAATTAAATTCTTTTCTTCTACTTCATTTAAAAAACTTCATGTGTAAATTATTGAATTACATTTTTGCAATTACTTGGAGAATTTATTTTTTTGTTATATCTAACAAACTAGGCATTAAAATCTTAATCCAATTGGAATCTAATTGCGGATTTGGAGTTCTAATTGAGAGAAGTGAAATCATTATGAATTACATCATAAATACGAAATATTATAGTAGTATGGAAACACATATACTATTGAAAGAAAATAACGACAAATTTAGAGAAAATGTTACATAATCAACAACTCAATCTTCAAAATATTTAAGTAAGAGAAGAAGACAATTATTATTATGTGTTTGTATTTCTCAAATGATATTTTTCTTTGTCAAGTGAGGTGTTTCTAACCTTATTATTCCATTATGAATTAATATTGTTGATCTGTATAAAGAGTTCTTGATTTCACTTTATATCTGACACTATTTTGACAAAAGTGGAAATTTAATTATAAGTAGTTGGAGGTTTGACCTTGGAGATTTAAATGACTAGTATTTGAATCATTTTAAAAGATCATTTATATTGAAGATTTATTCTAACTAGTTCGTATAGAAATAATTTAAATTATGCATGTGAATCAAATAGTCTACTATATATAAATATTGTATGATATTTGTTCTCACTTTTTTTTATTTTATTTGCATGTATATTTCTTTCTTCTTTTTAATGAAAATGATAAAGATAGTTTGCATGCATATATATATATGGAATCCCCATTTGTTGGAAATTTCTCAACAATGATAATAGACTTACAATTGTACTATAAAATTTTAAAAGCAATATCTTGTCATTAGTTTCAAGTAGAAGCTTCTAAGAGAGAGATATGTGAACAAGTTTTATGTATTTGTTTACATTAAATGAAAGATAAAATTATTCATATTTATATATTTTGTTCTAAATACTTATTCAAAATAACTTGGAAGTCCATTTATCTATTCTTTAATAAGGTGAAATTTGATATTACATATTTTTAAATAATCAAATTACTTTTATAAATTTTTAGAATTTTAATTTCTTTCAAAATTAATTATCCGAATAACATATTTTATAACAAAACAATTTAAATTCTCTATAAAAGTTAAATTAACTTCTAAATTTTTTCACCAAAATACAAGAATATTATATTATGTTTGAAAAAAATAGTTAGCTAGTTTTTAGC
>Ga0123341_1001297_pt1 | contig 18366 bp, 10 predicted proteins | sample Turbeapinknodule_FD_89959 | JGI IMG/M metagenome (GOLD analysis project Ga0123341, IMG submission 89959) | Root nodule microbial communities of legume samples collected from Mexico - Turtle bean Mexico pink nodule | ecosystem: Host-associated > Plants > Roots > Nodule | place: Mexico: Nepantla...
TATATATATATATATATACCACACAATTTCACCAAAACAACCCCTATGGTGCATACATGTTATTAAACAAATTATGTCTATCTTTTTTTATTTACTCATTTTTTAAAATCCACACCGATTCACACAATACGAAATCGTTTCGGGATTCAGCGATTCTTTGTGCGAATCGCATGATACAACTAAGATTCAGGGACGAAAAAGATTCTTCACACGATTCGTATCGTGGGAGGGTGAAACCATATCGTTTCGTACGATCGTATCGTGAATAGTAAGATACTAACTACTATAACTACGACTGTTATATTAAACTGCTCTGGTACAAGACAACAGCTCCTATAGCATGCTGGGACTGCTCTGTTGCTATAGAACGCTATTTTAAACCCTGTTAATGCAATCCATGGAGTTTATTTCTAATTTACTTGAGCATTGGTTTACTTTTTTTTTCAGGTCAATAGAATCAGGGAATTTCCACAAAAAAGTCATATAGTAGCTACTCACACCGATAGTCCTGAGGTTAAGCAATGAATTTTTTATGTTTCCTTTTCCCTGTAAAATTCGAATACCATTATGTCATGATTTTGAAAAAAAAAAATTACCTTTAAATTTTATCCTCAACTTTTGTGGTTAATGAACTTATCCAAGTCTGATAACTGAATTATAATTTTATATATTATAAAACAGGTATTTATTTGGGATGTTGAAGCTCAACCTAATCGCAATGCTGTTCTGGGGGCTGCCACTTCCCGTCCTGACCTGGTTTATTTTCATACATCTTATTTCTTTAAATAATTTGGTTCTTCCACACCTCTTTATTCATAAATCAGGCACCTGAAACATAAGCTATACCTTTTTGCAGGTATTAACTGGCCATAAGGATAATGCTGAATTTGCTTTGGCAATGTGCCCATCTGAACCCTTTGTACTTTCTGGAGGTTGGAGTCTGTTTTTTTGCCTTCTTATCATAAAAGATGTTAGTTTTGCACTGGTTTAAATTTCTTTCTCAAGCATTAGCTTTTTGGGATCTGAGAAAAATAAGTCATCCCAAAATTTGCAGTTATCAATATAAAACCACAGAAACATTTTTATTATTGGTTGTAATCTTGTCTGGTTGTTAATGTTGCTCCTACAATATTAAACTTTATCTGTTAATTTCCTCCCCACCAAAAGCAAATGGTATTGTCCTTACCCTTTCTGGGTTATTTACTGCTTATGGACATTGGATTTTTGTTAATTTTGTTTGAATTCATTATGGCAGGGAAGGACAAGTGTGTGGTTTTATGGAGTGTTCATGATCATATTTCAACTTTAGCTGTAGAAGAACCCACTGTTAAACAGGGCTCTAAAAGTGGGGGCAATACTGCAAAAGCTACAGAAAACCCTACTATTGGACCAAGGGGCATCTACAAGGGTCATACGGACACTGTTGAAGATGTGCAATTTTGCCCATCAAGGTAGTTTTTTTTGCTGCAATCATACTTGTGTCAATGCCTGTTTACCTGAATCAGAATTATTATGATCAAATTTGGTAAAATATCTTATCGTGTGGTATGTATTTTCAGTAGTTTATTTGTTTGCCTGTTATTTATTGTTACTAAAATAATAATTTTGGTCATTTTATTTTTAATTTATTTTGTTGTGATAGAATTTACTGTCTTAATCATATTCGGTTTGTTATACTGAAGGGAGTCTTGAGTTGTAAGTTGATAAAAAATTGAACTGTAATATTTCAATTTCAAACTTTGTTTTGGATACAAGTCAAATATTAATGGATTGACTTGCTGATTTCCATATCATATTCTCCTTTGTTGTTATATTGTTTTTCTGATATTTTTTGTGACTATGAATTGTAGTGCACAGGAGTTCTGTAGTGTAGGTGATGATTCTCGTCTTATACTATGGGATGCACGAGTTGGATCTGTTCCAGTTGTTAAGGTTTAATTTTTTCAGTTCATCTGCATTATTGCTGTTTTCTTCATGTTTCAAAAACCAAATGTTAATAGCTGAAATAAGTCAAGAAGTGAAGAGAAATATTCTTAGTTTGGCATCATCATTGTTGAAAAGTCACCTTAATTGTAGGTACTCCTACTCCACCTAAAGTTACGACATTTTTGGGGCTTGTCTAAATTGCAATGTTTATGGTGGTGATGGTTTAGTCCCCACATAGACGAGTGAAATGACTAAAATAGAGTATATAAATGGAATGTAATCTCACCTTACAAGGCAGTTATGAGATTAAGTTAATCTTAAGGCCACATTCTAATGTTTTATAAGAGTCTACTAATTTAGCAAGTTTAGATATAAACTCACATTTTAATAATCATAAGCATCCTATCACTTGTGGAGTTTGAATTGCATAATGAATTAAGTTCTTTTGAATATGAATCTACTCTTTAGTGGTCCAAGTGTAGAGATTTTTTGTTACCATTACTAATATTTCTTCTAAGAAGAAAATGACTTCAGTACAACTTATGTTTTATTTGAGGTTTTCTTACCATTTGGATTTTTGGAATATGGTTCTCATAAATCTCATTTGGGTTTGATATTTGTTTTTTTCTTTCAATTGCTGTCATGAAACATTTATATTTAGATTTGAACTTACATGTTCATCCTTTTATCCCATGGTTATCTTTTTGTGCAGGTTGACAAGGCGCATAATGGAGATCTTCATTGTGTTGATTGGAGTCCTCATGACTTAAATTTTATACTAACTGGGTATCCCCTTCCCCCAACTATTGGAATTAATGTGAATTAAGTTCTGATTTTTCTTAGCTATCTTTTTAAGTTCTCAATGCTTTTAATAGGTTTAACTTAGAAGTTAAAATTCAGGTGCTTTTATTTAGCTACCAAAACAGTTTATTCGCCTTCTGAATCCTTGTTCTAACTTTTGTTTCTTTGGATTCAGTTCTGCCGATAATACAGTCCACATGTTTGATCGTCGAAAACTTAAAAGTAGTGGAGTTGGATCGCCTGTTTATAAATTTGAAGGTCATGAAGCAGCAGTTCTCTGTGTACAGGTGGCTGGGAGATTCCGCCTTGTTTATTTTAATTGATGTTTTAATTGCACGTCAGTTATGGGCATTTTAATCTAGCGCTTTTCAACCTACATTTTTCTTCTGTTTCAGTGGAGTCCTGACAAGGCATCTGTATTTGGTAGTGCTGCTGAAGATGGTATTTTGAATATCTGGGACCATGAAAAGGTTTAAACTCAAAATTTAAAGTCAGACCTTGTTGTATCATGCCTCCCCTTTTATTAAATGTGAATTGCGTATAGAATACTGATCAATATAGATATTATGGACTTCAAAATTTTATTGGAGTGCCAGAGCTACTGGAAAATCTGATCACAAAAACCTTTTTGTTATTGTTTATCAATGAATTGTTTGAGCCATTCCAGGAAATATAATAGATCTAAAGGCTGCTTGTCAAAAATATTTGAAAGAATCATTCTCGGCTATCTATTTTTTATTTTACAGCACGGCTGGTCCTATGATCATGATAATTTACTTTCTAAATTATGAAGATCAGGTTTGATGGGCTAGCTTATAGCCATCTTATCACTAATTCCATTTTTATGATTTATTTCATTGATGTCAGATTTTTTCCTTATATTGCATGATTGTTTTTGTTATCTAAATTTTTTTTGGTGTAAAGCTAAAAATTTGCCACTTCTAGGTTGGTAAAACAACAGATTCTGCTGGTTCAAAATTATCAAATACCCCCCCTGGTTTATTCTTTCGACATGCTGGGCATAGGTATGTATAATATTGAGTGGTTGCGTGCATTCATTTCTTTATTAAGTTCATAGGAATTCAACCTTATGTTTAACTGGTTGGAGTTTTTTGTTACAACTTGGACTGTTCAATTGCATAATATTGTAATTTGCCGTGATGTAATAAATGGCTGGTGATGGATTTTATTAAGAAGTGTTCAATACGGTGTGCTTGTGCTTTCAGGGATAAGGTTGTTGACTTCCACTGGAGTGCATCTGATCCGTGGACAGTTGTTAGTGTCTCTGACGATTGTGAAAGTAGCGGTGGAGGTGGCACCTTACAGGTAAACACAAGTTTATTTTATCCTTGGGTTAGAAAGATTTCTCGCCTATAACAGAATGTGGAACAATTGGGGTTGATTTTGGCCAAATCTTGTTATACTCCTTTGTTTTACTTGTATTAAGTAATGAGTTTCTGACTGTTCTTGTGAATTTCTTGGTTTAATTATTACGTGAAAAAGAATTGGAGAGATATGAAAGTACTTTCTGATATTTCTGATATAAAATGTTTTGGTCATTATTATCTATTATAACCTATAATTTTCTGTCTTTTTCCTAACTTTTTATGATGCAGATATGGCGGATGATGGATCTCATATATCGACCAGAGGAGGAGGTGCTCACTGAGCTGGATAAGTTCAGATCTCATATTTTTGGATGCAACTCATGACATTTCCTAAAACTGTTAGCAATAAACACCAGGATTAAGTAAAATGCTAATCGTTCTTAGGTTACAAGAAAAATATCAGTGTAAAAACTTTGATGTTCTGTTCTTTAGTTTTAATTTATAGTTCATCTATCTATCCAAGCAAAACAGATCTGCATCTTTTGCTTGGAATAGAAGGTATATATGATTTTTAGGATGGAATTTAGTTTCCTGTATTTCATGTTCTTGAATCAAAATTGTTCTTTTAGTTCAGTAATTAATATTTGATATTAACTTTTAACTTTTGTATGAATTTTTAAAATGAAATTATACTTTTGATTGAAAAAACTTTATCCTTTGAAATAAGTTGAATACCTGCTGCGATAAATTTCAGGTGGCCTTTAGGTTTGAATTGCATTTAGCCCAGTGAATGAGTTTATCATTTGATAAATGTATTATTTTTGGTTTGAGTATATTAGCTATAAAAGTAAGTTTGGTAGTGTAAAAAATATAAACTCAACACATACTTGCATGTGTAAAATTTTGTAATTTTGATGTTTCATCCTTATTGATAAAGATTGGCCTATTATATATTTTTTAAAGTTTATTAAAATATGAACTGTTTCACCATTTTTTATTATTGTTTAATTGTTACAAGTGTTCCGGTACTTATATAGTTTTATATTGTTTAAAAATTAAGGTCAGTGTCATTTTGTATGTCTTTTTTTCGAAATTTATCGAAGCACATTTCAAGAATAAATAAAACCGTGATGGAACTATCTTAATTAATTTGAGGTCTGAAGAACAAATAATGTCTAAAATAACATTACTTAATTACATATTTTGAATTCTTTAATTTTATTAAAACCTAACTTATTTAAGATGATAAATAATTATGAATTTATAACTTAATGTTTAGACGGTTAAAACTTACGGTTTATATAAATCTTTTGGGACAGTCTGAATATTTTGTAGTGTAATTTGATACTTTCATAAAAGTGTAATTTGAGTTTATAAGATATTTATAGTTTAACCCTTAGATAAAAGTTATATTCCATATAAAATCATTCATTGTGTCATAATTAGTATAACTTGTAGAGTATTATGTATTTTGTTCCCTTTATAAATCAATTCACGAGTTGGTGAGATGAATTTATTGATGTTAAGTTTAGCTTGTTTAACAGGTTAATTTGTAGTTGAACTTCAGTTTGAGCTTTTAAATTTAATTTGGGTTATTAATAAATTGAACTTTAGATAGCTTGTGAGTTGTGGACTTAGGGGTGCCTTTCAAGTGCTCTTCAGTTGCACTTTCTGTCATGACTTTTACCACTTCACATATTTTTAGGCTATATTACATTTTTTTGAGGTTGTTTTGATGCATCCCATGAAGTTCTTGGACACCTCCCATTCATCTAAATAAAATGTATGGAATGAAGTAGAGGTGCCAAACAATTTTATAGGTTACAAAAAGAAAAGGCCAGTTTTTGCTAACATTAAACAGAAACTTTTTAACTTGGTATGATCACTTTTGGGTTCAATTTTATCCTTCAAAAATATGTATTCCGAATTGGACATCCTAAAATATATTTTTAGATTCAGAAATGAATTAATACATTTATGGGATGCACACTCTGGAATGTATTATTAATACATTTATGGGATACACACTCTAAAATGCATTTCTAACTTCAAAAATACTTTCTAAAGTATGCATTATGAATTCAAAAATACATTATAGAATAAAAATCCTGAAATGTATAAACACATTTTGAATTTGTATATTTTGGAATGTGTTCCCAGAATGAAAATTCCAAAATGCATTTTCTGGATCTAGAAAAATCCCAGAATGTGTGCATTGTAGAATGTATGTATGGTCATGTCTGAAAGGTATTTACCAGATCCAGAAATATATATGTAATTTTTCAAATGAGAGGTTTGTCATTTGACTCTTTCATTGGGATGCAGACTGCAATGCCCCACTTTTTGTTATGCACATAAATCATGTGCAGCTCTTTTGGGACCAATGTTAGGTATATGCCATCAATCTTTGTTTAGGGTTAGGATTGTTTTCAATCGCTGCCATCAGGCCAAAATATCCACAACTTATACCCATTGAAAATCTAAACACAATGGGCAAGGCAAGGCAATCTTTCATATGGGAGCTCTGTGCTATGGGCTGTTTATCTTACCATCAATAATCCAAATACATCTTTGTTTTACAACTGTTGTTTATCTTAACACAATTGGTGACTGTGTTAGTTTCAACCACTGTTTACTTGTTTCTTAAGTCTGATCATTAATTTCAATATAACTGAATTCCTAAAACAAACTCAAAGTTGTATCATCTATATTCCATTAACAACCAAAAATGCCACAGGCAAAGAACCAAAAACAACATTCCTGTGACAATACACTACTACAGGTATTGGATGTACATACTATACTAACTCAGCAGGTTATAGTTAGCCAAACTAATAGTTATTAGCTGGAGCATAATCTTGATTTCCCATTTTTTTGCCTGTGCAAACCAAGAAAAGTGGTTATTGGTGACTTGAAGCCTAACCTTCTCCTCCAAGAAAAAATGCAAGGGAGAAAGAGCAAAATGAAACTAACCAAAACGAATCTTTCTTCTCCCGTGCTAATAATTCTTCAAAAGAAATGTCAGCAAAATCATCATCTCTGTTCTCTCCTAGTCCACTTGCTTTTTCCTTTTCCATGCAAGCTCCAAGTTCAAGCATCTTCATAAAAAGGTTATAGTTAGCATATCATAATACATGAAATTTTTCATGAACTGATGAAAAGCAAGCTGGGAGAAATCCAACAACCGTGTGAACGAGTAGTGTTTCACGGTAACTCTACATATTTTTGGAATAAATATAAAGAGAAGATGTTCATCAATCCTCGTAGAAAGGCATCAAATAAAGAAAATACCTTTTGGTATGCTGGTGAGAGTTTAAGCTGTTGTTGAAGTGAGTTATAAACAAAGGCGTCCTCTTCTAAACGTTTTTGCTCTAATTCTAGCTTGTATATCTGAAATATTAAAAATTAGATGGTCAAATGTGTCTGCAATCTTAGCTTGATGGCCTGAAAGTTTCCTTAACAACATACTATTATCTAACCAACCTGTTGATGAAGGCGATCAAAAGAAGATCTATCTGCCTTGCATAGTAAAGCCTTCGTTATTACAAACTTACGTTGAATCACATCAGCTCTGTTAAAATAAGAGAACGTGAAAGAATCAGAACAGTACAGCATATTTTTTGGTGTTAGTCCTAGAATAAGAAAGTAATGAAAAGAAAGGAAAAACTTTTATTTCTAAACTCAAACAAGCAAAACACAGAAAAAAACTCTCCTCCAGGGGTTTTGCCCTTTCACAGTTGAGCACTTTCTCTATTCTCAAATGCTAAAAATGCAGAATGACCCGTCTTCCTACATGTACCTAATCCCTATCAATTAACTAACTGCTATAACTGTTCCAAAGTCCTGACTAATTCCTTCAGCTGAAATCTCCAAAATAAACAAATGGGTCACAAATGTCATGCTAGCATATTTCTGAAAGGCAGATAGAAAGTTCCAGTGCCAAATAAGTTTCCACAAGTACACCTGCATGTGCAGGGAGAGAGGGGACCAAAAAGAAAAGAAAACATCAAGTGCTTTATAATAAGTTTGTACATACTTGTGCTGAAGTTCATTTCTAGCGTCAACCAGACTATTAGCAAAATGTACAACCTGCATTACATAGGATAAGGATTAAATTTGTAAGGTGTTCACATAACAAAAAATTTGACACTTGTATCTTTGAATGAGAATTACACTGAACAATAGTGGGTTGAAATTCCTAAGTATCATAAAAAAGAAAAGACCATTCATGATCCTTAAAACAAAAGCAACCTCTGAATGTGAAATATAAAATGGAAATTACCAAAGAAAGTGCACTTTGCCATCAACATAAGAGTTAAGACTTAAGAAAACTCTTTTCACATCCACAAAATCGTTTGGCAAGTCATGTGGTAGAGATAGACAGTATTATCATTCTTGATCACTGAATAGATGTAATCTTGTTTCCTAACAAATTTTCTTTATATTTCCAAAAACAGCTTATCCAACATATATACAAAAGGTGAGTAGGTTGCCAGTGCCTGCACCACATATCTTCCTGAATTACATTTACTAGTTGAATTCAAATTATTTCAAAACTACCAAAATATTAATTGCACGATTTCATCAATCTATAGAAATCACCCTGCTCACTAACACATAAACACCACTCCCAGATGTAAAATCCAAACCCTCATTTCCATTTTTATAGACTACAAGACATTATGCAGTTCAGGAGGAAGAACTAAAAAAAAATAACAGTCTCAAACATAAACAAAAAACACTAAGCTGGTGGCTAAGTTACCAGCAACTGTTCTTCCCCTTTATTTAAAAACAGCACATTTCCATCACTTTAAAGACAACATAGGAAATTAATGAAAAACAAAAACGTAAACGAACAAAACAAAAATCGAAAATTGAAGAAAGAAAAACCTGCGGCAGTGTCAGTTTCTTCAAGTGGTTGCATTTGACAAGTTCATCGTACTGCTGTTTGATCTTTCTCTGCATAAAGCTGCTGGAAGACGTGAACGGGTAGTAGGAGGCCGATTCAAGTCGGAGCGCCGATTCCGAGCTCGAATCGGTATTCTCTTCAACTGGGGTTTGAGTATCGGTCCTCTTCTTCTTAGGCTTCTTCTTCTTCTTCTTGGGGGCATGTTGGGGTGGCAACAAGGTTGGAACTTGAGCAGTGTGGTGTTGCCTTTTGGAGAAACGTTTGAAGAGAGAGAAAGAGAGGAAGAGAATGGAAGAGAGGGATGCGAAGAAGAGGAAGAAAAGAATAGGATCGTGCATTTGTACTTGTGGGTGGCGCTCAACAGAGAATGAGAATGGGGAATACGAATATGAAGGTGGAGGCTCCATGAAAATGCAGAGAGAGAGAGTGAAAAAAGAGATAATATACTCTGTTTTTTCTATTTCAATTTTCTCTTTACTCTTTTTCTTTGGAACTCTTCTCTCTTCCTTTTTGGTGAAACTCTTTTTTATACTTTGTTTAAAATATTTTATTTCAGTTACATTTAAATAAATGACAGGTTGTTTGAGTTTAATAGATCTACTATGCACTAATAAAGATATAGTATAAATTGTAGGTGGTTATTAATGATTTCTAATTAAGTCACATTGTTGACTGTAATTTATTTTTCCTTCCAAAAGAATCAAGATTCATCATGTTTTCATGAATTCTATGATATTGATAATCATTATTTTAGTTGGACTGATCTGTTTTAGAGATTATCTTATTGACTTTCACTTCAATTTTTAAAAGAAATGTTTCAGTTTTTTAAATGTTTGAAATGATTTATGTTTTCATTGACTTTATCTATCTTTTCCGCTCAAAATTTAGAGACCAAATTGACTTTTTCTAAGAAACTAATAAGATATTACATTTGTTGTCACAATGACCAGGCATAACATGAAAGAAATTCAAAACAATTTTGCGAAACTATGTATTAAGAAATAGATTAAAAATAACCCATTTTTAGAACAAATAATTTACAACTAGTTTAGTACTTGTTGCATTAGTTGCATAATTGAAATGAGAGGGTCATTCTAAAATATCAAAACACTACAAGACAATCATGAAATAGAAACCAATTTTTGAGATCAAAATTAATTAGTTGCTATAATGACTAAATTAGAGACCATTTTAGAAACTAAAAAAACTTTTAGTTTAAATGGTTAATAAATTTGCTACCAAATTTAAAATAAAAAATAATTAGTAGTTCAAACCTTAGTAGCTAATTAGAGATCAATTTAGAAATCAAAAATTTTGTTAGCCTTTAAAATAGTATCTAATTTAGTTACTATAACAACTAATTAATTTTAATTTATAAAATTAGTTTCTATTTCATGATTTTCTTGTAATGGAATTATAAGAAAATAAATCGAACATCCTCCAAACAAAATATATCTACAAAATATCATTTTTGAGATCCTCAATAAGCTTCTATTGTGTTTTGCCTAGAAAATTAAAAGAAGAAAAACCAGAAAAATGGCTGTTGAATAGCAAGAAATTATGTTGTGTTTATAAAGAAATAAAATCAAATTTAGATAAAATTACTAGACCTGGAAGATATTTTAGCACTTTACTTGCATGGTTGGGTTCCCTTTAAATTAAACAACTCTCCAAGGCAATAGCTTTTCTGTTGTTTATATTTTACTGATAATAGTTATTGCCTGATAAAGCACTTCTGCACTGAAGTCCTTTTAAGTAGAAAAGAACATCATGATTATCTTCTCTCACATTCAGCAGTGATTAAAGTGTTACAATGTACTACTATAAAGCACGTAAATCAATTCATAATAGATTATTCTAATTTAATTAGTAATTTTGAATTCGAATAAAATGGTCTTCATTATGTGATCTATCTATGAAAGAAAAAATCAGTGTCCCATGCGTGCATTTGTAACAGAACAGAATCATTCAACAAAAAGCAACAACATTCCAAACTTCTCCTTTGACACTTTGCATTTTCTTTAAAAACATTATCTTATCTTCCACTTCATAAATTAAAGATAAGCATGTTAGACATTTAATACTAAGGTGAGTGAGATAACATGAATGTGAATTGAAATTTTGCAGTTTATTGATAACTGTTGAAGAGTACAATGAACTGCGAAATGCATACACTAAAAAGTACTGTCACTTTTATATAATGTTTTATCAAATTTCATCATTCAATCATAGTTTAAACAATTCTGGTAATAGCAGTTAACATTATCCAATCTCATTCCAATGTTTTTCATCAATCCAAAAACATGGTACGTATGATTTCTCTTGGTAGAATCAATATGGTGTTGTGAAGCCCATCAGAACTCAAAACAAGGATAAGGTAATAAGGAAATAAAAAAAGACTGAAATTGATGTGTTTGGGAAGTTTCTTACAGGAAATAAATGGATGCAGATTACAGTGGATAAATAATATTACAGGAAGCAAGAGGCTTCCACACTAAAAGTCTAAAACACTAGCACATGTATTCTGTTGACAGTGTGGTCTCATTGTGCACAAAGCAATTCTTCACCTTTCACCTTGTATAACACACAAGTATATATACACATATCCAAAATCATCTCAGCAATCTTTACAGGCTTTCAACCACATGGTGTGTTGTGTTTTCTGCAACTTCACCTAGGTAAAGCCAAATTAATAATGCTTGTGGTGATCAGAATTCAGAAGTGTAGACTTTGGTTGACCCAAAAGGCTTGTATTGAATAGTGGGGAAAAAATCAATCTGAAGAGTTAAATCTTGGTCCTTTTTATTTTCTGAGGTTAAAATGATCAGGTACAAATGGCTTCTACTGAGAGTTTCTTCATGACATTTGGGCATGGATCTCCTCCAAAATTTTCAGGTGATACTGTTACTGTGCACCAGTTTTGTCCAACACAATTCTGCAACAAGAAAGTTATCCTTGAAATGAACCAACCAAGTAATAATAACACCATGATCATAAATGGATTATTTGACTAGCAGCAAAAAAACCCACTAAGAAAGCATTCCAAAAGAGAGAAAATAGAAGGCAATACCCTTTCAAAGGCATCATAAGACTTGTGAGCATGACAGCTTCCTTCATGGAAGTTTCCACAAGAACCTACTGGAGTACCAAAGCTGGCAAATTTGATTGATGAGATTTTCTGTCCAGGGCTACATGTTAAATGAACTTTTGGTCTCACAGGTGGTTTGCCAGCAACTTGCATCTGATAGCTTATAAGGTTAGGCTGCCACTCATAGATATCAGCACACACACTATCTATATCCCTTCTAACCAAAAAGATTCCATTGGGATCTCCACCTAGTTCTTCAAACACAACCAATAAATTTCCTGTAGGCTTTAGCCATGACTGAGGAACATGATACCTGAAATTATCCACCAGTAATTAGTTTGCCATCAGCATTACACAGAACTTGAGGGCATGTTACTTATTTCTCACTCACCATCTTTGAGAGGCCTCGCCACAATTACTTCTGCATTTATTCTCATTATAAGTTCCAGCATAGTCACAATGATCACAGGCACCGGCAGCTTTATAAGCAGGCCAGAAGCGGCCAAGATTCTGTCCATTTAACCACACTTGACCTTTACCCATGCTGTCCATGTCTAAAGCCAATGGTGCAGTCCCAGCCGGCGCATCGAAAGTTGTCTGAAATGTTAAAAGAGATTGTTCTTTAAAGACCAGCCTCCCAATAAGTTTGTTGAAATTTTGGGGTTTAGTAGAGAAAAGAAGAAAAAGAGAAAATAGAGAGTAATTGATTTGATGTGATGTGATACAAAAGACAAAACACTCTCATGAAATATTATCTTAGGTACTCTAAACTATTCTTATAGAATCAAATACATGATAGTGTTATGAGCTATTTTCAAGATACTCTAATAAGTTCAGCTCAAAGGGTTTTGCACTACATATGTTTAACTGTAAAAGGTTATAGAGGTTCTGTGATATATTACTCACTTTGTACCAAGTCAAAGGCTGTCTTCTAGAAACTAAAGATCCCTGAATCCACTCCACTGAGGAACTTCCACTAAGAGAGTGAAGACTCAAGGTTTCACCTTTAAGACCAACCTAAACAAAATACATAGTTAGATCAACTTCAAGCAAAATCAAGAGAAAGTGTGGTGACTGTTTGAGAAAGAACCTTGTAAGACCATTTCTGCCAAGACAAGTCCCTTCTCCCTTCGTTGAGACCACTTAATGAAATTGGGCCAAGAACACCAGCATTCCATGTTTCAAAATGTGGACCAACATTCTGCATCTCAAATATAGCCATGATCATAATCCACATTTATGATACCGAAAAATCAGCTTAGTATGATGTGCAAGGGTGCATCTGACAATATCTATTTTGAGTGTGACAGAGAGAGAGAGCGAACCGGGAGTCCAACTGCAACACTTAGAAGAGAGATCTTGTTAACACCGGCTCTGAGCTTCACTCCTTCACTAAATGTCAGTTTAGGGAAATTTAAGCTTCCATATGAAGTACCTGATCAAAAGAATAATAGGCTCAATAAAAAGCTACTGGAAAACTATTGACTTCCAATGTCAAATGGTATAAGAAGGCAGATAACTGAAACAATTCTTATTAGTTGTGAATTAAGTAATGCTGAAATCTTTAGGCCATCACACTGTGCTCCTCACCTGATAGTTGACCATTTATAAAAACATGCAAAGCATGCCCAGCAGAAAACACAGTAAGAACAGGTTCCTTTCCGTTTATCAGAAATCCTTCATTGGGATCAAGCACAACACTAGCAAAACAGGAGCAAGGCAAGTATAAGATGTGGAAAAAACAAAACAGATAATAAGATTCATCAATTGTGTTCTAACCAAAGATTTTAAAAAAATGGAAGCAGAGTGCAGACTTGTATCACTCACTCTGTAGAGTACCACAAGTAGTCAGATAAATCTCTTGTTGTATTTAACTGCTCTAACAGGCCAGTCATGGTGAAGGAACTATCATCAGTAGTAGTCGTTTCTTCATTGAATGATAGCCAAGAGAGTCCGCCATGAATAGGAACAGCAGACATCTTCATCTGGGCACTCTGAGAACCAACCTGTATAAATATTTTTGAACTTTTGTTTTAGTTGAAATCTATCACATAAAAACTATAGAAAAAACTCATTTTTTTCTTCTTTTCCTTTCACATATGACAGTTTTCAGAAAATTAAAAAGCAGATTTTCAGGCAAAACAAAACAGAATACAAAAGGTTACTAAATCCTCTCAACCAAATGAGCTTGGCCAAGTTCTTATGTACCCCAAATCTTCATTGCAAATTACACCTTATCAAAGTTAATCTTTTGAAATAAATAAGCTTCCTTTTTCTCACCCTTGCAGTGTTATAAATAGTGTGCTTGCAGTCAGGAAGAATGCTTATAGACCAAGGAGGCAAGTTGTAATGCATACTTCCAAATGCCACTGTTGCATAAGATTTCGGGTTATAGTTTGCAAGGAATGCAGCACAAGCTCCCAACTTTGATTTAAACACATGAGCCTGGACATTAATGATGAAATATAGAAATTCAGTTGTGCTACAAAGCAGTTTAGATAGGATTGATAAATCTCTCCTCACATCACAGAATCAAGTTATACCTCTTGATAGTTTCCAATCTTTGTTACGGTAGGATCTCCCGATACTAAGGCTGGTTCACACAGTTTTATTGCTCTGTGTAAATCCTTCAGATGACCCCACTTTGGTTGCCTGAGCAAACCTGCACAGAGGAACAAACAAAAATGAGAATAAAAGTATACTGTCAAATATTTGAAGCTCTTCACGTATAGTACATCTCTAAGGAAAAGGACCCACTCACAGATTTGGTACCGGCCTAACTGCCAATTAAATGTACCAGATTTTCATTTTCTTAGCAACACATCAACAAGAACCAATACATAAAAATGTACCAATCACATTCATTATTCACAGGACTACCAATACAGAAAATTGCTTTGGATATTTGGATAACATTAAAGGAACAGCAGCCATGTTCTAATTTGTTATAACTCACAAAATTAAGGAATAAAGGACGTTTCTAAATTATATTTTGATATTTATTCCCTGTAGGTCCTACATAAAAAGCAGAAAAAGTATATTATAATATCAGCACTTATTGGTCATATCAGGTATTTTAAATCCTCTCCACTTACCATATTCATCAAGTGGTGCATCATAATCATAGCTTGTTGCAATAAAGGGACCACCAGCAGTTCGACCGAAGTTTGTTCCCCCATGATACTGAAAAGAACAAAATAAAAGTACTTAGATGAACATTTAAAAGGGGTGAGCAATGAGCATACACATCAGAATCAATAAAGAATGAAGTTACCATGTAATAGTTTATGAATGATCCTCCTTTCTGTAGAAACCTTGCAACTGAAAATGCCAAGTCTTCAGCAGGTCGATGAGGAACCGGACCTCCAAACTCAGTAAACCTGCAAGCACAAGAGATGAATAGAGGCAATGGATTATCATGCAATGTCTATAGCTTGAATGTTTCTTATTCTCATTGAAACTAAAAAAAAAAAAAGAAACAAGGCACCAATACCAGCCAGTCCAAGCTTCTGTCCACATCTTTGGCTTGTAAGCCTTATTTGGAGAGAAATAATCACAGTAGAAGCCATTGCAAGTGTTAATCTGGGAAACATTTTTATTTCATATTAGAAGCTGAATGGTTGGAGTCATAAAGGAAAACATCAAGAACAGAAAAATTGAAGTTTCAAATATGATCCTGTCTAGTATTCCCTCCCAGAAATGAGAGTTATGGACAATAGAAAAACGAGTCTACACAAGATAAGAACATTTTCTCAAAAAATACACTTCATCTAAACTTACAAGAGGATCAGGAGTGTCATCTTGCTTGCACATGATCCATGGAACCCCAGTACCAAGTGCCATAGCCATATCTGCTGCCCAATTAGTATAAGCTTTACCAGCACCACCAATTTCATACTCTATAGGTCCATATTCATTTTCAATCTGTACAAAAACACCAGTAGTAAAGATAACAGTGTTAAGGAATGAAAAAGCTAATCACTAAAAAAAATGTAAAATATACGATACACTAACAGCATATTACCTGGGACATAATTATTGGACCTCCCTGAGTCTCATATAACCTCTCTGCTTTCATCAAATCAACAATCTTGGTGGTAAATTTTTGCATTTGATACTTCATTATAGCAGTGCAAAAAAACAAAAAGAAATTAGAAGGTACTCACAGTGAAAAAGAAAAGCTTGAGAAGATTTACCAATTCTTAAGGATCAAGGAAGATTGGAATCTAACCTTAAAAGGTTCATTGTCTGTTCTGAAGCTGATTCCTGGAATGTACTTTAGCCAAACAGGGAAACCCCTGAAAACCAATAAAAAAAACATGTTAAGACATTTTTAATTTGAGAGGCACCAAAATTTCTGCAACGATCGTGTTCACTACCCAAAGTTCCACTCAGCACAGACATAAGGGCCAATCCTGAGATTAACATAAAGGCCCGCTTGCTGCACCAGCTTTACGAACTTCACCAGATCATAGTTCCCCTCAAAATAATACTGCACCAATCAACAAAGCAACAACATTGATTATTCCTCAACTCTCATTTATAACGTGCAGTGTCCCAGCAATGCAAGAAAGAAAAACTAGAAGCCAATATTCAGTACTATGAGTTACCTGGCCAGGTGAAGGCTCGTGCCCGTTCCAGAAAACATAAGTCTGAATAACATCCAACCCTCCCTCCTTGGCCTTCTGAATAAGATCTGGCCACATCTGAAAACAAAGAAACCCCACAAGTTAAAAATGCAAAAAGGGAGAAACTTTAAGCCACCCATTTGAGAAAAAGATGAAAACATGAGGACCCTGAAGCACATTTGAGAGTAACAACATTAATAACACAACAATACCTCAGGGGTGCTCCTTGGGTAATGAATGGATCCAGAAATGAGGATCCTTCTCTGGCCATTAATGGTGATAGCCTTAGAGTCATAGGACACTGAGGCCTCAGCAGAAGCAATGAGAGAAGAAACAACAAGAAGCAGCAGCAAGTTCCACATTTTGAGCTTGAAGCACATCACCGTGATCCACCTTGATGCTACTGGTTATTATTCTATTCTAAGCCCACAGAAGGAAGTAACAAGGAAGTGACTTTGGTGGCTTTAGTTCCTTCTTTCTCTCTCTCTTATTATTATTCCTTACTTTCCTCTTTGCAAAATGATGATCAGAATAAAGTAATTAAAATAAGTGAGAGTGAATATTAGTTACAATTTTCTCTGTGACTTTAATTTGAAGATGTTTTGGTACGAACTCAAGGTACTGCTTTTAAAGGATGAGTTAAGCAGTGAACTGGTTGGATTTGGAGAGAGTGTGGGACCCACTCTGAGTGAGCTTTGGGACCCACACACTTGTCCTTTCGCACACCTCACGCGGACCAAAGCTTGAACCAATCTTTTTTTTTTTTTTCCACTTTTTTTTTTCTTGGCTTTAATAATTAATAATTATTAATAATAATCTCTGTAATTTGTGTTGAGGTTAGTGGAATGTTTATTGAAGAGATGGGTAAAGGCGTGTTTGGGGTAGTGAGAAGCAAGTTGCCCAAAAATAGATTTTAGAAAGTACTTTTTTTTCGACAGGGAGAAAGATTCTCCAGCCAATCCCATTTTCTGGTCGGATCCTATTTTCTGTCATATTTTTTCTGCTTCATTCTCACGCGCCTCCAATTATCGTGACGCCCACTGCCTCAAGTTAACTACATTTTAATTTTTTTATAATTTTTTTTCAACTAGACATCATTATAAAATTTCATATATCATAGAACTGATGCTTTAAATAACAATAATATGTTATTACATAATAAAATATTATTAAAAAAACAAAAGAAATACAAAAGAAAAAAAAATCAAAATTCATATATTAAAAAAACGATATAGTATAAATAATTTAGATTTATTAATAAAGAACTTTAAGAAAAGGTTATATTCTTCTATCAATTTATACCTATTATATCAATAAAAATACTAATGAAAATACTAAGTTACCAAACTTATCCATATATATTTTTTTACAAAATATATAAATAATTATAAACCTAATTTTTCACAATAATTAAAAAATATGTTTTAATTTAATTTAAATATGTTTTTAATATATGACTATGCTTTAATGAGATTTTATATCAATAATCAGGTTAAATTTTAATGCCAACCTTTATCATGAACTTATTTGTTTGATTTATTAATTATTATACAAATTATTTGTATTCCATAGAAGAAATTATTTTTCTGAATTGAATGTTAAAGCATAAATTTCAATTATCGAATAAAATATAAATTTTTTATGTTTTTCAACAAGAAAACTACATTTTTAATTTAAATGTTAAAA
>Ga0123341_1001299_pt1 | contig 18352 bp, 14 predicted proteins | sample Turbeapinknodule_FD_89959 | JGI IMG/M metagenome (GOLD analysis project Ga0123341, IMG submission 89959) | Root nodule microbial communities of legume samples collected from Mexico - Turtle bean Mexico pink nodule | ecosystem: Host-associated > Plants > Roots > Nodule | place: Mexico: Nepantla...
GATATTGTTATGTAAAATAGTAATTATATTTTAACTTATTAAATAGAAAAAGAATAGTAATTAATGCTGTCGTTGTTTTATTCTGTAGAAAATATTTATTATCATTAATAATGAAATTAAATGTTTTGTAGTGTAGTGGAGGTGTAACCAGGGTTGAATTTTCACCTGGGACTTTGTATCCATTCCATTATTTTGAAAAATATTGATTTAATTTTTGTTTCCTATTCCACCTGTCAACATATATTATATATTTTCTATTCCACTCTATTCTTTTGTTTCTATTTTTATCTTACCTGCCTCTGTAACTTTGATTTTGGGTATAATAATATTTAGAATCCAAGATTTGTAGATTTTATTTTTTGCAATTTTACAATAATTTTTGGGGTTTGCTAGATTGATTGGTACATACATAGATATAACAAATAATAATAATAATACATACATACACACATGCAATTGAATTTGCATTTGGGTTTTCGTTGATTTGTGAAGGAATTTTCTTGGTTAATTCTTTTGTACGCAACTGCTGTATTTTCCTTCACAACGTGGAAACAACTTTTCGAGAAGAACTTTGCTGCATTGAGTACGTTTGTGTTCTGCATTTGATTTTGCATTTTTCTTTTTCTTTTTAGCAGTTTTTAAGGTTTGTTTGGGTCAGTTAGTTGGGTAATAGATAAGTGGGAAACTGTTCTGTGAAATGTCTATTTGGTTGATTGGGAGTCTGATAAGGTTAGTTACAATGGTCTCTGTTCTTGTTTCAGGCACATTAAGTTATTCAATTGGGTTGATCCTGCATTTTGCATGGAATGAAACAGTTGAAATTGGCTGCAGAATTTCACGCTATAGAGGTTGGTTTTTTCTTTCCTTCATTTATTTTTCCCATTTGGTGATTTATTAAACATTCACAATGTGGTACGTTTTTAATCATGTGCTGCTGCTCTGTTGAAATTTTCTATCCTCTGTTATTATGGATCACCACAAATTGTAGATCTTTTCCTTGTTTATGAAGTTTCAAAACTAATGTTATCTTTGTGTCTTTTTCTTTCTTTCTTTCTTTCCTTTTTTCTTTCTTTCTTTCTTTCTTTCTTTCTTGTTAGTCTTTTCTCATTATGTTTAATAGTCAAGACATTGTGATTGTGTGTATTCGCCTGTGATAGCTATTGCTGTGTCATGTTTGATATATCCAGAGTTTAGTTCATGTGCTAATTTCTGCTCCCCAGAAGAATGCTGTTAATTTTTTACCCAGGAGTTGTAAACCCTTAATTTTTTACTGTTGGCTGGCCTTTACACATTATATGACTTATTTCGTTTTTGGGGTTTGGAAGATTGGAAATTTCTCATCCTGGGGATGGTGACTAGTTTGTTTAGCTTTTCCGAATGTTTATGTCTGGTATAGAATTGCTTAATCTTTTGTCGGTTCCCTTTTTTGTATTGAATTGCATTTACTTACTTGGTTTCGAGAGCATTGCATGAATTTGAAATTTAAAAATACTGTTGTAATGCTCTCTGAGTCTATCTTATTAAAGCTTGAAATGAGAGGTAGCGTTTTTTTTAGCCATAAAAATGTGATTCACTTAATTTAATGAATATTTTTTATCACCGTGTTTTTTTATTCAACTACGATGTAAGTAACCAGAATGATGCCAAAGTACCATAACTGTCTTGGTTCTACGTTTGATACTGAAATTTTGTTTGTACAAGATTGCATCCTGTTATGTTTTAATTCTGAGAGCTACCTCCAACAATGTTGAAGTCAATACTGCTCCTTTTTCCTTCCTCTGATAACTGATTTTTGGAAATTTATTTGAGGAAGCTTATGCATATAAGAAGTCCTTCTTGTTGAGGCTTCAATGAAGCCTAAAAATCTGTCTAATGGCATACACTGTGGATACCTAACCAGTGCAAGCAAGTGACGGGCATCGATGCTGTATAACTTGTTTTAGAAGATTAGACGGCACTTATGGCATGATTGAGTCGCTGTTCTGCTTTTACTAGATACTCTAGAATTTCCACATGATTTCTTGCTGGTGTAACATAAATGCTTGGAATTAAGCTGTTACAGTATTTGAATCAATCCTTTGGAAAGGCTATTTTCCGTTAAACTTAGCTAGACTATGATGTTTCTCCCTATCAATTTTTATTAAGTCAACATATTTAGCGTTCTTACATGTGATACGTTACAGGATAATCTTCTCAGGCATAAGCCAGAAATGGATATCACATTTGAGTCTTCTGCCAGTCCGCAGCATAAAAAGGTATTTAGCATGATCTGTTGTGCTGTTAAGGTGTCTTATTATACCAACGAAGTCAAATACTGGTTTCAGTCTTTTAACTTATTTGCTATGAATATCAGTCTGGATATTCAGAAGAAAAATGATTTAAACGTATGCATATATTTGTCATGTTGCAGATATCAGCCAGATGGGACCCGGTTGAAGCATGTCGGCCTACAATTGATGAAGCTCCTGTGTTCTATCCAACTATTGAGGTACTTATAATTATCACTATCATAGTATTATAACTCTTGGTGGTGGTTATATTTTATTTTAAATGAACTTTTTTGTTTATACTCTTCTTCTCAGGAGTTTGAAGACACACTTGGTTACATAGCTAAGATTCGCCCCCAAGCTGAACCTTATGGCATATGTAGGATTGTCCCTCCAGCTTGCTGGGTACCACCATGCCCTCTTAAGGAGAAAGATTTATGGGAAAATGCAAAGTTTCCCACTCGTATCCAGCAAATTGATTTGCTTCAGAACAGGGAGCCCATGAGAAAGAAAAGTAGGGGAAGGAAGCGAAAACGTAGAAAGCAATCAAAGATGGGTACAGGTAGGAGAACTGCCAAATCAGGTTCTGAAGCTAACGGTGCTTCTGAGCCTGAGGAGAAGTTTGGATTCCAATCAGGGTCAGACTTCACACTTAAAGACTTTCAGCAATATGCTAAGGTTTTTAAAGATTGCTACTTTGGATTGAATGATTCCAATGAATATGGAAAAGTTAGCGATTATAATCACTGGCAGAGATGGGAGCCCTCTGTGGAGGACATTGAAGGTGAATACTGGAGAATAATAGAGCAACCAACTAATGAGGTTGAGGTACTAATTCGGGTTCATTGATAACACATTTAGTCTTACCAGCATATAACATAAATAAGCAAAAATGCTATATTATTCCATTTTTTTTGTAGGTGTATTATGGAGCTGACTTGGAAACTGGATCACTTGGAAGTGGCTTTCCTAAGACATCATCCTTAACTAAGAATGATTCAGACAGGTATGCTGTGTCTGGCTGGAATCTGAATAACTTCCCGCGATTGCCAGGTTCTGCGTTGTGTTTTGAAGGAAGTGATATATCAGGAGTTCTAGTTCCATGGCTGTATGTTGGAATGTGCTTTTCCTCATTCTGCTGGGTAAGTAGCGAGAATTACATTTCCTTATGTATAATCTATTAAAGAAACAAAGTTTGAGGCATAACAGATACTTTCTGTATCTGTCTGTAAAGTTAGAGTTAAGTTTTTTTTCTTCATGAAAGCTGGGTTTGAAATTTCAATATCTGCCTGTTTTATTTAAACTATAATTTAATTTAAGGATCAATGGAGAACATAGATGGCTAGAACTAGTATTAGACATTGAGTAGAATCTAGAGAGGGGTAACTGTAAACTGCATAATTATCTCAGGACTTCTAGTTCCACTGCTTTATGTTTATTTGTTTGAAATATTGAGCTATAAAAAAAAGTAATAATGTCTTTAATTTTTCATTTCTTTTTGTTTCAGATATTCATACAATCTTGAAAAAACTAACACCTTTTATTGTTTCTTTCTCCTTAAAAAAGCATGTTGAGGACCATCACCTCTATTCACTTAATTATCTGCATTGGGGTGACCCAAAAGTATGGTATGGAGTACCTGGAACCCATGCTCCAGGTTTGGAAGATGCAATGAGAAAGCACTTGCCTGATTTATTTGAAGAACAACCAAATCTACTCAATGAATTGGTACACTACTCGGAATTGCTCTTGTTCCCTGATTTCAGTTTTTTGGTTGCTTTCATTCTGTTTCCATATAAAGGTTTGATAAACACACAGATTCTAGTTTATTCTGTTTTGTTGGAAGTTTGCTAGGAGCTTTGGATGTACTTGTGAAAGTTAAGAAACTAAAACCATGATGACATTTTAAAATCATCAGTGTCAGTTTCATGATGGCTAAGTGGATTTATGCCTAACTCACCATTACAAAACAAACTTATAAGGTGAATTGCACTCCACTTTTTTATTAGAATTTGGCGTTATTCCTAGTCGATGTAGATGTAGAATCCCCAACACACCCTCTCGCGAGCATAAGATTAGATATTTGTAGGTGGTCTAATAAGAGTCTGATAGAGGCGACATAATAACTCCAATGAACTTGACTAGGATAGACTCTAGTACCATCTTAATAAGTGGATTTATGCCAACTTAACCTTACAAAACTGACTTGTAAGATGAGAATTGCATCCATTATTCCTAGTCAATGTGAGATCTCCAAGTATTTGAGCCACTATGAACATGTGATCAGGATTTTGATCCTTAGTGCCCCCATTGTTTGTAATGAAGTACAATTTGCACTAGGTATGATGGATTTATGCACTATGCACACTTCAAGCGTTAGTGGTCCTTGTGAGAGGAATCTTGTAGATATAAAATTGTTATTGCATTTACACCTAAAAACTTAAGCTTCTAGAAGTGTTAATACTTCGTCTTTCCAAGAATCAAAGTTCACTAGTTCAGTATAGAGTCTACTTTGTAAGCTCCCACTGGGTTTGGTTGGGACAACGTGTTGATTAAGAGTAAGCATAGTCTAAATGACTTGTTGGTTCTGGTAGACAAATGTCCTGTGAGATGAATTCTGTATGGCACATAATTTTCAGCTTTCAGCTCTATTGTTGTTGCAGTAGTTCTCATATGCAGTCTACTGACTTAATCTATGAACTTGTTTCATACCTGGTTTTGTATTAATTGTATAATTCTGTATGGCGCATAAGTTTCAACTCTATTGTTGTTGAGTTTAAGGTTTTGTGACCTTTCTCTTATTGGGTAGTTTGCTGAACTTCAACAATTCGTCCAAAATGACACCATCTTATATCTTCGGAACTCTCTTAGCACATCTATTCATCTCTCATACAAGAGTTAGATTTTAGCACACTGCGTAGTACATAGATTTTGGAATTGTATCATGATTTCTGGTGGTTATGATTTTTCATCTTTGAGCAGGTGACTCAATTATCTCCTTCAATTCTTAAATCTGAGGGGGTGCCTGTACATCGCACTGTTCAGAATTCAGGTGAATTTGTTATCACCTTTCCAAGGGCGTACCACTGTGGCTTCAATTGTGGCTTCAATTGCGCAGAGGCTGTAAATGTGGCTCCTGTTGATTGGCTTGTGCATGGTCAGAATGCTGTTGAGCTTTATAGTTTGCAGTGCCGTAAGACTTCATTGTCCCATGACAAGTTATTATTTGGATGTGCTCAGGAAGCCGTGTCTGCCCTTGCAGGGCTAACTCTTAATGAAAAAGAAAATCTAAAATATATAAAATGGAGTAGTGCTTGTGGGAAAGATGGAGTTCTTACCAAGGCAATTAAGGTAATGATTCTTTCATACTTTTCATCTTTGATCACAATCCATTCCACATATTTAGAAAGCTTCATAGCACTATGGTTGACATTTATTATTTAATTTTAGTTCCTATGCAGATATCTGTTCTTCATTCCATTAGTACTTTTTTCACCTTTGTTACCCTTATTTCTGACAGACAAGGATAACTATGGAAAAGGAGAGGCTTGAATGTCTTCCCACTCATTTAAAGAAACTTAGGATGGACAGTGAGTTTGATTTGTTTGAGGAAAGAGAATGTTTCTCTTGCTTCTATGACTTGCACCTATCTGCCGTAGGTTGCAAGTGCTCGCCCGATAGTTATTCGTGCCTCAAGCACTCACATTTGTTTTGCTCATGTGAGATGGACGAAAGCTTTGTACTGTTTCGTTATACCACGAATGAACTAAGTACATTGGTTGAGGCATTAGAAGGAGAAGCACATGCTATTGAAGTGTGGGCAAATAGAAACACCGGACTGGTTTCTGTTAATGCTGAGGATGCTTGCATCTATAAACAAGATGCAGAGAGTTACAAAGGATGGAAAAGTTCAAGATATTGTGCAGGAACCAATGATAAGTCAAATTCAAATATACCTAGCAGTTCTTACAGCCACATTTCTGCAGAGTTAGTCCACTCAGAATTTCATCTTGAAACTTATAGTGCACCGTATGGCACTAAAGATTGTAAAAAAGATATCGGGAATGAAAAAAAATTGGTGATGGACAATAAGGTGAAGGAAGGTTCTCTGGATTTGAATATTGATGTTATGTTTGTTGAACCTGAAAATCATTTTCTGCATGCTGCTGAATACCATCATAATAAGAGTGTTCCATATGTTGGGGAAGTCTGCTATTCAGAGGTAAAAAAGAAACAAGACAAAATGAAACCCGGGGCTGGATGTATAGCTTCCTTGGAGAAGGAATTTTCATCATGTTCAAGGGACGTTCAAAATTCTTGTACACTAGATGGTTATAAATTGTTTGGGGTGGATCTGCAGATGCATTCTGATTCGAGAGAACAACTCAACGGCGTATTTAAAATAGGTGTTGTTGAAACGTCCAATACAAGTGTATCTTTGACAAACCAAAACTTCTTAATGCAGAAGATTATTGTGTCTGTTGAGCCCGTGAATTTGGGCATTGTTATGTGTGGTAAGTTGTGGTGCAGTAAGCATGCAATATATCCAAAAGGTAAGATTTAGTGTGATCTTTTCTGGGCTTGTATATCTTCAGTTATTTTATGGGAGTTTAACATTTCTTTCTGTTTTGGTAAAATTTATGTAGGATTCAAGAGTCGTGTTAAGTTCTTAAGCATTCTTGATCCACCAAGAATTTGTAACTATGTTTCTGAAGTCTTTGATGCTGGATTTCTTGGGCCTCTTTTCAAGGTATCATTGCTGAGCTTGTTTCTGTTTAAAATCATATTGATTACTTTCTGTTTCTAGATATATCTACTACATAACCTATTTAATAATATAAATAGGAGTTTAAGGTGTACAGGCCTATTCACAAAAAAAGGGTATCTCTCTGCAATCCCTTTTTCTCTCTCTCTAGGTTTGTTGTTGGCGTAACTGCAAATCATGGTGCATTTTGCTAAAAAAATACAATGCTAACTAGTTTCAGAGAAGACCTTTATCTACATAATGTTTGTGGGATAGGTTGCTTTCTGAGGTTTTTGTGTGGGTTTCAGTTTTTCTTTAGAGGGGCGAGGTGCTTGCTTTCTAGCTTGCAAGGATTTGGGAGTTGAGCTATTATATTCTTCCTTTTCTTTATTTAAATGGTTCTAGTCACCCTAGAAAATGTCTCTTCATGCTGCACTGGTATTCTACTTTTAATAAACTCTTCTCTCATCTTAGACTTTAAAGTTATAGTTTCTCCATTATATATTGTAGGAACAACTCTTATACTGTCTTCTTTGTTGCATCTTTTTTCTTGGATATTGTCTCCAGAAACTCATCTGCTGCTAAATTTTCATTGAACCGAAAAGTTTTTGCATGGCACTGCTAAATAATATTAATGAAACTAAGCTATAATAAATTTCTCATTATTTTACTTTTAATGTTATGATATTTGCATGGACACATTTTCTGTTATAGTATATTTCTTTCTCATTTAGTAAAATATATTTCAGGTTAGCATGGAAGAACGTCCAAGTGAGGCCTTCACAAACACTTCAGCAGATAAGTGCTGGGAGTCAGTTCTTGAGAGACTAAATCATGAAACCAAGAAGCTAAGGAATCAAGGTGAAAGAGAACCTCCTCCCTTGGAGCTTCTACAAAGCATTAATGGTCATAAAATGTTTGGATTCCTTTCACCATCCATCATTCAGGTAATGCTAACAAATGTATATTTAAGATACTCACCCTTGTTTGGCTAAAATAACATCACGGGTGTATCTTTTCCAATATAGAATTATATTCATAAAGTTTTAGAACATGAATATTTCCTTTAACCAGTTTTGTTGAACTAGATTATGGTGATCTGATTCTGATGTTTCAATCCATTCTGAACTTTTCCAGGCCATTGAAGCTCTGGATCCCAATCATCAATGCGTCGAGTACTGGAATCACAAAGAAGTTGTCTCTGAATCTTCAGACAGTGGCATTGATGACTGTAAGCTCAGTCATGGTTCAAGTAACTCTCTAAGTGATGTCAAGACCAGACTTCTTGGTCCTGGTTTGAGAAAGCTGGAACAAGATAGCAGCAGAAGACATTGTGACTCTTTTGAAGAGATGAAATTGGTGCTAGAAGGGTTATTGAAAAAGGCGAGTGCTGAAGAATTAAGTGCCATGCACAAGTTATTCAGCTCTGATGCACAGTTCACCAAGTGGAGAGAGGCATTTGTAACTCTGATTGAGGAAATCCAGAAAGCTTGAACATAAAATAACATCTCACAACTCTATCTAACTTTGAATAGTGATATTTCAATTAGTCCTTAGTAGAGTCATTTCTTTCTGTTGTAGATGTCGATGAAGGAGTGTTCTGGTGGTAGAAAACATTGGAATATGATTAAACAATCGAAACACCATCATCCGAAAGGTCTCCAATAACAAATTGTGGTTGACGACAGAGGTTGCAAGAAATAGAGTAAAAAGCTGGTGAGAATATATAATAGAACTTCCGAATTGATCTTAAAGTTGTGGCTTACCTTAAACATATAAGTTACTTCTCCAATAAGGACATAATAAGAATTTAAAGCATTCCAGGAAAAAAATTCCATGGGTATTTATAAAATTTAAGTAAATTTTGCATGGTATTTATATTAAAATTTATCGATGATAAAAGTATAAATTAAAACAAATAGAAGCATTTGAAACTTTCAGTTTTAAAAATGAAAATGTAAAAGTAAAAATTTAAAATGACTTAATTATTTATTGATAACAATAATAGTAATAATTAAAATGTCAAAAAATAGGGAGTTAAAATTTTCAAAAGATTGCTGATTTAATAAAAATAAGTTTAATGATAATTTCTAAATATATCATTATGTTGGCCTAATGTTGACAAAAGAAATTCAAGCATTAGCTAAATATGTTAATAAAATTAAGGACATCTTTTGATCAAATAACTAATTGAGAGGAACATGTACAGTTTGATTTGATATGAAAGTTCAGAAAATATGTTTATAAAGAAATATAGAAAAATGTGTGGCTATGGAAAAGAAAATATCAGTTTTAAAAGGAGAATTAAAGAGAAAAAACTAATTTAATTAAGTGAATTAGTGAAAACTTACAAGACATGCGCAACAAAATGAGAAAACCACACCAATATTATGTGGGAAATATATTAGGGATTCTTTTTAGTAAGTAATTATTGTTGAGAAAATTCAGAATTAAATCTCTCTCTTTTAATGTAGATATAAGATGTGCATTTGTGAAAACAATAAACAAATAATAGAAAATAGATAGAATAATGACACAGAATTTTTAACGTGAAAAAACATTAATCGACTTGAGAAAACCCACAATTACAATATTTGTTTATTTTCAATCTCATCTAACAAGGATGAAATACAAAGTTTCTCTAACATTTCATTAGGATTTCTAATCTCATCATTATGGTAAAAATGTCTACACTATGAAAGTGAGATAAAAATAAAATAATTTATATTCAGAGAAGATGGATCAACTTATTACAAGAATAATTTTAAGGTGGAACTCTTCGTTATTTTTCTCATTTTGTTTCCTCCTAATCTAATGTTTCTAACAAGTAATTTATCTTTAACTTTTTATATTCGAGTAATTTGATCTCTTATATAGAAAAACTTTTAGAAAGTTACTTTTTATCTTAAACTTTTGTTTTCTTCCGATTTAAAAAATAACTCACTTAACTTTTTGATTAAAAATAATCAACGTCAAAGATGAAGAATGATTATACCAAAATTCACACTTTGAAAGATCATAAAAAAAAAATGCATAAACACCATTTTCAAATATTATCCAATTCTGAAGCTTTCCACACACCAATCTCCCTCCTCATAGCAAGACGTTTATCATAAATGTCTTCACGACTCTTTACATTTAGAATGAAGATGGTTAAAGATTGTGATTTTTGAAGTTCCAAAAGTTTGAACAAAACAAATATAGAATCCTGAGATTTAGGAACTTGAGAGGATAATTGATACAAAATTGGAATGATGAGAATCTCACACACCCCCAAAAGCCCTTTCTTGTGACATTGGAGACTCATGCACAAAGCCATCAATTGCAATACAAACAAAAGTCATCACGAACTATTAGAATGAGAGGTTCTTTTGCCTTACAAAGAAACATTTCTCTTACTAGATGATTTACTAGAAATCCAATTTTTTTATCGATAAAAAATAAAATAAATTAACATAGCACATTTCGACCCTTATAAAAAAAAAAACAGATTACTACAACTCAATCTTATAATCCAACTAATAAAAAAATAATAGACTAATAATAATGTTACCACCTTCTATGAAGTTTTGTCATCTACTAAGTGATAATATAGTAATGTAATGCAAAGAGATAAGAGAGGAATATTACAAAAAGTTATTATATAAATAATAATATATACTTTGTCTGTTTACATGAATATAATAGGAAGCACGTCCATTGACAAGTTTGCATACTTTATGAGTTTACTACTGAGTGGTGAGTGCACTTCAACCATATTTTATTTACAGCAAAAAAGTTTGATAAAATGTGGCAATGTTGGTTGAAGGTTTAAAATGGTTAGAAAGAAAAAGAGAATGGAGGCATGCGTGGATCTCATAATGACAAGTAATGAAGAAAGCAAAAAGAGATTCCAAAACATGCAATTTGGAGTTAAAATGGTTTGAGAAAACTCTTTTTTGCACAGAAAGTGGTGCACTATCACTCTCACATGTGCGCAAAGGCACTTGCACTTGAAATGCCACCGAACCATCATGCATCCACTTTCTTCTTTCACCCAAAAACACCACTATTTTTTAGGTTTAGTGCAGGATATGCATATTCAATATCCCATTCATCACTGTACACAACACCAAATACTCAAACAATTCATTTTTTTTTGTATTGGTCATTACTAAAACAAGTAAAGTTATTGTGATATAGATACATGTCTAAACTTAAACCTGATTCCGGTATCACATTGGTCAGAGGAGACTAAAGACAATTTATATATATTTTTCTCTTCCCAAACATATGATACTATTAAGATGAAACAGCACTAAATAGATATATACCTACACATCTGGGTATAACTCAGGCTGCAACTGTAACCTTTTATGAACAAGATTATGATAAATCAGTATCCAATGTAAAGGGCTTTGATTTTTGCATTAAGGGTATATTAAAGTTTTTTTACAGGACCTGTTCATTTTTTTATATTATCAACTAATAAAGTGTCTTATATCAGTTTTTATTGCATATTGAATCAGTATTATAGTTTCTAAGTACTTGAGAGAGTATGCATGAAGGCTCAACTCAACAACTGCATGAAAAGGTTTGTGGCAGTAATTTGGTCGTAATTATGTGTGGATTCTCTAAATAAGAAATTAGTCCATAATAGCAGCATAAAAGAGTCTCATTGGTTCTTAAAACTACAAATTCATGAGTGATACATAATACGAAACAGGTTATAATTTGTTAAGAAGGTAATATTATCTGCATTTGTATTTTTTTTTTTAAATTTAGACGAGATAGAGTTGTTTTCCATTTTTATTTTAATTAGTTATTAAACTGTTACATTTTTTTTTTTTTACAATTTATTACTTTTAAAAGTTTACATAAGTAAGGAAAATTAATAAACTGTTAATATCAGTGTTGAGTTGGCTTCACTTCACACTTCCACCTCAGAACAAACTGCAAAACCAGACACAGTTTCAGAGTTCACTGAACTTTTTATAAATGTTAAAGGTCAACAAGTCTCGCAGCTGAAGATGGACTGTACATCCTGAACTGAACAATAGTTGTCTTGTCACTATCTTGTTCATGCTTGGTGGGGCTTTGCATTCCAAAACCCAAATGGAAAACATGCATTGGTCACATAAACACTCACTGGTGCTGTGTTTCTTGGCAATGCTTCTAATACCTTCCTTGTGTCAAAGTGAAGTAACAACAGCTGTGTACATTGTTACTCTCAGACAAGCTCCTGCTTCTCTCTACCATCATGAGTTGATCACTGTGGGTAACAAGTCTGGACATGGTGCATCTGGGAAAAGAAGAACTAGAGTTCATAAACCAAGGTACCCCATATTCGTTTTGAAGGTTTACAAAGTGTATTGATACACCTTTATATCTAAGGCTTCTTGTTGAAATTATGCATTTATGTTATGATGATAAACATTTGTTAAAATGATTGCCATGGTATCTACATAACTCTTATGTGGACAAGTTGTTTGAGAATCTTATCATTACATCTGTTTGATATTCTAAATTCTTGGTACTCTGTTCCATTCTTATGTTTATTTTCCTCTAATTTCTTGACTTTTCTTTGCCTAGTTGTGCATATATTTGAGAGATTGTATGGTCTTTTGGTTTTTTCAGACATCAGAATGTTACAAAGGAAGATAAGGGATATGGTTCATACTTTGCCCGAGTTCATGACTCGTTGTTGAATAAGGTGTTTAAGGGGGAGAAATATCTGAAGCTCTATAGCTATCACTTCTTGATTAATGGATTTGCTGTGCTGGTTACCCAACAGCAGGTATGGTATGGTTTTTACTTTTCAGCATCTTGATTTTGCCCTTATTCTGTGAAGAAACATGTGCTTGTTTGCATTTCTTGTTTCCATTTATTCATGGTTTGTTTGGTGTTTCTATATGTGATTTGATAAATTTCTTCAACCAACATGTTCTTGTTCTTTGAAATCTTGAAGGCAGACAAACTGGCAAGGAGAAGAGAAGTGTCCAATGTGGTTTTGGATTTTTCAGTGAGGACTGCAACCACACACACTCCACAATTTTTGGGTCTGCCACAGGGAGCTTGGTCTCAAGCAGGTGGGTTTGAAACTGCTGGAGAAGGAATTACTATTGGGTTTGTTGACACTGGCATTGATCCTACACACCCCAGTTTTGCTGATGATAAATCTCAACATCCTTTCCCTATTCCTGCTAATTTCTCTGGCGCCTGTGAGGTTACTCCAGATTTTCCATCCGGTTCTTGCAATAGGAAGCTTGTTGGGGCCAGACATTTTGCAGCTTCTGCTATAACCAGAGGAATATTTAACTCATCTCAGGACTATGCTTCTCCCTTTGATGGAGATGGCCATGGCACGTGAGTTTTTCGCATTTCCAATTGAGTCTTGTGTTCATTTGTTGTAAACAACAACTGACCATTTCCCATTAAGCGCATTCCCCTCATTTTGTCCACATTAACAAATCTGTCTTTCTATAACTCCATTATCTTTCTGAAGTCTCTTTCCCTCCTCTACTAGAACATTGATGAATCATTTCTTTGTAGTTTATGTTCATCAGAATTCTGAACTCATCAATTAGTTTTTCCCCTTTCTTTTGCTTCAATAGTTTTAAAAAAATGTTATTGACAAATGATCTGGGATTGCTACTTACCAATGCTTGAAAGTTTAAAATGAACTTATATGTGAGACACATCAATGCTTCTTTCAATCAGAAGTTCAAAATATGATAGTCATTTGAATTAAGTGTACCAAAAAACTAAAACTTCATTTTACTTGTTTTTTCACTGAATGTTGTTCATTCTGATGTATCTATAATATACAGGCACACAGCTTCTGTTGCAGCTGGAAACCATGGAATTCCAGTGGTCGTTGCTGGACAAGTTTTTGGAAATGCTAGTGGGATGGCTCCTCATTCGCAGTAACTAATCTTGAACTTTATACAAGTTAAAAACTCATGTGTCATTCTTTTTTGGAGAATAATTAGAGAAGATGAGACTAAATGGACCACAGGACTTTAAAGGGAAAAAAGAAGAAAGTTGATATCTAGTGATACAAAGATATAATTTATCTGAGAAATACTAAATGTTTTTTGCTTTGCAGATAATTGCTCAACAAGGTGCTAAAAGGTCTATACATAAGATTTGGAATATGATTTTCAGAAGGAGAAAATATTTCCTCTCTTAAAATTACATGATTTTCTGAAAAAAAAAACTGAAAGAAAACTTCAATGCTTGGGCCAGATTCAGAACAAAAATAGTTATTTCTCCTATAAAATGGACCATTCCAATGTCCCTCTGTACATTACTTGTCCTTCATACATTTTTCCCACATTGTGTCATGCTTTTACTTATTTTCTATATCTCGGTCTCTATCACTTATCTCTTTTTGTGCCTTGTGGAATGCTTAATTTCCATAGAATTTATCTACACATAACTTTGTTTTCAACAGCAACCAACAAATTATGTAAATTTATTTGGCACTTGAAAAATACTATAGAAACGATCTATGTAATTCTTTTGTGTTCAAGAACAAAATGAAACAATGGATCTTTCCTAAACTGGATTTATAGTAATTTCATGCAAGCATAATTGATTTTTATTCTATATGCATGTAACTTAATGCTATCCATTTCAATCTTTTACAGCATTTCCATTTACAAGGCATTATACAAGAGATTTGGAGGATTTGCAGCAGATGTTGTTGCGGCTATTGACCAGGTACGTTTACTTGTATTGTCATTTATGCTAACTGTCAGCAGTATTTGATAATTTTATTTGGTCAATTGTTGACACTTGATATATTTTCTTCTTTACATCAATTGTTTGCAGGCAGCTCAGGATGGGGTTGACATAATATGCTTGTCAATCACTCCTAATAGGAGGCCTTCTGGTATTGCAACTTTCTTCAACCCAATTGATATGGCATTGCTGTCAGCTGTAAAAGCAGGTATTTTTGTAGTGCAAGCTGCTGGCAACACTGGACCATCACCTATGAGCATGTCCTCCTTCAGTCCTTGGATCTTTACAGTTGGTGCCACCACTCATGATCGAGTTTATAGCAACTCCTTATGTCTTGGAAATAATGTGACAATACCTGGAGTTGGACTTGCACGTAAAATTCTGTTTCTCTTATCCCGGTTAGCTATACATGACTGTTTAAGACTAGGACTTTTGACCTTAATAGTGCAATTTGGTTTTGAAATTACTAAAGTAGAGCAGATGAGAAAGTAATTTCTTGCATTCCTCTTCAGAATCCCCACCTATTGTTCTTTAAGGGTGTGAGTTTGTCATGATCACCACCATCACTTATAATCATCATCATCTTCGTTGTCACTATACTTCCCTTGATTTTAAATGGAATTGTAGGACAATATTATTCTTCCATAGATGATTGGTGAGATATTAATGATGACATAAAAAAATAGTACTAAATAATGGTGTTGAAAAATCAAAACCATCGATTGACTTTGATTCATACAAGGTTGAACTAGAAGGAACATCATGGAATGGATATTTTGGGACTTATTCTGCAAACATGTTGAGCTATGGTTGTATGGCCTTTATGAATGCTAGCATGCATACCTGCTATAAGGAGATTGAATACTTCTGATGCCTCTAAGGCTGCTTGGTCAATAGTGCATTAAATTTGGTATGCTATTGTGGAGTGACATCCTATTGTTATCATGATGCAACTATTTGGAAGGCATCAAGGTATTCCACTCCACATACGTTGACTTTATCTGACTGTCACGGTTAATGGATTGCTATGAGAGAAGAAAGATATAATCACATAATAATGCCTAACTGTTGATTTTTATAGTAGCCTCATGTATGACAATTGTTTACATTCAATGGTACATATGTTACACTAGAGTATTGGTTATATCTCACATTCCTGAGTGTTGGAATGGCAAAAAATTTATTCATAACAATACTTACTATTGTTTGATGCTTATGGCTATATCAATTTTAACTAAGATATTGATATCATTGTTGATTTCTAGTATTCATTCTTGCCTTTTATGAGGAATAACATGGTCTTCGACACCACCTTTAGACATCCCGAAGAAGCAATTTATCAAATGACTAGGGAGTTTAATGACATGTTGAGTTCCTTAAATGAGAATCATCTATGATGTTTTACAACGATTTACGAAAAAGCAGGGCCAACTTAGCATTCCATCATATCAATTGATTACCTTCTTGCAAACACAAGAAATACATATTAGCTGATGGGCCACACAACCTTAGCTCAACACCTTTGCAGGATTTGTTTCATAGTATTCATTCAGAAGTCCCTTCAGGTTCCAACTTGTATGGAATCAAATCAGGCAATGTTTGGAACTACTTTTTTTGGCATCATTCTCATGAGACATTATTTGATGGTTCTGGTCTAAAATAGTCTCAATTAATATTCACATTACAAATAATCAAGTGTTATTAATTATGTTTCATAAATTGTAAAATTTGAATGTGATACATAGACATTTATTGGGACCATGAATACTTGGTAGTTTTGAACTGCTTAACAATTTCTGCTTTCTTACCCAATCAAGAACAGAGAAATCCAAGATCTAAAATCGACACTGCTACATTGTGAACAACCAGTTTTTGTTACCTTAAGGCCTTAATCGTGTTACATTGAAGTTCCTCTGAGTAAAATTGATTCAATTGTTAACATGTACAATTATAATGTTATATCAGTGTGCTTAATAAGATTTACTGATTAGTTACTACCCTATTTTTTCATTTTCCCAGCCGGCACACATGAGAACACAATGTTCAAACTGATTCATGCCCGACATGCTTTGAACAAAACCACAAGAGTTGCTGCTGATATGTATATTGGTGAGTGTCAAGATGGAAGTATATTCAATCAGGATTTGGTCAAGGGCAACCTTTTGATCTGTAGCTATTCAGTCCGATTTGTACTTGGGCTCTCCACCATCAAACAGGCCTTAGAAACAGCCATGAACCTTAGTGCGGTTGGGATTGTTTTCTCTATGGATCCTTTTGTGACTTCTTTTCAGCTTAACCCAGTTCCAATGAAAATACCTGGCATAATAATTTCATCTGCAAATGATTCCAAGGTGCATTACTAATTTTCTCCTTTGAACATGCATGATTAAATGCACATGTATACTGTCTTTGTTCTTGGGCTTGAATTTTATTACATCGCATATATATGTCATCTTTGTTGTTCTCTTTAAGCAATTAATGTCTGTATGAAAAACATGGTGTGGATTTTGACATATGTCGATAGTCAAGTTATGTTTATCCTTTGCTTACATGTGTGTGGGAATGATACCTTGATGCCAGCTACTTCTTTTTTTCAACTGGACAGATATTACTTGAATACTACAATTCTTCACTGGAAATAGATGGGGACTCAAATAAAATTGTTAAATTTGGAGCTGTTGCTAGTATTGGTGGGGGATTAGAAGCTAACTACAACAATGAGGCCCCAAAGGTTGTGTATTACTCTGCCAGAGGACCCGATCCAGAGGACAGTCTTCCTCATGAAGCTGACATTATGAAACCCAATTTGGTAGCACCTGGAAATTCTATATGGGCTGCTTGGAGTTCTGTTGCCTCTGATTCTGTTGAATTTCTAGGTTTGTCAGTACATAAACAAATTATTACTAGAATACAAAACATGAACAAGTCTAAGATGTTCATTCTAACTTAAACATCTTCATAGACTATAATCTACACTAGGAAATAGGAATTTTGGTTTATTAAGCATGTGAACACAGTGAAATTGAATATCTGATATGCATTGTTGCAACAGGTGAGAATTTTGCATTGATGTCTGGCACAAGCATGGCTGCACCTCATGTTGCTGGTCTTGCTGCGCTAGTTAAGCAAAAGTTCCCCAATTTCAGTCCTGCAGCCATTGGATCCTCACTTTCCACTTCAGCTTCTCTGTATGACAACAATGGGAGGTCAATATTGGCTCAGAGATCATATCCTACTGTAGACCTTAACCTATCTCCAGCAACTCCCTTTGACATGGGAAGTGGTTTTGTGAATGCTACTGCAGCATTAAATCCTGGATTACTCTTTGATTCTAGTAAGTCACACTTAACTAATGAACTTTTAAATAATTATAATGTCCATGCAGATTCAAATGCTTCAAAAATTCAGCTGCAGTTGTTGTTCAATATCTCACTTAGCTAGCTCAAATTTATGAAAGCAGTTTGATTAACGAACAAACATGGTTTCTGAATCTGAAGTGTGCTTACACATAATTTTCTTTGTAGGCTATGATGATTACATGTCATTCCTATGTGGTATCGATGGTTCAACTCCTACAGTGCTAAACTACACCGGTCAAAATTGCTGGACTTATAAC
>Ga0123341_1001300_pt1 | contig 18349 bp, 17 predicted proteins | sample Turbeapinknodule_FD_89959 | JGI IMG/M metagenome (GOLD analysis project Ga0123341, IMG submission 89959) | Root nodule microbial communities of legume samples collected from Mexico - Turtle bean Mexico pink nodule | ecosystem: Host-associated > Plants > Roots > Nodule | place: Mexico: Nepantla...
CAAATTTGGGAATAAAATACTCTTATTCAAATAAAGATCATAAAAAATATAAAAAGGTATAAATTCATAAATTAGGAATTATTTTATATGTAAATTAGCAATAAATTCTCACAAGTGTCTATATTTTAATATGAAATATTACTGAAATTAGACACTTATCAATATAAACAACTAGTTAAAACGTATTTTTAACCGATTAAAATTGTGATATCTGTTTCTCTATCATTGTTTGATTGTTTTCCTTAATTTCTTATCTGTGATTGTTTGATAAAGGTTCATTCTTATTCAATCTTTGCGAAAATCTTTAATAAACAATTCACCCCCCTCTTGTTTAAGCCATCAATTTTTACACATACTATCTTGCAAGTTACAACAAGAGTATTATTTGGATCTCATCCATTTTTAGATATAAACAAACCATGTATTATTTGACATTCGACCACTCTTAACTAAGAACCTATGTATTATTTGGAACATAGTCACTCTTGACTAAACAACTTAAAGTATTATTTGGAACGCAATCACTCTTGGCTAAAACTGATGTTTATTTTTGGACAATGACCACTCCTAGCCTAACAAACGTTGTTTATAAAAAGGTGAGATATAAATTATCATAGGTTTTCTAGAGAGGATTAATTTTTTTTATGTATAAAAAGGATAAATATTCTTTTACATTGCTAATTAACACAACATTGTTCTTACAAAACTTTTATGAGCACAAAAACATTTGAGCTAGGATTTCAGTTTCGTTTCAACACTTTGAAATTCATTCTCTTTTCTTCTTCTTGAATGGGTAGATTCATATAGAGTGTAGAAGAAAAAGCCATTGGAAATTTTTCTACTGGTTGAGACCTTGAAACTCAGATGACCATCTTCATGCGTCTAACCGATTTGGAATGTAGAGGTGCATTAAATGAGATCCATGCAACATTAAATATTAATCTCCTTTTAAGCAATATCTCGATTATTGGTAGTACAGTCCTAGTTCAGATAGCTTTTTACTTAAGTTGGAATAAAAGTAAAGATCATACACGACAGATAGTTAGACCAGAGTTGAATACGCTTGTGTCAGGATAGTTGTTGGTCCAATGCAACTTTTTCTCATATTCCAAGAGATCTCTATGTTGACTTGTGCTTAAGTGGTTCCCCTTGGTAGATAGAAGAAAAAACATTCTTTGCAACACAAAATAAGTTTGATGAATATTTTCGTTAAGTACAATGTAATGCTCAAGGTTATGTGCTTATTGTGTGATCAACTTCGTTTATCAGAAAAAACAAAGACTACAAGGTGTTTTATCATCTTTAAGATGAAACACTTATGCTTTTCATGATTTCCTATTTTGTAAAACACATTGTCTTACAAATGAAGCATGTTCATGTTTTACATTTTCTTTTTTTGTGAAAACACTTAATCAAAACTAAGGTTGTTGGACTTTAACATTAGAGGAGTACGAACTTAATTACTCCCAAAATGTTTATTTAACAAATAAAAAATATCATTATGATACTATACTAGCATATATTCATCAATCAAGTTTAAATATCACATGCAACCTTCAAGATTACATATACATGCTACAAGAAAAATAGGAAACCAAATATCTAAAAAAAAATAATAAGTGTTCTCTAATCAAAGAAAAATTTAAAAAAGACTTTTGAAAACTAGAGAAAAAAAGAAAGGTTAATAAATAAATTTTGAGAACTAGAAAAAAAAAAACCAGAGGTTTTAGAGTTAAAATAAATAAATATTTTAAATAAAAGAAAAAATAAAATACATTTAGATATCATAACTTTTAAATAAGAAATTATTCGTTCTCCATTTAATTTAAACCTTCTCCTTTATGCTCATAAAACTAGTTCTTGCATTATACGTAACACAGTAAAAAAGCTAGTAAAAATAATAATTAAATACATTAACATAAATGCAATAATTAAATAACATTAACTCAAACCTTATAGAATGACACTACCACACTACAAGAAATAGTGTCAATATCCTCTTCCAAAAATGGACACAAATAATGAAACACAAATGTAAATGTACTTTAACGTGAGCAGAACTTGGGTTGGTCAATGGAAGCTAAAAGGCTGGAAGCTATTTGTTATACGAGGGGTTGTAGCTACTAGTGTAGGCTTAACCTTCTCTATTTTGAAGCTAGTAGACACGGTCTAACCCCCTATTAGAGTTAGGTTAGACTTAACTTTGTTGTAGCTAAAAGCAAGTTTCCTCCTAAACTAGAGAAGGTCAAGCCATCGCTTAGTCTAACCTAGAGAGGGCAAGACCCTTGCTAAAGCGTAACCCATGAGAATGCATTGGCTAAGCCCTAGCTATAGAAAAAAAAGGGCTAAATCCTAGCTATGGTAACGTGAACGTGTAGGTTGATGGAAGGCTTGGTGAGAGATTGGCCCTTGCTAAGCCCGTGCATAACATAAAAAAAAAAGTTGTTGGTCATATTTAGAATCCTATTCACATTCATAATAACCTGCATAATTCCATTATCACATCTAGAATAACCAACCTATCCAAATTTCATTCACATGTAAATGTCACTTATGTAGTCATTTACAAATTCACTATCCACTATTCACAAATTTACAAATATCCAACATTATGCATTTTCAACCATCCAATCATTTTTTTTCAATTATCCAATCAATGTGAATGTAATAATTGAATCTAAAGGTTGTAGTGTAATTTCAAATGGTAATTTGTAATGGAAATAAAAGTTCAAATGCATTTCATAAATTAATCTAAAACATAACATATACAAATTAACAATATCAAACATAAGTATTTTTGTCAAGTGAATGTGCTAACTGAAAGAATTACGAATACTATGTCAATATTACATAGTTAAAAAAAGTCTTAAATTTAACACATGATGTTTCCCAAAGCATAAGATTCAGTGAAAAATGGAAACAACGGAAAGTATCTGTAAAAAAAATAAGAATAATTAAAATGAAATAAAAATTATATTTACTGATATAGAATATAAAACATAATGAGAAAGTAATTTAACTTACAATAGAAGTGATAATCAAAGAACCGGGTGGTCATCAAAGTCTTTAGCATAGTTGGGGTGAACCTGATTGGTACTTGTTGAAGTGTCTGCAACATGTTTTTCCATCATTACTTGTTGTTTCATCAATCTCATTGTGTCCTTTAACTGTGCACTCCTATAACCAACCATGTTTGCTTTTGCATTTGCTTATAAGATTCTCAACTAGTTTATCATCATGATCAATACCACAAGCAAATATAGGGGGTCGAGTGAGGGATGAGGCCCCATGGAGAAAGTTAGTAGCTAAATCCATAGTGCCATAAAATCTACCTCTACTCTTCCCTCCAACAACTTCTTTCCAGCATTGAAACTTTATTGTTGCATCAATGAAAGAGATACCAGAAGTTGATACTTTTGAACTCTTTGATTGCATTATCCTCAATCGTTCATGATATGTTTCCTAAATAGTAATGGAAATTGCAAATGTTAGTAATTTACATTAAAAAATTTAATGAACTATTAAATTTAAAACAAATGAATTACTTATATAAGTCTCTCGAGAATGACCATCTACCCAATCACCCATCTTGTTTGCGTGAGTGGTGAGGAATAATTCATTTGGTTCAACAGGTCTTTCATATTTATATTTTTTTAGAATAAATGTGTTATGGTTACAAAGAGTTTATATCCTATACATATCTGAATTGAATTACATATAGTTTCTTACACATAAGGAATGAATAGTATTTACCAGGCCTAATGAAATACCCAAGTGTGATTTTTGACCACTTGAGTGCAATGTTCCACCTTTAACTGAAGACCGATAGATTTTGTTTTAGGATGATTTGTCTTTGAACTTTTGGGTATCCCAATAGTTCACAAGTTCACCTATGTTTCTTATCTTATCCAAGTAGGTATAAAGCCCTTTACGTGAACTTTACTAAGCATGTCACAAAGGTGTTTCCTAACTTTTGAATCGTAAATCTTTCTAACAGACCCCACTAGAACCGTCGTTATAAGGATTTTTTTTTTTTCATTTATTGGCAAAATAACAGTGGTTTTATAATGACGGTTCTAGAACCTTCGTTAGAAATAACTAATTTAAAATGACATCCGCAATAACGACGGTTCAAAAATAGTCTTTATATGACATTTTAACCGTTGTTAATGATCTTTTTTGTACCAGTGTTGGTACTACTATTAGTATTGTTATTAGTACTATTACTATTAGTATTATTATTATTATTAGTATATAGTATTACTATTAGTACTGGTCCTATCATTAGTATTATTAGTACTTATAGTAGTTCTATCATTAGCAGTATTACTACTAGTACTAATAGTAGGTAAAATATAAATTCGTAGATAAAATTTGTTGTTAATGTAAAATTTACCTAAGGGTAGAAATATGTGAGTAATAATCTTTAGGCATTGTTGAATTTTTCTACGGATTCATATCTGCGGGTAATATCCGTATATAATACTAAATTTACCTATGAATTCAATATGTGGATAATATCTATGAATAATATTCGTAGGTATTCATGTTCGTGGATAAAAATTCGTAGGTAATATTTTTTTTTAGTAACATAAGAACCGTGATTAAAACATTTATAATTTTAATATCATATTTTTATGTCTTTAAATACTAGTAATTAATTGAAACAAAAGCTAATCTTGAGAAGATGAGAGATGTAGAAAAAAAAAATCAATCCAATTGTAGTAGGTAAAGACTTAAGATGCAAAAGAAAAAATAAGACAGAACAGTTTGATGAAAGTTTCTTTTAGTTTAAATTCGACTGTGAATATTCTTTTATCATCAATCACCAAATTTTTATAGGTCAGTGTTATTTACCATTTTAGGATTAAGGGTTGCCCTGTTTACATTGACCCATTTTAAATACCATTTTTTGGTTAACATAAAATGCAATTATTTCCAATTGATGTCAAATATGATTCTTTTCTCTAATCGTACAATTTATTTTCAAGCCAATGTCTTCCACATTTTTATTGAATTATATTTTTTGATTATATTTTTTTATATTGAATTATGTAGTGATTATTTTTTGTCTTCATGTAAAGATTGTTTTTTTCAATTTCACTAGTGTTATTTATAGTAATTTTTGTATTGGATATTGAAACACTGTCTAAATAAGAACTTTTTTATTCAAATAAAATATTATAAAAATTAAACAATTTGAAATCTAAGCTATTCAATTTTAATGCGTTTATATTTATTAGAAATAAAATTTGGTAGTAAAACTTTAAAAGCAGTAAAAGAGAATAAAATAAGAAAACAGCATTGAAGTGCATTAGGTTATTGGCCTTTTAGTACTCGAGAGGAGAGGAGTGTCTGTTTACAAAAGGTAGCCCTAAACACCATGTCATCTCCCATGTTTATGAGTTGGAAAAAGCATGCATCTCCTTCTTTTAAATCGTTTTCCCTTGCAAAATCTAAGAAATTTGTGAAGTAAGCTGTATTATTTCGATAATGGATCAATTTAACCCTCCATGATCTGTCCCCAACAAGAAGAGTAATATATTGTTCACGACGTTTGATGTAGCTCCTCACTGGGACCTTTGGCAGATACTGCATCATATGCATTTTTCACCATACTCAAATTTCAATAATGAGATTGTTGACATATTATATATATGATTGCTTAGTTTGAGAACGTACCATATACCCAGTAATTAAGTTGCTAGGTTTCAGTATCACCATGAAGGAAGTATTCCCAACAGCTTCCATCTTCTTCTTCCCTTCATTTAGATTCTTCAAAATACCTTAATGATGGAAACACTATTAAACATTAGAAGAACTAAATTCTTTGTAGCATACACATTATGAATCTAGAATCTAAACATTAGAAGAAGAACTAAACATTATGAATCTAGAATCATACCTTTGTGGTCTCTGACATCTTCATCGGACCTTTTCTCATTCTGTGTTGGTTTCTGTGTCTTAGCTGGTTGAATGTCTTCACTATTAATTCTGACCCTTTTCTGATTTGCTTTGTTGACAGGGTAGTCTATTTCCATGCAGCTCATATCACAGATGAGTACATGAAAATGAGATGTTCCATTGTATCTGAAAACCAAAAGGTGTCCATGAGCTAGACAGTGATACTCCACAAACTCTTTCCAACCTTGCTGAAACCAAACACTGCCATCACTTTTCTCCAATTTTACTTCCCATTCTGCATCATTTGGAAGCTTAAGAAATATTGTGTTGGGTAGGTGATTTCCATATTTGCTCACAAACTTTGATGGAAGCCTCTGTTGTGCAGATCCAGATTAACAAATATATAACACATTAATAAAATCTAGTTTTGGCTGTATGAATCAATAAAATTCACCGTATCGATTTGACAATTTCTTGGCTGTGACTCAAGGTTTCTAACATATTACAATCGTAGTTGTGGTCACATATTGATCACAACACAACACAATTTCCCGCAACATTAAGAATAACTATGTAAACATGATTGTGATTTAAAACCTTTGCTAAATTGCATGCATGTTAAAAATATAACATTATTTGGTGACTAGTTGTATTTAAGGTGAATGCAGTGTATGATCTCTAAAAAGGAATCATATTTTCTTACTAGTTTTCCATGCAGAAGGTTGTGGGAGAGCATGATCCTGAAAAAGTGGATTGGCTTTGAGGCACTACCCCCATGAGAGTCATCTCTTTGGTTAAGTTTTGAAGTCATTCCAAGCATCAAATGATGTACATAACAGAGTGAGGATTTGCTGCTATATATATTGCTTTAATTTTTGTTGACTGAGAACTGCCAAAGGAGATGGAGTTATAGGAAAGGAAAGAGTTTTGGTAACTGATGCCTAATTAAATTTTGTCAAAGCAGATTGGAAAATCTGCACCAGGAACAAAGAATAAGAAACAACAGATTCAGGAATCTCTTATTAATGAGGTTGTTATCTGTTACTATTTGATGTTAATTACTATGTTTGTTATTCTTTGAAGAAAGATTTTTGAAGAGTATTGAGAAAACTGATAAGAGGGTGATAATAGGCTTTAAAGAAAAATGGTTACCAATTTAAATATTTTAATTTATTAATGCTTTTAGGAAGACACTAATTAACTACATCCCTTCATAGGTATTCAAATTTGGGAAAACCATTATCAAAATTAGCCTCTTAAGAATAATAAAATATTTGAATACTTCATGAAACACTTTATATTATTTGATCAGTTAATTGATAGTGACCATGTTTAGATGAATTGACTAAGGATATTTCTTGGTTTCTACATTTTAGTACTGTTTTATCCTTCAAATGATGATGTGAACCACCTCAAAACTAATTAAAAATATTAAAATTTTATAACAATATTTTTTATAAATTATATTCTGTTTACTTGTTTATTTTTTAATAACAAGTCATGATTTTTTTATTAATATAATGGTGCTAATATTTTTATTTAGTTTAAATAATTAGTTATAATATTTAATTTTTATATAAAAATTTTAGAAACAAATTATGATGAAAAACATACTTACGACCAGTTTGACCGAAAACTGGCAAAGAAGATGGAGTTATAGGAAAAGGAAAGAATTTTAGTAATTGATGCGTAACTAAATTTTGTCATCGCACATTAATAGGTTTTGAAAATTGTGAATCAGTAATAAAAAATAAGAATCTTTTTTCAAAATTTGTTTTTTTTTTATCAGTAAAAAATACGTATATAATAACATTAAAGAAATACGTGAGTGTTACAATCCTTTTACACAAATGGCAAAGTGAATGTTAATTGGATACTTATACAAATTTCATTTTTTTAAATATCTATAATTTAGATCTTTTTGGCTTGGACGTTTTTGTATTGTCTTATATCTTCAGCCCATGTCGTGAACCACACAATTAATTATAAATACTAAAATATCTATATTTATTAAAACATTAATTTTTTTTTTAAAAAGTTCTACAATTAATAAAAACATAGGTGAGAAAATTTTTAAATGAAATACTAATTTGTCAATTAACATAAAAAATAAAGGTGAAAAAGTGAATGGAAGGCGATTATATGTTTTGTCTATTTATGTTGATAAACATATTAGTTTCAATTAAGAAAAGTAAAATAAAACGAAGGAATAAAAAAAAAATAAATAAAACCTTTTCTTATACCGATATATCAATTTTTACAGGTATTATGTATGTAATCTATCTGTTAAGGGAGGTATAAGATAATATGAATTATATAGGAAAAGTAATTAAGAGAGTCTCTTTATCCATGGAATTCTCAATGAGTCCTTTAAACTCCTCCCTTTTTTCTTCATAATTACCTATCCCTTGAAAAAAGAAAATTTAGTAAAATATTTTTATGTGTTTATCGAGGATGTTCAGATCTCATAAAAGTCCTTACAATATTTTTCATAGGAAAAAATCAACCCATCACCAAACAAATCTACCAAAAGACCACATATTAAGGAATACATACACTTCTTTAAAATGGAGTAATGTTTTCTAACTCCAACGTCGAATCCCTAATTCCTAATTCCTAATTCCTAAACCTAAAATATTCATTAGACACTCACAACTAAAACTAGAGAAGTTCTCTCATTCGCATTATAAAGTAGTGAGGCTAGTTCTCACTCTTCATGAAAGAAGAGACCTTTCCGTTTCTGCTGCAATAGTCTCTCTAGTGGACACTAATTATCTTCACTATGAGAAGATGGAAAACCTATTTTACATCGAAAAGATTAATGGCCATTTTATATGAGATGTCGCATTTGAAAACTGCGATCCTGATTGTTATATCTAGAAACACAATGCATACTTCAACGATGAAGATGATCATAGAGGCAATGCTTGCAAACCTTTTTCTCCTCTAGAAATTTGAGCTTGGTAATAAGCCATGTATAGGATTACACAATCAACCGAAGCCTAAATCTCTTTGGATCTATGAAAGAGGTTTGGAGGACTGTTTCTTCCTGCACCTCCATACCTTCTTCTCTCATCTCCATAAATTTTTAAATTTCCAAAAATGCCCTTCTATAAAATTCCGGATTATGTAATCCGAAAGTCATTTTTCAAATTTATAATTAGCTTCTGGATTATGTAATCCGGAAGCCTTTCTTCAGATGCATGATTACTTTCTGGATTACATAATCCGGAAGTCTTATTTAGCTTCTGGATTATGTAATCCGGAAGTCTTTTTTCAAATGTATTCCAGATTACATAATCCAGAAACTAGTTTATGGGGGTGACACAAAAAGGATAAAAATATATTTTCATGTTGTGTATGGAGGTGGGAGAAGAAGATATGGAGGTGCAGGAAGAAACAGTCGGTTTGGAGATATTAAAACAAGATCTTGACAAAAATCAGTGTAGGCCCTACATTCCTTATATGATGTTTACAGATTCAATGTATGACCAAAAATATTTAGCTTTAGAAAGAAAAGTTGAAGATTTACAAAAATCACCACTAGACCTTCTTCTATTCCGAAATTGGACCTAAAGAAGGGCCAAGCCGTTAAGTCAAGCATAATAAATGCTCAATTGGTAAAATGAGAAATCCAAAGCCCAAAATTCCACTTTAAGGAAGATTAATGAAAGGATGGACAAGATCTCTACATATCTTGTAAAGTTCGATGAAAAACTAGATCATCTTTATACTAAAATTAAGAGTTATTATCAACAACTAGCAGGAGACATTTCCGTCTAGAGTCAAAATGGAAAAGCACTATCTTTGGAGAAGCCTTAAATGCCAAAAAGGGAGAAAGAAGAAAGCTTAAGGCACAAATTATATTGAGACAAAGATAAAAGAAAAATAGGATTTCCAATAGAACCATATGATTATGTTCCTTTCTCTTTACTGATATATCGGTCTCCTTTGCAAAAAAAACCCTCTTATCGTATCCCAACTCCCCAAATATCTTGGACTTTGCCCACAACATTCGCTCATCGAACAAAAACTCATCATGAATCCAATTTAAAAACCCTCTCATAAAAGAAAACAGAAACAAGTTTTTCTCCTAAAAAATCCCCTGAATCCTCTCCAAAAAAAAAATAGTCATTCTCTAACAAAAATGTTTTTCCATGACTCTCAAGACCTTTATAACTAGTTTACCTTGGAACCCTGTTCCAAATTTGACATTGAAGTCTCCTTTTCTGAAATTATAGAAGATGACTCATCATTTGAAAACTCAGAGGGAGAAGCTGGATATACTGATTTAACTAATATCTTAATGGCTACCATAACAGCAACAGGGTCAGATTTCAAAACTGAAGCCATATATGAACATCTTGATGATGACGTAGTTTTGTCTCCAAGAATGTACGGATTATGTATTAGTTTTTAGTATTATTTATTTATTTTACTGAACTTATTTTACATAATGTGATGATGTTTCTGTTTCATGCAACATTTTGTCTACTAAGTTAAGTATGAAGTCAACATTGTACCTCGTCTTAATCAAGTTAATAAATATAAAAATTAAATTTTAATCATCGGCAAGGTTAACATAATGACATGTTACTCTCCGACCAAGGTAGAATGATGAATATAACTTAGCCTCCAAATAAAAATAAGTACACCACAACATGTCTCTAGTTGGTATAGGACCACAACATGTACAATCCAATCAACATTATTTGTTACTAAGGTTTGAAAAGACAACATATATTTCAAAATACCAGAACAATACATGTGTCCAATACACATGATTCGATACAGACTAACATCCATGAGAGACTCACTTCATAATGGAATATTGTCATGTTTGTTAGAAAAAGAGAATGACTTGATTAAACACGGAGGAGTTGAATTAGTTTTCAAATGTGTTTTTGAAAATCACACTTTCTTGAAATTCTTTTTCTAAACCCTATTAAGACTTAAAAGCAAAATGCAATTATTACAGAAACAAGATTGATTCAAGAATTGGTTGCAACACAAGATATTTTTATTATTTAGGTTTCTTTTAAAATAGTTTCAATCAAAAACTATAATTTAGTTAACTTTGTCATTCAACAATGATATAAGATTAATACAATATATATAGTTACAAGATTGATAGCTTCATAATTAAAACACAAAAGGAGTTTTACTGGTTTAGATCCACCGATCCTACATCCAGTCTCAACAATTCAATCTTAGAATTGTTGGTTCCAATCAAGTTTTCACAAAGCAATATGTTATTACAAACATATCAAAACAACAACAAACTCTTGAACACATTAAGAGGAAATCAACCTCTATCAACTTTTTCTCAAAAAGAGGATATATGTTTATCAACTCTTGACCAACCTCAAGATGATCTCAGTGTTTACCGAATCTTGTCAATAAAACAAACACTGGAAACACTTCTAATTTACAACATCAAAACAATACTAGAGCAGTCTAACAAATCAATACAGAATACATAGAAAAAATTCATCCAAATGATTCATAGCAGAACCACTTAAAGGAACATCAACACAACCTTTATCAAATATTTAATTTTTTAAAAATTTTTATAGCTCAAAATGAGTATATGAAAACTCACAGTTTATCACTAAAAAAAAAGGTTAAATATGTTTTTCTTCCCTGTACTTTCACGCGAAATTGGTTTTTGTCCTTAGTCCAAACTTTAGACCTCCTGGGTACTTGCAGTAAGGAAATCATTGGAATGAGTCCTTACCGGTGTTCTTTCAAACCAATTTCACGTTATAGTACAGGGACGAAAAACATATTTAACAAAAAAAACCCCTTTCAATTTGTTATGCTTCATATGAAAGAGTGAGTGAAATGTTCTATTTCTAGTGAATTGAAAGTATTGATTAAAAATTGAGACTGACATTTCTAATGGATTATTTTAAGTATTAATATATTGTTTGAAAAATAGTTATAAAAAAATCTATTTTTAATCAAATAAATCCAGTGTTAATCAATTAAATGATTAAAATAGAATTTTATAACTCTCAGATTTAATCAATTAAAAGACAGATAATCAATTATCCTATTCTAAACCTCTTCAAGAACAATTTAATTGATGATACAAGAATGTAAGAAATTATAAGATTTATAAAACGTTTTTTAAATAATTTTCACACTTTGAAAACATTTTAGCTCATTAATTTTGATTGTGTGCTTCCCTTGTGAGCACCTTGTGTTAAAGACTCAAACAACTATTTAGTGAAAGTTAAGACACTCTAAACACATATTTATACTTGGGGCTTGAGCATCTTCAAGTATTGAAGGCTAACCAAGTTTTGCTTCAATAACAAACACTCCAATACAACGTTGTACGTACTAGAAATCATGTATCCCACATCTAGTATAGTCATTCAATTGTCTGCACTAACTTGGAAAATATGAAAATAGTTGTTAGGAAAAATTCATATTAAAAGAAAAAAATAAATTATTAACATACAAAATACTTACCATTGATTATTATCAACGAGAAATGGCCTTTTTAGTTTGTATATCCATTCATAACCTCCCAACATGGTAGCATATTTATCACACCACTACCAATTTCTTTAAGTAAATCCATTCTAACAAATGGTCATTAGTCTTCACCCATTCTGAATATTGCAACCAATAACAACAATAACATTCAACCTTCACATTAATAATATCAAGTATATATGGGTGATAACAGGCATGGAACTGATTGAACATGGGAACTTGTTTAATGTCCATGGTTACTTTAGTTTTCCCATTTTTTTATTTGACTTCCATGTAGAATAACTGTCATGCATAGAAAGGATGACATCAACATGCTCAAAATATGATGGGTCATGCTTTGTATATTTCTTACAACAACTTTTTTGTGATCCCTTAGTTTTCACTTTCTCCACTAGTGTACACCATGCATGACAACTTGCTCCTAATTGTCACTTTACCTACAATGTTAGCCTCCTTAAAATATTCAAAATCACATCTAATTCTTCTTAAATGGACAACTTAAACATTGAATTGCATGATGGCAAATAAAGATTTAACTTAAACATGATGGCAAATCGAATTTTTAATCCATTAAAAATAAGAGAACAATTTGAAAATTGTTTTTCTGTGGGGATTATAAAAATGTATTTTGAAAACTTTTCCTCACAAAAGCTTTTACAATTTTAGAAAGAGATAAAATAGACTTTTTAGAGCACAATTTTTCATTGAGTAAATACTTTTAATTCTTGGAGCATTTTTGGATTACATATCTTAATTGAAGAAGTTATTCCTAGATTTCCAAAACCTGGTTGGTTTTGCTGTAATTGAGGTGTAATTGGTCATTGATTCTTTTGTTCCTAAGGTGCTTGTATTGAAATTAGATAGGATTTTTTTATTTCTTTACATCATTAGGGTGTTGTTTGTGGTTTAGGTCCTTCTAGTATGGTTGTGTGAGTCTCAATTATAAATAATTTTTTATAGTGATATCTCAGTTGGTGTGTGGCTGGAAAACTAGATGTAACTCTTGAGAAAGAGTGAACTAATATAAAAATCAGTGTTTCTTTTGCTTTCTCTTGACATTTTTGTAATATGATTTTTAAGTGTTTCTTGTGTGTTCAGAAATTTAACTGATTAATTGTGTGATATAGTAAAAATTAGCTGATTAAAATTTGGTGTAGGAGGCCGAGGGCGAGGAACGACCAGTATACTTCGTTAGCCGAACCCTCCACGCGCCCGAGATGAGGTACCAAATGATCGAGAAGGTGGCTCTCGCTCTAGTTCTCACAGCAAGACGGATGCACCCTACTTCCAAAATCACTCGATAGCTGTAAGGACCGACTACCCTATTTTTAAAATTTTACCTAAGCCGAACCTTGCAGGGAGAATGATAGGTTGGTCGGTCGAATTGTCCGAGTTCAACATTCGTTATGAACCAAGCCGAGCCGACACCATTGCCCACCCTCTCGAGCGGGTGGACGCTCTACGTAGACGGCTCATCCAACAAAAAAGCCTGCGAAGCAGGAGTCATCTTGGGAGGACCGGGTGACCTCCTCTTGGAGCAAGCACTACAGTTCGGGTTTAGGGCGACCAAGAACCAGGTCGAGTACGAGGCCTTGCTCGCTAGGCTAAACCTAGCCTACGACATGGGAGCACGCGAGATTACATGCAAAAGCGACTCCCAGGTTAAGGTCGGCCAGGTCAAAGGAGAGTTCGAGGTGAAGGAGCCTCTACTGCAACGGTACTACCACGCGGCCAAAAATAGCATCGCCTAGTTCAACAAAACACTTTTGGAGCACATACCGAGGGAGGAAAACAAGAGGGTCGACATCTTGTCCAAGCTGTCGCTCACCAAGAAGAAGAGCCACCAAAGATCAGTCATACAGATATGGTTAAGGCACCCTAGTGTGTCCGAGGACGAATGCCTAGCAATAGACGAGGCCAAAACGGATAATTGGATGACACCCATCATCCAGTACCTGAAGGATGGCACATGCAAGCTAGAACAAGAAAAAACAATGAGACAACAGTGTGCTCAGTACACCATGATCAACGATGACTTGTACCGAAGAGGATACTCTGCCCCCTACTGAAGTGCATCACTAGCAAACGAGCTGAGTATATCCTGACCGAGATGCACGAGGGTGTCTGCGGAAATCACTCAGGGACGAGGACGATGGCCGCAGGGCCGGATACTACTGGCCGACCGTCCTGAGCGACTGTGCCGAGTACGTAAAAAAATGCGCCAAGTGCTAGGAGTTCGGCCCTCTCCACCACACAAGGCCGAAAGAGTTGCACAGTATTATCTCCCCATGGCCTTTCGCCATATAGGGGATGGACATTATCGGTCATTTTGCGCCAGGAAAAGGGCAGACCAAGTTCCTCGTGGTGGGAGTCGACTACTTCACCAAATGGATCGAGGTCGAACCCCTTTTATCCATCTCGGCAAAAAATGTTCAAAATTTCGTATGGAGGAGCATTGTTTGCCGATTCGGTGTCCCGCACACAATAATAACTAATAATGGCCGACAATTCATTGACTGAGGCCTACATTCCTTCTATGATGACCTGAGCATAAAGTCAAATACGGCCTCGGTAGAACACCCGCAAACCAACGGACAGGCCGATGCCGCCAACAAGGTCATACTAAATGAGCTGAAAAAGCGTCTGGGCAAGGCAAAAGGCCAATGGACCGAGGAGCTTATAGAAGTACTCTAGGCGTATAGGTGCACCCCCCAAACTACTACACAGGAAACACCCTACAACCTGACATATGGGGCCGAGGCCATGATCCCGGTCAAGGTGGGCGAGCCCACCATACGAAGGCAAATGTCCGACCTCACCCTAAACGAGGAAAGCCTAGCGGTCAACCTCGATTTGGTAAGCAAGTTTCGTGACAAAAGTAGGATTCGGGAGGCCGCTTGCAAGATCCGGGCGTCAAGGAGATACAACACAAAAGTCCGTCCGAGAAGCTTCCAAAAGGACGACCTCATCTGGAGGATGTGCAGCGATGCGAGGAAAAATGAAGGGAAGTTCTCGTCCAATTGGGAGGGACCTTTCTGAGTCCAAGAAGTCGCAAAGGGGAGAGCTTATCACTTAGAGTGGCTTTCGGGCAAAATTGTACCGAGGACGTGGAATGCCATGCACCTCAAGTTTTATTACAACTGAATTAAATAAAGTCACACACTTTTTCCTCACCCTACCAGGGAGGTTTTGACGAGGCGTTTTCCTCAAAGTAATAGCACTGTTCTCCTGCAAATACTCAGCTCGGTCTGGATGAAGCCTTAACCGGCATACCCTACCGAGACCGATAAACTAGGTTTGGTTTGGATGAAGCCCTAACCGGCATACCCTGCCAACACCTCACACTTGACTCGGTCTAGATGAAGCCTTAACTGACATACCCTGACGAGATCGATCAACTAGGTTTGGTCTGGATGAAGCCTTAACTGGTATACCCTACCAACACCTCACACTCGGCTCGGTCTGGATGAAGCCTTAATCGGCATACCCTGTTGAGACCGATCAACTAGGTTTGGTCTGGATGAAGCCTTAACCGGCATACCCTGCCAACACCTCACACTCGGCTCGGCTGGATGAAGCCTTAACCGGCATACCCTGCCGAGACCGATCAACACGCCCAAGTTAAACTTATAACTTGGCACAAATAAACTCACACAATTAATGGTCGACCGATCATTCACCTTGTTTGATTAACGCAATCACAATTAATGGTCGACCGCCCATTCAATTTGTTCGATTAACACAATCACACTTAATGACCGACAACCAATTCAACTCGTTCGATTAAAGCAATCACAATAATGGACGACAACCAATTACACTTGTTCAATTATGTCTTCCTATTAGTGGCCGACCGCCTAAGCAATTAAAGTTCGACATTTTAACTTGTGAATTTTTCTTAGAAACAAAAAAGACCGAAAGCACAATGATGAAATGAAGGGCGATACATTAATAATAAAAAAAGGAGGAGGCCACACCCCAACCTCGGAGGAAATCAAAAGATACAAGAAAAGGCCACAGCCCGGCCAAAAGCAAACCTATTCTTGATGGACTTCAACGCACTCACCCTCCTCAGCCTTGGTCGGCCCATCCTCTTGTGCCGCCAAAGCACCCACCTCGGCACTTGGAACTAGCCGACCCTGGTAGACCTCACAATCGAGGTCAAATTCACCAGTGGCCGGCGGCCCCCATAAAGCATAAAGGCTTGGCACACAGCTCGGTCGAAGCATTGCTTCAACAACTCCTCCGACTCCTCGAAGTTGTGGTCGAGCTCAGCTTCGGCCTCGTCCTTCACAGCTTGAAGGGCGACCAGTTCAGTGGCCAAGGACGAGAGTTTCTCATCCCTCTCCTCGACCATCTTTTTCAATTGGGCGATCTTAGTCGCCGCCCTCATCACCTCGACCTTCTCCGCCGACAAACGCTAATACAAAGGCACGACAAGGTACCTTTCCTAAACAAAGAATAAACAGTGAGTGAAAACTTAGACAACCAAAAATACATTGAAAAAAAGGGATTAAGATCACACTTGTATATTCTTTTTTGTACTGCTTGATTCGATCAAGTGCTTCATTCTCAGCCTGAGCCATTTCCTTTCCATTTGCCTCATACAGCTGCGCCCATTTAAATGACACTTTCTTTTCTTTCATCCTCTTAATCACTTCATTAGTAGAATTTGTGTCAAGCTGTTTTTCAAAAAGCTTCTTCCGCAACTTATCAGTTACAGGGCTGGGATTATTTCCTTGCAAAACCACATCAAGCATGTTAGATAAGCACTTCATTCTTGTTCAAGTTTCATTGATAGTCAACAAGAACAACAAGAAGAGACCATCTTACCTTTGTGGACTTCTCCACGTTCATTTACTGGTCAACTGTGCAGTGAGGTAAGATTCGCTCAAGCAGATGCTCATCAACATAACCAACATTTCCAAGGTACCTTACATTATCTATCACTTTCTGAACGCAAAGATCAACCAGAGTTGGTGTCTTTGGTGCACAAAATTAATCTCTTCTCATCATAATGTCACTGCTCATCAAGAACAATAATAGAATTCGATTCAAAATACTAACCAACCATCAACACTAACTAAATTCCTATGATATGTATAAGTTTTCTAATTTTCAGTTCATCATTAAACATAACCAAGATGATTTAAAATATCTCTTTCCTCTTGCTGATTACTATTTACATCTTTTATTTTAGAAATCAAATTAATAAGTGGACAACACTCTAACTATCATAAAATATAACAAGAACATCTTGTTGAAGACCAAGTTCACTTACCAAGCCTCGAAGCCATATAGCGTCTTTCATACCTTTTGTAGTCTCGGTGTGAGGGGGGGTGTAGAGTCTTTCATTGTATATAAGTGGGTGCAAACCTCACCTCATTGAGCCATTGTGAGAGCCATTTCGAGTCTATCCTAGCGAGTGTTTGTGTTGGGCCTATCGTGTCACCCGCTATCGGGCCGCTATCGGACCACCCATAATATATAGTCCCACGCACGAGACGAGTTGGCAGACTCGGCATGAGGGGGGTGTGTTGGAGATCCCACATCGACTAGATATTAGAGTCTTTCATTGTATATAAGTGGGTGCAAACCTCAATCTCATTAGTTGGTTTGATGGAGTTGAGTTAGGCTTAAAATTCACTTCTTAACAACACTTAAAAAAAAATTAAACATAATACTGAAAACTAAAATAAAACATAAATTTTGGAGATTCTTAACATTTAAAATACATCAAATTAATAATCAACTAAATCTTAATTTAATAATTAAATATGGAATAGATTGAATGATAAATTTAGTTGATTGATTGTTGCAACATTATTATGAATCTTTAAATTATTTAAGTCAAAATTAATGTGTTAGAAAAATATTCTTTTGTAATTATTATATTTCATAAAACATATTTTGGAGGAATAAAATTTAAATTAATATA
>Ga0123341_1001301_pt1 | contig 18349 bp, 16 predicted proteins | sample Turbeapinknodule_FD_89959 | JGI IMG/M metagenome (GOLD analysis project Ga0123341, IMG submission 89959) | Root nodule microbial communities of legume samples collected from Mexico - Turtle bean Mexico pink nodule | ecosystem: Host-associated > Plants > Roots > Nodule | place: Mexico: Nepantla...
TCTTCGGTTGTAAAGCATATGTGCATGTTCCTAAGGATGAGAGATCCAAGTTGGACGCGAAGACAAGGCAGTGCATCTTCATTGGTTATGGTCAGGATGAATTTGGCTACAAGTTCTTTGATCTTGTTGAGAAGAAGGCAGTGAGAAGCCATGATGTGAAGTTCATGGAAGATCAAACCATTGAAGATATTGATAAGACAGAGAAGACGACATTTGAGACAGATAATAGATTGTCTAATGTCGATCCAGTTCAGAGTGATGAACAACATGATGATGTTGATGATCAGCAACTTGGAGATGCTTTTGATGTTCCTATTGATGACGCTAAAGAGGAACATCGGATGTCACAAGACGAGGAACATGGGTTTGGGCTCACTTCCTATGTGGAGGCCCAACCCATTGTGAAATTAGGTTAGTTTTCATTTGCTTATAATTTTTCATTGTGAGAGTGCAGTCAAGGAGACCTAGAGAGAGTAGAGAGAGCTATCTAGAGACACTCTTGGAGAGAGCCATCAGCAGGGGCAGAGACAGCTTGAGTGTGTGCCAGCAGTGTGCCATCTATAGAGAGTGAAATAGAGAGTGAGAGTGAAACAGAGAAAAGGAGGAAGTTTTGTCAGCAACTTCCGGCCACCGCCGCCGCTTTGTTCACCGTTGGATCGGGCTGAAACTTTGACAGCAGGTTCACAACGTGAGGTACAACAATCTGACCGTTCGGATCTTTGAGAAGTTGATTTAGAAGTGAGAAATCAGTCTCACACCGCAGCAGCGTTTTCTGCGTTTTTCTTGAGTACGAGAATTTTCGGATCGTCGCTGCTGCTTCGTCCACCGTTGGATCGAGCTGAAATTTTGACAGAAGGTTCACAACTCGTGGAGCTTCAATTGTATTGTTCGGATCGGTGAAAAGTCACTGGAACAGTGAGTTATAGGCCGCATACGGTAACTGCTGTTTATGAACTTTCTGGATTCCTATTCTGTAATATTTGGCTGATTATTGAGCACGAGTTGTGCTGTAATTTGAGACTCTGTGTAACCTAATTTGATCATAGTGGTGTTTGACTGACTGGCTTGTACCCGTGATTTTTACTTCTCACATTGAGAAGGTTTTCCACATTAAAATTTCTGTGTCTTCCTGAAGTGTATTTTTGTTGTTGCGATTATTTGTTATTGCTCCTCACAGATTCTTGCGAGTTGGGGAAATTATTATCCGCTGCTTATTAACTCTGGTTGAATTGAGTTTTATTGTGTTGAATTTCCCATCAGAAACCTGGGGAGGTTGAAGAGGAATTTGCTCGTGTTGGTGCTGCCAGGATAATAAAGAAATTTCTTGCTTCTCGTTATCCACGTCCACCTAATGCACCTAAGGAGATAGTATTTGGAGGTTCACCTGACTTTCATGTTGCTCTGCCATCGTGGTTGTCTGAAGAAGATGTCAATTATTATGCCAGCAAATTTGAACAGAAAGGCTTCACTGGTGGGCTGAACTACTATTGCGCTATGGACTTGTGAGTTTCTTTATTCTAGTTCCTTGTAGGGAACATTGCCATACATACTGCAATTCAAGCTCCTATTTTGTGCATGTGACTGGAAATAATTTTTTTAGTGTACGTGACCTCAAATGATCTTCAACTGATCATGAATAAATTGTTCCCAATGATTAATATTTAGAACACCGATCTTCGTATCCACATGGGGTGTATAGGATGGAAGGAAAAGAGAAAAAAAAATGTGTGTGTGAGAGAGAGAATGTGTGTGTACAATAAACTTAGATTTGGATTTTGGAACAGGTTGATGGGGAAAGTTGCATCTGATAAATGCCACAAGTGGGTCTTTAAAGAGCCCACAGAATGTGAACCGAATATCTCCAACTATTGGCAGAGCTCCTGTTGAAAACTTTCCCTCCAAATGCGAATCCATTAAGAGCATATTGTTCTTCCCCTGTATCATATCAAGTGCCTGCAAACAAAATCAGATAACTCCATATGGTACCAACCAAAAAAGCTATTTGAACAAGTTAGCATCCATAATTGATGTTAAACTTAGGTACCTATAATAGCATCTGCAAGTTCCATTTTTAGCTATCAATCAAAGAAAAAGATTTCCATACCTTGAGTTGTCATTAGTAAATGTTCATGGTTTATTTATTGTACAATATTATAATATCATTTATAAGGTAATATAATAAGCACTTGGAAATACAGCCAGGATCCGTAGGGAAAATATTGAAACTAGGAATTACATGTTTAAGATTAAAATGCCACAAGTAAAAACATAGAAGCATTTAAAGCTTTTAGTGATATATGGGAATATTAGACAATTTATACATTAGCAGGTGATGAAAAGGGCAAGTTGATTAAGGGAAGGGAGGTTTCATTTGCAGTTTAATATCTCTGAATTTCAGTAATGCAATATATTGTCATTAATGAGTTGTTCAGTCATCTATGTGTGTGTGGGATAATTGACTGGATGAGTAATCCTTGCATATAGATGGACGAAGTGTTTCTGTTGTTGCCATTGTGTTATTATCCTCAAATCCTTTTATGTTATCCTTATAACATCACTATGTAACTCTGAACTTTTATGCTCGATTAAAGTCAAATTAACTTCAATTTGTAGGATGGAATTGAAGAATGCCGTAAGTTATGTTGTGGTCATGGTTACCTTTGTAGCAGTGGTCTCCATGAGTTATTTGCTTGTTTATGTTCCTGCATGCACTTATGAGGGTGAAAAATTGTGCTGCTTTTACAGGTTTGTTAAATGTTAAATAATGCATCCTGTTGGTACTACAACTTATATGGCTCGAATGGAACAACTGATGCAATACCATTCTGATGTTAAAATGGGTATAATAATGAAACTGGAGATTATGCCTACTCTAACCAGATCAGTTTCATGATATCCAAATCAAATATGGCTTTATTTAATTTTTCTAGTACTAACTATGAGTTGTAATATTATACTTGTTTTATTCCTTGCATATGAGGATTGGTTGAAGCCTAATGTTGTGTTGGAAGCATTTGAAGCCAGGACTGCTAGGATGTGTGTTGCTTGTGCTCAAAATCTTAGCAAGTTCTCTAATGCTGAAGAGGGTAAATGCAGAAGTGGAGCTGCTAGGATGTGTGTTGCTTGTGCTCAAAATCTTTAGCAAGTTCTCTAATCCTGGAGAGGGTAAATGCAGAAGTGGAGTTGCTAGGATGTGTGTTGTTTGTACTCAAAATCTTAGCAAGTTCTCTAATCCTGAAGAGGGTAAATGCAGAAGTGGAGTTGCTAGGATGTGTGTTGTTTGTGCTCAAAATCTTAGCAAGTTCTCTAATCCTGAAGAGGGTAAATGCAGAAGTGGAGGAATCAATGTCATACTTTTTTTCATGTTTTATGGTATTTTGAAAGCACTGCAAAAAGAATATGTGAATATGTGATGTTATTCATGGATTATTAATGTATATATTTATTTACCTTATAATACAATTATTTCAAACAACTGTGATAGTAAAATAATTTCTACTTGGATTTATGCGATTATCTTCTAGTTTCTACTACAATCTTAGTTCACAATCATAATTCATAAAAAAAAGTTTCTTGTAAAATTTGAAAAAATATTCTCACTTCTAACTATATTTGGATTCTGAAAATAATTGTTTTGAGTTGACGAACTCTATAAATTTATTTTAAAATTAGTGAATTTAAATATACAAATAAATACAAAATATGAAAGAGTAAGTAGGTAAATAAAATAATATTTTATAACAAATTATATTATTTAGAAACTAATATAGTGACCATTTTTTAGTATTTACATATTTGGTCACTAAATGAGTTTCTATATATTTTGGTCACTAAATTGGTTTCAACGAAATTGGTTATTAATTTGGTTTCTATATAATTGGTCACTAAATTAGTTTCTATATATTTGGTCATTGGTATCTAAAATTAGTAACCATGATTTTATCCACTTAAGACTATTAGTTTCTAAATTAGTCTCTAATTAAGTTAGTGACTAATTTTATCATTTTAGAAACCAAAATTTTAGTTTATAAAAACACTTTTTCTTGTAGTGATTGGTTTCTATTTAATGATTTTCTATAGTGTCAACATCTTTGTTTTTCCATTTGAATTCTTTCTGCTTAGCATTTTATGCTAGAGCTAAATATGTTTTTTTGCTTTTTTTTTCTGATTTACACACTTGATTTTTTAGGCTTTTTGTTGTTTATAACTCACTTTCACTTTATAATCAAAGTTTTGCTTTTCTCTCCTTCTATATCTAGATTTTCCCTTTCACTGCTTTCCCTTGCATGTTGGTTCTTCTCTTTACTCTGCATATGTAGCTTTCATACCTTGACCATATTCATTTGTTTGCTGACATGGATATCAGACACTTGCAATGGAGTGGGGTTTGCTTGTGATTCTAAGATCAATTGAATAAGTTGTAGTTTGCCATATTCTCATGTATGTGTTGTATCATTGCATGCCCCACTAAAGATTATTAACATTGTGCAAGCATTGAAATTTAGAAGTTCTTTCATATCACGGGTATGATTGAATTCACAACTATCCAATTTTGATCCAACATTTACGACAAGTCATAAGAGACAGACCAATGAAGAGCCAATAAATATCTTTGAAACGTTGATTATAATAGATCAATATAAGCCTTCGTGACCTTCATCGTGTAAGCTTTACAACAATCATTGTCCTCTACACCAATGGTCATATATACTTGTTTTCTTTATATTGAATGTGTGTTTGATTTGCCGATTAAACTTTATTAGATTGATATTTAAGCATTTTAAGGTAAGAAATAAGAAGTTTAAACTTTATGCGTTTTAATGTAAGAAATAATCGAAGGTACCTTGTATCAAATAACACACCCTGAGATATCTAAAATAACCAAAAAATGGCAGATAATTTAAAGCATACTCTGCAATTGCAAACCAGTTTTCACATTCTTCAGCATAGTTTCATATAATACACATCCGCTTATAATCCAATTCAGAACATTGAATACATTTTCATAACCGTGCTGTTGATCAGAATATTTTTGGGTTAGAAATATCAGTGGGATTTCTTATCTCATCAAGTTTTGAAAGAACCAAGTTTAATACTAGTTAGATCACCTATTTGTTGATTAGAACTTTTGAATATAACCAAAAGGAATAGTAATTGCATATTTGAATTTGGAGTGAATGAAGAGTGGAAATAGTGTTTTACACACCTCAAAATAGCAAAAGTGCAAATGGTAGTTGTGAATGTGGTGTTGGTGGGTGAGTTCAGAAAGCCTAAACTAACATATATCTGAGAAAGGAAAAAGCAATATTATTCCAAAGGGTCCATCACAAGGTCCACCACCACACCTACAAATGATGTAACACCAAAGCAGAATGGAGAAAGGTACAGACCAACCTTCTGCATATCTTTTTATTACACACCACACAACATGAATATGCTGCATACATGTTACCAAGAAAACATGAAAATTGAATTTTGTAATATGAAGTCCAATAGAATCACAGATGAAAGTACATCCAATGCTCAAAAACTTTACAGCGAGGATCAACTATAGTTCGAGGACCACAAACAGAACAGCCAAATTTCCTGGGAAAACAATGAAAGGTGAAAGATCAGCAAGAGAAAATCATGTATTCCCAGAATTGGCTAAGCTAACTTGGTGATGAGCATCAAGTTGAGGAGCAAGCAACACAGTTATGCTTTCCTTTCAAATTACATCTCTTGGTACTGCAGCAACTGCATTCGGCCTTGCATTCTTAGCTGTTCATAGAACCTTTTGATGAAATCCTCAGCCTCATCATCAACTTGATGTCCACCCTCTTCATTCTCATCCTCAGATGAATAGTTGGATATCCTCACAGAGAAGGGTGAGAGGAGGGGGCTCTTCATCTCTCCAGGAGCAAAATCAGAAGCATCAAACCTAAGGTTTTTGAAAGTGTATTCAGGTGTCATAGGAACCAACACCACAGGCATAGATTCCTCAACAACCTCTGGGGTGTTGATGCAAGGGAAGTTGAAATGGAGCTTCCTCTTTGGCACATGGAAAAAAACAGGATTTGGACTGTTGCTGCAAGAGAATTCATACTCCTGTATGCCATAGCCACGTACCAAACTCTTTGAGTGATGATGGTTATGATGAAATGACATGAAATTGCTCATAGATTTTCTAAGCAGTTTCCCTTTTTTCATCATCAAATTCATGTCCATAATCAGCTTCCTCTTTGACACCAAACCCTTCCTGATCATGAAGAAGGTGATCCTCAACACATTCCACAGCTTCTTGGGAATAACTGGAGTGTGTACCTCCATTTCTCAAACTCCACAAACAAAAAACAAATATTGAGAATTACTAAAGGTGTTAACTAACTTGAGATAAAAGGGTTCCTATAATATTGAAGGAACTGAGAAAGAGAAGAAAAGTGAGGACTTTCTGTGAAGCAAAGTGTGAGCTTTCTTTCGTTCTGCGAGGTTTTCGAAGCCTCGCAGAAACAAGAAAACCTGATGAGAAAAAATGGAAGCAAAGCATGAGGGTTATATAGGAAGTAGAAGACATGATGAAGTACTGGAGAAGCCTTGGTGAATAGAAGTGTGTTTTCAAAAATGGACCCAACAACCGCTCCTTCCACACAACATTTCAAGAAAAAAGAAAAGAAAAAAAAGGCAACTATCCGTTTCAAAAATATATAAATTAAGCTAACAATAAATCAGATAATGCTGGAACAACAGTTATTAACTTCATTTCAATGTAGGAACATGCTTTTCTCACAATAAAAGAACATAAACTTTTGCTGTCCTCTTTAAACAATTTTTACATTCTAATTACAAAAAAATCATTAATGGGTATCTTAGATGTCATTCAAAATCTGGTTTTTGGTTACCCAACAGTGCATGATAATTAAGAGGTACATAAAACACAAAAATAATTATGTATGATATTAATCATGAGATAATTAATAGTTGAATGTATTGAATTCAAATGCAAGCTCAAAACCACCGTGTGGGTGTAGTTGACAGAGAAAAGGGATAATGTTATCATGGGTTGTAATAGCATGATTTTGGTCGGTGTGGGGGGAAAAGGAATTCAACGGCTATTACATGATGTGGCTCAAATATTAGACAGACAATAATAGGAGACCCATTTGTTGTGTACATATTAATATAACTTCAAATTTTATTTACTTATTTTATTTATTTATTAGCAAAAAGAAAGGGGGTTTAATTCAAGTAATTGCCATGAAACTACAAGGGAGCCTTGTGTTGGGACATCTGTCCTGATATCATTGGATGTTAACAAAACGTTTTTGTTTATTTTATATATGCATGGTTGGTCTTTTATAAAAGCCCACGCTTTCTTTCGGGTTAACAATGAAAGATTATTATTATCATTTTTTTAGTAAACTTTCTTTTGGATTAACAATAGAAGATTCTCAAGAGCTTTTGTTTAGCTAGAAATATTATGCGGAAATAAAGGAACTTGAAACCCAATTCAAAGATTGCTAACTTGAGTTGCCTCTCCTCGATAATTTGCTTAGTATATACTCATTGTAAGAAAGAAGGGTGTGTGAATTTTTGGCTAGGTTAGGTTTGAAAGAGGGGATTTAAAGATTCAATTTTAGTTTATCTAAAAGTTAAGGAATATTTTGTTATTGATCACCGACACAAGATATTTTCGGGGATTTTTAATTGAGTATTCTTTATTGACATAATTACATTCTCTAAGAATTTCCACCAGCGTAGCCTTCTTTACTCCTCCAGGACCTCCAGCCACCTGAGTCGCGCCTCCGAAACTATATTTGTTACAACTACCAGATTAGTGGAAGTTTTATTTTATTTTTACTGTTATCTTTTTATTTTAATATTTTCAATTATTATTTTTCATTAATTTGATATATTTTAGATTATACTTATAATTTAATTATATTTAAGTTATAATTGTAAAGTTAGAATTCTAAAGTTAAAATTGATTAATTTATATTAGATTGGAAGTATAATTAGAATTGTTTAATATATTTTGGTAATGGTTTTTGGATGTTTGATCCCAACAAATATTGTTAGATTTTGGAAAGTTCGTGTTTTAAGTATGATACTAACAAATTTTGTAAGACTTGTTTATTAAGAGATCCTTAGTTTTTCAAATGAGATTTAATACATTTATTTGTTTAGTACTTTTCCAATTATAAAAGTTTTTTTACGTCAAACTAAACTTTATATAAAAAGTAGTGGAAGTTGTCCTGACATTAATTGTATTAAATCTTGAATTGTCCGGTTAGACAATTTGGGCAATTTGGGAAGAACAATCATCTTTTATTAGTTCAATAGTACATAACGGATAGTATACATATCATATATTTTACTTAATTTTGGTTCATTGCATTTTGTATTGATCTTCTTCGGGTGCATATTTGATTGATTGTGAAAATTTTATGTCACTACTTTTATTTCGTGCTACCTGAACACCAATGCGAAATGTTGCTGAAATTTTGTGAAATATAAGTGATGAAGATTAAATATTATGTACTATTGAACTATAATAAAATTAATTCTTCACGGATGGAATAGGGTCACTGATGAGAATAATTGTATTCCCACTTAATAACTTTAATCATATATTCTTGGATTGTAATCATGAATAAATTTATTATTTTAATTAAGATTCATCTAATTGGGTTTATTTGGATCTTAACCATTATTTCTGTTAATTTTGTGTTTTTAGAGTATACGGTCTAATATTTCTCAGGATACACGGTTTGAATGAAGCGGTTACCACTGTGAGTGGGCCTAATGTGCGAAAACCCAAGTTGCTTCTTTGAATCAAAATAGAAAAAAATATATGAGGAAAAGAATAAGAGAAAAAATTAACAATATCTCAAATACAGAATTGGAAAAAAATCTTATGATAAATACGAAGAAACAAAATCGTGATAAAACTAGAAACAATATCCGAGAATTATGTAATGTTTAAAAATATAGGACTTAAATAAGATGGGGTGAATTGTTTAAGAAAGATTTTTGCAAATATTGAAGGTAGATTGAAAGAAAATGAAGAATCAATCAATTAAAAATCAGTTAAGCCAATTAGAAAACTATTTTTAGTTTAATTGCCAAAAATCAACATGTTGTTTTTGCGAAACAACCGGTTGTTTATACCAGCAGTTTATAAATTCAAAGCTAAAGCAATTTTAAAAAAAGAGTAAGGATAGAGAGATTAACACAGAATGTTTATACTGGTTCACTCTTTACCAAGAGCTACATCCAGTCCTCGAAAACCACTGAGAATTTGCTATGTAATCAAACCTTGATTACAAACAACACACCAAAGTGGTGATCTTGAACCCTTCAAGAACACACACCACCTCTGGCAAACAACACACAATTTCTAGAACAACCTCTGAAACTGCACCACTCCAAGTCACACAGAATTACAGTAATCAAGAAAGAAAGGAATAGAATACACCTGGGTACAATCAAAGATTAAAGTACAGAGAATCCTATTCCACACTTGAGAATGATCCAAAGCTCTTTGAAATCTTTGAAAATTGATTTTAATTAAACTTTCTTGCTTAGTTAATGACCAGGAGCGTAAACCAACTAATCTAAACTTCAATCGGATGGTCAAAGCATTTAATTCAAGAACCAAAAGCAATTTGAATCATTTAAAACAGATTGAAACAACTTAACTGATTTATGTTAAGGTTTTTCGAAAATCAATCGATTGAAATCACAAATCAACTAGTTGAATTGGCTTAACAGCAAAGTCAAACAAGGTCAAACTTTTCAAATCCTTTTCAAAATCCACTAAGTGTAAAACAACCGGTTGAATCGACATTTTAACAGGTTGAATTTTCTCTTTCTTTAGAAAAACATATCTTTTTCAAAAGGATTATGAATCATTTGACCTTGGATCATCACAAGGAGTGGATTAACAAATTGAACTACTTATAGACATACACACAACCAACAACAAGGATCTTCATGCATTCCACTTAGATTTAGAGACATCAAAGCACCTTGTTCAACAATCTCCCCCTATTTGATGAAGACAACCCCCTCGTTTGCTTGTGTTGTCATTTTTGAATTTGATAGATCCTGCAAAACAGATTTTGTGCACATACAAGGCATACATAGTAGCAGGATAACCCAGGTATAACTGTTAGAATATATGGCCTTAAACGAGAGGGGAGGTGAATTGTTTAAGAGAGGTTTTTGAAATCTTTTTAAAGTTTAACAAAATTCTTTGTATGAACCCAGAACAGAAATCAGGTTAGCCAAGAACAAGATCAATAAAATAGAAAAGCAGCAGAAAAACAATCGATTGTTTATACCAGTAAAGTTAAAAACAAAATGTAAATGAGTTTAAGGGTAAGAGAAAGATACACCAACAGTTTATATTGGTTCACTCTTAAACCAAGAGCTACATCCAGTCCTCAGAAAACCACTAGGTAATCTACTAAGTAATCAAACCAGATTACAACACACAATCCACCAAAGCAGTGACCTTGAACCCTTCAAGAAACACACTCACTTTGGCAAATCATACACCAAGAGTATTGATCTTGATCCCCTCAAGAGCACACAACACTCTTTGGCAACGCAACACCAGAAATACAGAAGGTTGAGAAGAGATTACACTTGTTTACAGAACAATCTGAAATCAATACAAATGCAATCCTATTTCACTCTCTTAGAAAACTCAAAGCTTTGATGTGAATGTTCAAATCTTGAATAAACTCTTTCACAACTGAAAAACTCAAATCTGTTTTTTTCTTGTATGTTTGAAAACATAAACAAACTATTTATATTTTCCAAAGATTGGTCAAAGCATTTAATGAAGGAGCGTATTCAGTTGGAAATCATTTAAAGCACATGCAATCATCAAAACAAAATTCTATTAGGATTTTCAAAGAAACAATCGGTTGAAACCATGAAATAGCCGATTGTTTGGTTTGGCAGTTAAGTCAACCAAACTTAAACAGTTTTCAACCTTTTCAAAAACTCCTAAGAGTAAAACAACCGGTTGATTTGACAAAACAACAGGTTGTTTTTCACTTAGTTTGAAAAACACTTTATTTCAAAAAGGATTTAAAACACATTAGTTTAAGATTCAACAAAGGAGTGGATTACAAATAAAACTACCTAGATCCCTCCCAAAACACAGCAACAACACAACCTTGCATCAAACACAAAGGATTTGGATTCTTCGAAGCACAATTTGAATTCTTCAAAGCACTTGATCACTCTTGATCAACAATAACAAGCACAAAGACCAGTTTTCTGCATAAGCTTTTCAAGAAGAAAAACCAGAAAAATATTGTGAAAACAATGGTGAATTAAGGTGCAGATCAGAGATATATCGGAGATATAGTAGCAGAATAAGAAACTATAGAGTATGATAGCAGAGTACAACACCTGAAACCACACCACTTCTCCCCATATTTGTCTTCACAAATAGAATAAGAGAAGGGATAAAAACATAATTAAGAGAGAATTTGAGAATCAAGAATACCCAACTCATTTGTTAAAAAGAAAAACTTGTCCTTAGGCAGTGATTTAGTGAAGATATCTGCAAGTTACTTTTCAGTTTCAATAAACTGAATTTCATAATCCCTATTACTTATATGATCCCTTATAAAATGGTGGTAAATATCAATGGGCTTAGTCTTTGAATGCTGAATTTGATTTTTAGTGAGGTTGATAGCACTTGTGTTATCACAAAGCAAATGCACCTTGTTGACCTTCAAGATAAAGTCTTCAAGCTATTGCTTGATTCAAAGGATTTGAGCACAACAGCTACCAGCAGCTATGTACTCAACTTCTGCAGTTGAGAGGGTCACATAAGCCTGCTTCTTGTTATGCCAAGATATGAGGCTTGAATTAAGAAGATGACAAGTGTCACTTGTGCTTTTTCTGTGCAGCTTGCTGCCTGCAAAATCAGAATTAGAATAACCAACCAAATGTATAGGAGAGTGAGAGGGATATCATAAACCAACAGTGGTTGTGCCCATAAGGTATTTCAGAATTCGTTTGGTAGCCTTGAAGTGAGATTCTTTTGGATTTGATTAAAATCTCGCACATAGGCAAACAACAAACATGATATTTGGTCTGCTAACAATGAGATAGAGCAAAGAACCAATCAATCCTCTGAATTTGATTTAATCTATTGTTGTTCCAGCCAAGTCAGCATCCATATAACAGCTTGTGGACATTGGTGTGGATGTCTCTTTGCAGTTTTCCATCTCAAACTTCTTGAGAATCTCCTTGCAGTACTTGGTTTGGCTTAGGAAGATTCCATCCTTTGATTGCTTGACCTGCAACCCTAAGAAGAAGAATAACTCTCCCATCATAGACATTTCAAACTCCCCCTGCATAGCTGCCAAAAATTCCTCACATAGACAATCATTAGTAGCACCAAATATGATATCATCAACATAAATTTGAACCAAGATGATGGAAGATTTTGACTTTATAATAAAAAGAGTTTTATCAATTTTGTCTCTGTCATAGCCATGAGACAAGAGAAAATTGCTAAGCCTCTCATACCACTGTCTTGGGGCTTGCTTGAGTCCATACAAGACCTTTTTCAGCTTGTACACATGATTAGGATGTTGGTGATCTTCAAAATTGGGTGGTTGTGAGTCATAGACCTCTTCATTGATGAATCCATTGAGAAATGAAATCTTCACATCCATCTGAAATAGTTTGAAACCACTCATACAAGAAAATGAAAATAGTAGTCTTACATCTTCCAATTTGGCCACAAGTGCAAATGTTTCATCATAGTCAATCCCTTCCTCGTAATTGTAACCTTTAGCAACCAACCTAGCTTTGTTTCTTGTTATCACACCAGCTTCATCCAGCTTGTTTCTAAACACCCACTTGGTTCCAATGACATTCATGGACTTAGGAACAAGAGACCACACATCATTTCTAGTGAATTGATTCAGCTCATCATGCATGGCACAACCCAACTTTCATCATTAAGTGCATCACCTATAGATTTAGGTTCAATTTGAGATACAAAATCCATATGTTTACAGTAATTTGAGATAGAGTTTCGAGTAGACACTCCCTTATCAATCTTCCCAATGATGTTGTCCACAGAAAGGTATCTAGGAATCCTCCATTCTTTGGGGAGTTCACCCGGTTGCAGAATTTCAACCGGTTGTTTCACATAATCAATCGGTTGTTTTTCTGGAAATGATTCCAGCTTCTGCAAAATAGTGTTCTAATCATTTTCTTCTACATAATTCTTCATAGAGTCTTGTTCTGTATGGTTAGTTTCATCATATGCATCTTCAATGGGGGTATAACTTGGATAATGATCCAAAGTAGGAAGATACACAACCAAAAGTATTCCAAACAAAACCTAAGCAACCTCAAAGCATATGCCAAGATGTCTCTTGACATTCAAAGAACCTTACAAGACAATTGATAAGTGTAGGCACAAGGACTATCTTTACTCTTGATATTTTCCCTTTTAAAAGTCATTCTTCATGCCCAAAAGTGATTCTTGCCTGCCAAGGATACCTACAAGAAAAGGTTAAGAAGCAAGATTCGGTCCCCTTGTAAATTTGGGTTCATTGATGTTAGTAGGAACCTTAGGAACCTTAGAAATCTTAGCAACCCATTTCAAAATACCTTTGGGAACAAAAAATTTCCTTACTCTGCATAATTTAACAGAGTGGCCTCACTTCATACAGTAAAAGCACGAAATAACTGGTTGTTTCGAAAAATCAATCAGATTTTTTCAAAGAAACTTGAAAATGTCTTTGAAATTGATATTTTCTTGATGTTTGGATTAAAACCAGTCCAGCTTTGCCAAAAGCACATTTTTGAGATGCAAGAACAGTTTCAAAGTTTGATTGACTTTGAAAAACTTGTCCACAATTTTTAAAAGATAGTGGACTTTCTTTTCAAGTGATTCACAATTTTCACAAAAGCAAGAGTCACACTTGCAAGAAGAGTTCTTGTAAATCATTTCCAAAATTTCAAAATTTGTTTTTGAATTGTTCAACTCTTTTTCCAAAGTCTTGACTCTGTTTTCCAACCAATTATTTAAGTCTTTCAAGTGGTTGTTGAAAAGGGTCAGCTTATTAGCTTCTTCATGAATCTCTTTAAAAGCATCAAGAAGTTGGTTGTAATTTTCAAAGTTTATAGAGGTGTTAGAACTTGCACTACTTGTTTCTGATTCTACCTTTACCATCAAGCACAAATTTGCCTCTTCATCTCCATTTGATGATGAGTTAGAGGAAGAATCATCATTATCTTGCCAAGCAATGTAGGCTCTTTTAGTTTTGCCCTTCTTCTCAAATTTCTTGCTTGCTCATCTCTCTTTACTTTCATTGTTGGGACAATCATCTTTGATATGGCCCTATTTACCACATCTAAAACAGGTATAATTGTTAGAATTGAAATCATTGAGTTTCTTACTGTTATACCTATTTGAAGATTGGTTCTTGTCCTTGTTGTCCTTTTTCAATAACTTGCTAAATTTTCTGGTTAGTAAGTTGAGAGTTTCACCATCACTGCCCTCACTTGATTCTTGCACATCTCTATGACCAACAACTTTCAAAGTAATGCTCCTCACATGCTTCTCTTCATGCTCTTGGTCATTCAGTCGGTTCATTTCAAATTCATGTTCCCTTAGCTTACCAAACAAGGAGGTTGTGGTCAAGGTTGTCAAATCCTTGGACTCAAAGAATGCAATGACTTTAGGTTTGCCAATATTTGTCCAAGCATTTGAGAATCTTGATGTTAAGTTCCTCCCTTTCGAAGATTTTTCTAAGGTTGATGAGATGGTTCACAATGTGGGTGAATCTCTTTTGCACATCAACAATGGCTTCCCCTTTCAGCATCCTGAACATCTCATATTCCTGAATCAGAGCATGCTTCCTTGCTCTCTTCACATCAGTGGTGCCTTCATGGGTAACCTCAAGAATGTCCCACATCTCTTTTGCTGAAGCACATTATGAGACCCTGAAAAACTCATTAGAATTTAGAGCAAACGTGATGATGTTTTTAGCAATACAATCATATTGAGCTCTTTAGCTTTCATTCTTAGTCCATTGGGACCAAGGTTTCTCAATGAAAACATTATCTTTTTCTGTTTTAGGAACAAAAGGACAATTTACAATAGCATCCCAGATTCCTCTATCAATTGATTCCACAAAGATTTTCATTCTGACCTTTCAAAACTGATAATTCAGACTACAAAACAGAGGTAGCATGTTTATTCAAGCACCTTCCCCAAAGGGTAGTTTTTCAGCCATTAAAAAAGTTTTTAGGATCGAAAACTTGAATGACTTTCAAGAACTCGACTCCTGAAGCCAATTGTTAGAAATATAGGCCTTAAACACGAGTGGGGTGAATTGTTTATGAAAGATTTTTGCAAATATTGAAGGTAGATTGAAAAACAATAAAGAATCAATCAATTAGAAATCAGTTCAGCCAATTAGAAAACTGTTTTTAGTTTAATTGCAAAAAATCAACCTATTGTTTTTGCGAAATAACCGGTTGTTTATACCAGCAGTTTATAAAATCAAAGCTAAAGCAGTTTTAAAAAAAGTAAGGATAGAAAGATTAACACAGAATGTTTATATTGTTTCACTCTTTACCAAGAACTACATCTAGTCCTCATAAACCACTGAGAATTCACTAAGTAATCAAACCTTGATTACAAACAACACACCAAAGTGGTGATCTTAAACCCTTCAAGAACACACACCACATTTGACAAACAACACATAGTTTTTAGAACAACCTCTGAAACTGCACAACACCAAGTTACACATAATTACAGTGATCAAGAAAGAAATGAATAGAATACACCTGGGTACAATCAAAGATTAAAGTACAGCAGAGAATCCTATTCCACACTTGAGAATGATCCAAAGCTCTTTGAAATCTTGAAAAACTGATTTTGATTAAACCCTTTTGCTTAGTTAATGACTAAGAGAGTAAAATATTTTCACAAGATCCTTGGAGAAAAAAACCTATAAAATAAATACAAGCTTCAAGGAGAAATCATTAAGCTCCACATTCGCATTTGAAAAATAAAGCATTATGGTTTTCTTAGTTTTCTTATTTTCTTCTTTGTAATATTTTCATTTTGCCTCTGCATGGAACACTAAACTCATTTGGATTGATTCTCTCATAACTACACAATGAATTTTGAGGCTTTGTGCAATTAAAGTTTTTTTTCTTAAATATCTTACTGTGCAAAATATCTGGTCTTTTTATAGGTTTAATTATTGTTTTAGGAATTTTTTTTGGATGCATGTTGATAATACAATTATGTCTTTAATTAAACTCTTATTTAGTTTTCTGAAAAAATCTCTTGGGCACATGATTCAAGAAGTAAAAGATTAAAAGTCTTATGAGTAAACACATGATATGAGTAAGGTACTGAATAAATTAGTGGACATATGTTTCATTAATGATATTCGATTGTCTTTGGTTGATGCATGTTTGGTCAATTCAATTATGTTTAGATGATTGAATGAATGATATATTTATCAATTGATGAAGAATTCATTGCTAGAAAAACTTGAGAGTCAACCTGCTTTTTTTACTATTTTTTTATTGTTTACTTTATTTTCTTCTAAAAGAACTCAACCCCTCCCCCCCCTCTTTACTTTATTATTACTAATTTTTAGTGCTTGTAGATAGATTCTGAATACTGATTCACTAATTTCAATATTGGATTCTTTGGAAGACAACTTGGAGTCATTTGACCTTATCTATATTATCATCTCTTTGGTGTTAGATGGTCTAGCACTGAGATAGACATTTCCTTTAAAATAATTTTAATTTGACTTTTAAATGACAATTATCAGTCATACCTTTGATAAAAAAAATGTGAAATTTTACATGCATATAGTCAACACATAATGTCAATGATGATTACTTAACATATGAATCAAAATTGGATTAATTTACCATGCATAATTAATGACTACAGGAGAGGAGTAGAAGAATTTACACAATTTGCACAATATAATGACAACGGTAATGGTGATGGAGTAAAGTTTAGGTGTTCTTATATTAGTTGTTTGAAAGAAAATTGGATGCTACCAAAATTAGGGATCACCATATAGGGGATGGGTTTCTACAAAATTATACAACTTGGACATGGCACGGTAATTTTTACATTCTTAGAACACTTTCTATCACTGTGTAAATGTCTTTGAAGCTTATTTGCTTATATTAATTCATATAAAACATAGTTTTCAAATAAAATTCATTTTTTAATCAATTTTGAAAGTTTCATATTTACAACATAAAACAGAGAACAATAAAATATTCTAATATTATGTGTTTTAATGTTTTGTGAATGAAAAATACTTTTTTTTTATGATTATAAATTATTTTGATTACAGTTATGCCTTAATGATTCATGAATATTTGTTGATTTCATGAATAGCTTATTATGTTTTGATTATTTGATTGAAAAAATATTTGAGCATTTGGTTCAAGACTACTTGCATTTATGAGTTGCAATCCTTTTAATATTATCGTTGCCCTATTAATGTATCGAACACCAGTATGATTTGCAAGATCTTCATAAAAGAGGTTTTAAAGTTTTATATGGATCCTGAATGCCTTATTGGAAGCCTCTTAAATCATAAACCATCTACTCACAATCAATTTAAGAAAAATGTGAGGCTGGCACAAAAGAACATTGTTGTCTCTATTAATTTAAGTAAAGAATGTTCATCAATATGGTCAATATCTCTCTAAAGAAATCTGTATGAAAGGGTTCCCAAATGTTTTTATCATATGATGGAAGAGATTTTTTATGGAATTGGCACAATTGTATAGAAGTTATATGATGCATGCTTCCAAAATATGATATCAGAGTGGGGAAGGTTGTTGAAGAAGTTAAGAAATGCAATGCAAAACATCCCTTACCAGCCTTAGTGAAACGTTTACTTTCAAGGTATTTACAAGGAGCTCTCAAAGGTAGAAAATCATCTAATGTAAGAAGATCATCACCAAAGTGAAATGCATTTATAAGCAACACATATTTCTATGATGATTGTGTTAGAATGGATGGCTTTAAACTAGAGGGGGAGAATTGTTTAAAGCGGGTTTTCGCAAACTTTTAAAACAAGAATGAAATTATCACAAGAAACAATTGATAAGAAATTCAGTTTGCCAAAACAACAATAAAAAAACAGCAGTACCAGAAAAACAATCAGTTGTTTCACAAAAACAATCGGTTGTTTATACCAGCAAACAACAAACAAAATTGAATTTAAAGAGTTAAGGATAGAGAGATTGCACACAGATGTTTATACTGGTTCACTCCAAACCCAGAGCTACATCCAGTCTTCTCAGAAACCCTGAGGAA
>Ga0123341_1001302_pt1 | contig 18348 bp, 11 predicted proteins | sample Turbeapinknodule_FD_89959 | JGI IMG/M metagenome (GOLD analysis project Ga0123341, IMG submission 89959) | Root nodule microbial communities of legume samples collected from Mexico - Turtle bean Mexico pink nodule | ecosystem: Host-associated > Plants > Roots > Nodule | place: Mexico: Nepantla...
ACAAATTTGAAAAATGACTTCCGGATTATGTAATCCGGAATATTACAGAGGGGCATTTTTGGAATTACGAAAATATATGGAGGTGAGAGAAGAAGGTATGGAGGTGCAGGAAGAAGCAGCCGTGAGTAAAGGGCCTCCATATGGCGAGATTGAACCAGCCCAATAATGTTATGGGCCTCTTTCTATTGCCTCGCTCCTGTTCTTCGTTCTTCACTGCGCCTTCGTTTTGAATCGTTGTCACTGTCACTGTCACTGTGATTTCTTCATTGTTCCAATCTTTCTTTTTCATTACTAATGGCTTCTCTCTGTGTGTCTTCACCTTTACTCACTTTTATTCTGCATCATCACCGGTTTTTGCTCATGGGTTTTCATAAAAGCTTCAAACTTTTTAGGTATTAAAGTAATTTCTATTACAATTATTATCTGTGTTAGTTTAGAGACATTGGGAATTTTAGTTAGGGTAATAAGCATGCATTTGTTGTACCATGACTGGTTTATGTTGTTATCTCACTCTTCATCACATTAGTGTACCATGCACTGCTTGATCAAGCAAAACAATGCTTCAATAGTTTACAAAACCAACTACATTTTTCGTTGGATTGTCACTGTTTTATGACATTTTTAGTTCTTCTTGTACTTTGCTTATTTCATACTTATTTTGTTGAAATATTTTCTATATTTGTTATATTGTTTTTTTACTTTTAGAAGTTGTTATTTTTTCACAAAATCTTAAACATGAAAATGTTCAAAAATAAAAAGCAAAACCTTATTTATTCTTTATGTTTGCAATATTTTCCTTGCAGATCAGCAATTGGGTTTTGCAAAAGCAGACCTGAGTATGTTAAATTTGATACCTTAAGGTGTTTAACTGGGATGCCCGAAGTATGCATTCATGGAAGTACCATTTTTTTCATATAGATGATGAGCTGAGCTTTTCAGGTGAAGTCATTAACTTGTTTCTCTGGCTCATTATCATGGCATGAACTGGCATCCACCAATTTTTTATCCTGTGCATGTATGAGTTATGACAATTTATGGTTGTAAACTTGTGCTCGTTAATGATATTTCTGAGGACAAACCCTTACATATAATTCCTCAGTTCTTGTTGTTTATGTTATCATCTAATCAGAAATCGACTCTTAGTTCAGTAATCTGCGTAGTAAAAGATTTGGCTTAAAGAATTGTGCATATTACCCAAATGAAGCTTCAATTCTGATAGAAGAATAACACTAGCAACATCTAATAAAGTAGTACAATTGATATATCTTAGTTTTTGTTTTATTTTCAATTTTAAGTTACTTATTTTTCTTATCTTAATTAAACTTGGTCATTTAAAGCTGTAGACAACCTTGTTATGCAAAATTCTCAGACTTGGATTGGTGAATAGATGCCTGGAATAGTTAGATAATGAATCTGTGACCATTTAGCAGCAGCAACAGACTTTCATACAGATGAGGACAGTTGTGATGATGGTAGCTGATTATTGAGGGGCTAAAAAAGTGATGTGAATTCACATCCAATTGGAAAATTGAAGAAAGGAAAGATAGTGTATGGTGTGGTTGTGTGTGCTGCCGTGAGGAGAAGATGTGATGGAGGTGATGTGAAGTTTGATGAAAATGCTGAGATGGAATCAGAGATTTTGGGCCAGTGCCCCATCTTCTTAAATTTTTCTTAAATCTCATTAATTTGTAAGGTGTTGTTTTATAGTTATGAAATGAATTTTTGAATCATCATTTTTGTCTGTAAATGTTCAATTTGTCATCGTTATGGTTTATAAATTTATGATTTATCATTGTGTGTGTGTGTGTATATATATATATATTCTAAGAGATACAAGCGTGTGGGGTCATTTAAAAACATTCAATATTCTTACGCTATTAAACAAAGTTTTTAGCATAATATGAATTTAATTAATTTAACTATTCAAAAATTCACGTACATGCAATACTATAGTAGTTATTTATATTTCAAATTATATTAAAAATATATGAAACCATTTCAATATGTATGAATTAGTTTTTAAATTATGTGAATGTTTTTAATAAAATCAATTTAAAAAATACAATAAAGAAATTCAACGGTCGCAAAAAGTAAAGCTTGTTTGGTATATAATTGAAAATAATTTTAGGTGAGTAGAAACATTTGGTGGTGTTTGGTACTTTAGACTCAGAGAATAATTTATTTCAAAATCAGTGATATTCAGTATATTATTTCTCATAGTTTTTCTATTTCTCTTAAACAAAACACTTTATTTTTACTTATATCCACTCATCCTTTTTGTTTTTTATTTTCTCTTTTCTCCACCAAATAATCGTAAAAGGAGCTCATTTCTAACCTTAAATTAAAGCGTCAAAACTAAATTTATGCAAAATATTCAGCAATCTCTCATTTCTGACTTTTGCATAAGAGTAAATATAAGTACAAAAGTTGGTTACATTGTACATAATTAAATTGATATAACATAATAGGATAGAAAGGTTATTTGAGAATGTTTTGAGAAAAAAAAGGAAAGAGAAAAAGAAGTAGATTCTCTCGGGAGGGTAAACTTATTAAAGTAGGGTTTGAATTGAATTTGATGGCTACTATTTTGTCCTATTCCTGTTCCTCTATAGTACTTTTTACGCAACTCTACTCAGACTGGAATAAACCATTATCTTCCTCCGCATACTCTATCATCTTCAACATTTAATGCCACAAAAACCTTACACTTCAAAAGGTAAGCCATATTAATACAACTTTTCTTATCACATTAAAGTAGTTCATGTCAAATACCATTTCTCTTATGAGGTGTTAAAAAAAATGAATATGTCTCTAATATTCAAAACCACGTGAAAGCCAAAACTTTTGGCATCCTTATATTCCCGTACCGTTTTCTTACACCTACCTTAATCTTTATTCTCTCTTTCCTCACTTGACAGAAAAGAAGATTTTTGAAGCATCCCACAAGCATTCCTTGCTTCTTTCATTCGTCTGCGACAGCACATAATATATACATCACCAAACACTTGCATGCATCCACAACACAACTCACATTCCATTAATCTTCCTTCCTAAAATCTGCCACCAGGAAGATCTGCATCATGGTCCTTGGAACAATGGCAAGACATTTGGACACGATAATAGGGTGATCAAATCAAATCTCTCTGTATTAATTACATGTCATATTCATTACACTCCCACACATGCATTGCTATAATTATCTGCTTATCAGAATGTTTCATACAATATACCTCCGATGTTATAGAAACATATTCACCAAAATATGTATTCTGCAAAACACAGTACTGTAAATATTGTTTTCCCATTTGATGTTTACCCCGTGATAACAGCCTGCTTTTTGTTTTCTGCATGCCAGGCCTGGAGTGATGCTTCTTTATCCTCTGTAAGCATCCTACAATGCCATGCATGCACATTTGATCTGATCTATATATATTACATGATATGACTAATCGTTAATTTGTTGGGTTGGAGTAACTATCATAGATACGCATCAATGAGGGCAATTGAAAGCCCTTCAACCTTAGATGATCAACAATGGCTAACGTATTGGGTTTTATACTCCTTCATGACCCTCTTTGAGCTTTCCACTCATAAGATCCTATGTTGGTACGTTAAAGTTGATTTCATGTCAAATTGAGTCACAGATAACAACAACAATAATAATAATAATATACAAATGCAGGTTTCCAATTTGGTCATACCTGAAGCTTGTGTTTTGCATCTGGTTGGTACTTCCAATGTTCAATGGAGCGGCTTACATGTATGAGAAATATGTGAGGAAATACATCAAGAATATTGGAAGCTACCGAAGTTCCAATTATCCTGAGGAATACAAGAAGGTCCTTCACATGATGACCTTCGATGCAAGGAATGCAGTTGAACGCTATATCGATAGGCATGGCCCTGATGCCTTTGAGAGAGTAATCAGAGCGGTATATAAACTGAATTGCTTCATTATAAAGCTCATCTATCTGTGTTTTTACCATTTTTGTTTTCAACTTTTGTATGTGCAGGCTGAAAAAGAAGCAAAGAAGCGCTGAGTATCGATTTCACCAGTTTTGAAATGAAAAGAAAGTAAACATGCTTCAATCGATACTTGTTTCTGTGTACATTTTCAACATGATGGAGAAGGAGTTTCATAATTATAGTTTTATTAAATGATACCAATTGTAAGCTTGATATAAGTTTTATATGTACCTTCCTTGGTTTAAGAATGCACGTAAGAGCAAAAAATTATATGGTTAGTTTTTCTTTGAATAATCCTTTGTCTAGAATTCTACTGCAACAATCGGTTTTCTCTCAAGTTCTTTCAGCATAACACAGACCCAGCAACTCATGCTTAATTGGGATGACTGCTGCAACAGTCAAACATATATAAACGATCGTGATAAAGCTTGACGATCGCATAAACCAAATAAAATGCTTTGAATAGTAACTAATACTGTTTTGAATCAATGTTTTTAACCAAATAATATTTGAGGCAGAAAATAGAAATTGAAACATAAAACCATGCATTAGTAATTATCGTAGACTCTTCCGATTGTTGTATTTGTGTAGATTCTAAAACGTAAAAACTTCATCCCCTCCTTTATCTTCACTTTTCATACAAAGATGCCGTTGGTTATTAGCATCACTTCCAGCTCAGTAATGCAGACAAGAGGATCGACTGCAATACTTTTGCCTACTTACTAACTTTTTGGTTGGATGTTCATAAAATTTCATTTTTTATTTCGTGTTGCAATAATAATATAGTAGCAGCAATTAAAGAACATCTGACACATAATTAGCTCATTTGGACTCACATGAATATGAAATCCGTTTGAACTTGGATTGAATTAGTCAAATTAATTTATTTTTAATGTATTTAAAAATTACAAAACACAATTCAGTTTAAATTCTCTCACAACTTAAGACAGGAAAGCAAACTAAAATTATTTTTCCATCAAAAACAAGTTCTTGTGATTAACTTATTTAATATCCAAAGCAGCATGAAATAAAATCTGAGAAGCTTTTGATGAAAAATGATTAAAGGAGAGATGATAGAATTATTTTTCAGTAACATTTTGGCAGTTAAAATTAATGAGTTAGTATCCAGTGGTTAGGGAACAAATAAAGCCCCAAATTAAAGTTTTATTGAATACGCCGATCTTTCTTTCCTTTCTTGTGTATAAAGAATAAGCACATCTTTGCCATAGTCATTGAACAGATGCCACGTGGAATACCTGACTGAAAATAGATATGGAACGCGTCATCTTTGGTGACAAAATTCTGTAAAGGGCATAAAACTTCAAAATTGAGAGCTGGATGGAATTATATGTCAATTTTCCACCGGTTTCAGCAACCTAGCAATATTGATACATGGACATTCCTGTTATGTTCTCAAATGGATATATACTATGGAGGAGGAATAACAGATATGATAAAATGATGTGACTTACACCTAAAATCAGTATACTTTTGTCAATATTTCTCTGAATTTCTACATCACTATCACTGTCAGTAGTTGCAAGTGAGAATATAGCAGAATAACTTGTCATCACGATCCATATTTCAAGAGGATTTTAGGATGTGCTTAGCTCTTTTAGAACCAAGTCGGACAGGACCTGATGTTACCATGCCGTCCAGTTTAAAAGAATTCACAGCAGGGTACCTTGAAGGATTTAGATTTTGTGCCTCATGCTGACAACACCTACTCCTAGCACTACCCATTTGTGGATCCAGTTCGGGTGCTCTTGTGTTTCGTTGCAACTCCACGCTTGACTTTTCTCCAGTCAACCTAGTCACACGACAGAAGTTTTCTTGCACCTGTATATTCGGCAACTTAGTATGTTTTCTGGAATCATCAAGATTAGCCACGGCTGTGGGTCTCTTCCTGGCATTCGTGCACGGATGATGTTCATCGAACTTCAATCTGTCAGCGACATTATTTATGTTCCTATTGCCACTATTTATGGTAGAGGGTGTAACTGGAACATGTAGAGGTTGAACAACTGATGCTGGAGAAAGAGGAGTAGTCTGCATGGGACGCAGAGAAGTCAAATGATTGGAAGGAAATCGAAGTTCTGCCGAATGATCCACGGATTGCATAATGAGATTATTTCCCCACAGATTTTGAGGAAAACTTTGACTACTGGTGCCTGAAAATTGCTGAGAGAAGGTCCCGGGAAGCATTTCATCTGTTGAGCTTGACAACCACGATGGTGAACTTCTATAGGGCCTTTGAAACCAAGATGTTTTGGCCTGTTCATTGACAGTTGACTGCAAGAAAGGAAATCCGAAGGCTGATTTGGTAACATGGGGATTTTTGTTCCCGTCGTTCAGCTCACCATTGCTTAAACTTGTGGAGTGCCTAAAATTGCCAGGAGTAGGTACTACCACTGATTGAGAGCTCAATTGTAGAGGTAGAGGTTTAGCTCCAGGTATAAATTGCTCTGGAATAGCATCTGATGCCCCATTAAATACTGCATACGTAGAAGACTTTGGAGTAATGGGATTGAAAAAAGAACTAGCATTTCTGTTGACTCCAACACTTCCATTTTGAGATACAGGATTACTTTGCAGATCAATAAACTGTCGAGAAAATCCAGAGTCTGTACCGGTCATCAACATGGTGCTTGGTAGTTCTTGATTGCTTTGAATTTTGGCTGATTGCAATAAACCGTCAGAAGATATTTGTAAAGGGGAACCAGATACCCAATCCTGCTTAGAACTTCTTCCCAATAAAGAGTGTTCCAAAGCTGCATATTCAGAATAATTCCTTCTTCTGGATTGCTCATCTGTCCAAACATCTCCGGCAAATTGTCGCATCTCTTGGCTGCTTCTACCAATTGGAACATCCTTACCCATCAACCTCATTGTTGGTTGGCTGGAACTTAGCGAGATATGATCTGAACCTTCTTTTAGAGAAATCGCCCCATTTCCATGGTGATTGCGGACCTGGTCGGATTGATGCTTTTCAATGAACAAGTTTTTCTCAAGGTTCAACTTTGAATTAAGTGGCGGGAGATAACACATATCTGAATTAGGTCGGTCGATATCTTCTCTCTCTCTACTTTGTAACTCGGTGACAGATAATCTGGTTGGATGGTGTGGAAATGGATTAAGACCATCTCTTGGAAATGTCTTCTGAACATGATTCTCATTAACGCTTAAATTTTCCAGATTACTTTGATGAAGAATATTGCTAATGGGTAAACCACTTAAAGAACCACGTACTGTACTTGATGTCTCTGACTGGTTCATCCCTAAGTTTCCACTTGAACTGAAATTGATTAGTTCACCATGAGAATTGAGGGGTAAACCAAAAAAACTTGGATCCAAACAGCAATTCTTTACAGCTCCTTTATCCCAGCTTGTAAAGGGGAATGAGTTATCAATCATATCTGTAGAAAACAAACGAGACAACTGTCTGTCACCCGAGGCCTCATCACTATTATCCTTATCTCCACAAGTTTGCAATGAAGATTCTGGTTTCTCATTTGCATTATATGAAGCAGAATAAGATGACGAAGGCTCCAGAAATGTCTTCGTATTTTCATTTGAGTCAACAAAATCAACCGGGGGATCATTGAAATGGTCCAACTTTCCACTGTAGCCGAAAGATCCAAATTCAGACGCTTGTGTATTTATACCAGACATCTGCTCTTCGTGGACTGCCGAAAGAGGTCCAGAAATTTCTGCAAACGGAGAACAATGCAGAGTAGTTCTGTTGCTTCCATAAAAAAAGTGTGAATTATTACTGTCACAAACTGCCACCTTGGTCAACAATTTTGACTTCTCTTCTAAGTGCTTTGACTTATCTTGATCGGTACATGGCTTCAAGCAGCTTTGTACGGTATCTTGTTCCAGAGTGTTAGAAAACTGTTTAATTTCAACTATAGGGCAAACCTCCTCTCTCTTGTCTCTGTCTATATTAACAGGAATATGGCCATAATTTCTATGTGGCTCCAAACTTGCAGTTTCTTCATCACTTCCAGAGGATTTCTCCTTTACTACTGAAGAAGCCAGCGCATCTGAAGATATGTTGAACATGTCTTCATCAAATGAACTTGTCTTTTTCGGACCAAGTATATCATCTTTACCAGAGAATTTAACATGTCTGTCAGAGGTTGGCTCTTCATCATTATAATGGCTTTCTTCAGTACCATTTCGAATATCACTGACACTTGATGTCTTTCCAGAAACATGTTTTAAGTGGCTCTTAAGAATGCCGCCATGAACAGGAGATACTGCTTTTTGTAGCTTTCCAAGTGAGCCTAAGCTTTTAACGTGTTGCTTTTTTTCTACCGATATACAATTTAAGCCCAATTTCTTTCTATCGATAGAAAGATCAACCCCATGAAGTGGAACCATTTTACTACCAATTGTAACTTGTAGTTTTCTGGGAGTATTTGCTACATTTTGCACCATACGCTCGTAAGCATCATCCTGATATAGACAAGAGTAGCAAGATTAAGAAAAGTGTGGATGTCCTATTATAATGGAATCTGAATAAGATGATTAAGCTTCGTAATGCAAAGTATGGAATACTCGTACCCAAAAGAGAATTCACTGAATATCGCCAATCCCATACAAAAGCTTGAATATAATAACACATTTTGTAGCTTTTATGTCATTTTTTATTACGGAGTTTCCAACAATAAATAAAAAGACACCGTCACCCTTAATAAAAAGCACAAGAGAAAATGGCTAACAAATTATATGCAATTTTTTATATCAAGATACAGAAATACCAGAATTTAAGGAATGAAAGAAAAAGAAAATAAATAAGATTACAACAGCATTTCATGCATATGATGCCAAGAACAAGTCTGTTTCATAAACCGTATTCCAACAATTCCAACAATATAGAAAACCAGCATTTCATATACTGAACTGAGAAACACTTTGATTATTATGTGGGAAAAAAATTAAATCATTATATAGAGTAAAACACTTGTCATTTGAATAACAAATTAATTAGGATTTTAACTGCCCCGTCATTCACTTAAAAATATGTCAAAATGTGTGAGAATTGAAATACGTTAAGATCAATTACAAAGTGCCTCCAGGGTATCGCGAAAACTTGGGTAGAAGTTTACAAGATTGGAACAATTGAATTAAGAGCTTAACTTTACCCTTATTTTATCATAATAAGAAATTACATAAGAACTTCAAAACAAAATTCTTGAATTCGGTCACATTAGTATCAATATTCAGAAGACGGAAACATAGAAATCTGTATATGCATATATCAAATTCTTAGACCATATGTTTTAGTAGCCATATGACACACCTAAGTACTAAGAAAAACAAACCCAACTTTTTGTTATTAATACACTGTCATTTGAGCTTTATATATTATCGTACAAATACACTGTCATTTTTTAAAGCTTTAACGAGTAAATGTACATGAAATAACTAAAAATCAAACTCGATCGGTTGGTCTAACTATATATATGAATACCAGCAAGAAGAATGCATGAAAACTTCAATTTAAAATCTTATTTTATTAACAATAAAATCAATTAAAGGTTTTAAGGTAGTAATCCTAAAATTGGTTTTCCTTCGTAAACAGAATGTTAAACAAACACTGTACAATTGGTACAAATATTTTTTTCTAAAAAATCTAGTTTCTACTGAAAGCTGGGGCATAAAGTAATTATATACTACTACTAATAGTAAGATATTAAATATCCTAAATTGTAAGACGAAAAACTTTTCAGTTCAGTACCTTCGTAAGTTCTTTTTTTTTCATAAGGGAGTACCTTCTAAAGTTCTAACAAGTTTTCTAGTTTGGTTCCTGATTACACCTCATGATAAAATAAACAAAAATTGTAATGATGACAACCCTATATATTTTGTCACAAATTTTCTCCCTTGTACAATTCCACTTTGAGGAATCATGTAGGGAAACTTTTGGTTGATATAAAAAAAAAATTACTTCTAAAACTAATATCCTAGAGAAAATAATACTTCTATCTAACAACATATACATCCTTGTCACTGTTTATACGAGGCAGAAGCTAACGAAAAACACATGCATAGATGTAGCAAATATTGTTAAGACAAACAACTGTTACAGATTCAAAATTAAAATATCGCCATGTTGTGTAAATTATTATTGTAAAATAGATTTTATGATAGATATCCTAATTCGTTTGGAAAGGAAATTTGAAGTACAGAATAATCGATCTTTTAAAATGAGAAGAGCCTCAATTATAAAGAAGGTTATATAAAATATTCCTAAAGTCACTTATTTTAATTAAATTGAAATTTTGGACATTAAGTAATACTTTTCTCTAAAATGAATTTTATTAAAAGGGGAGGAGATGGACAATTCAAAGGGAATACATGAATCATGGTGCTTAAATACTTTTTTTACATAGATATAAAACTGCTACGTAAAATTGTTCACTGCTGAAATGCATATACGATAAACCTCTGCAGATCATATATCCCCATTCCAAACCTGAAATTTCTGTAGAATCTCAATGCCGAAGAAATCACTCCACTTTTATCTTTAAAAAGTGACAGGCGGGAAAAAAAGTATTATGATTATAGAACCAGAGTTCGAGAATATTTTCGAAAATAAAATATTTATTTAGATTAGTAGATGTTATTCAAAACAATCTCGCTATACTGCTAAGATGTCATTACAGATATAATAAGAATAATATATATATATATATATATATATATATATATATATATATATATCGAGCAACCTTCATTGATAGCCAGGTTAAATATTTTATTACTTCCACTTCCAAATTTCGGCCAGTATAACCATTAACCGACATTATTTCCGGTCCTCTCATGGTTCTATATATATACTTCCTATGTTGGGTTCTGATACACTCACATTGATTTGATTGTATCTCAAAATTGTCTGCACATAAATATGTACAAAACATGGTTCACTACTCACGACTTTTGTTGACCGATTGCATCGAAGTTATTCTACCCCAAGACCAACAGTTCTAGAATATGATCAAGTGTCTTACACGAGCACAGATAGTCCAAAAGCACTATACCATAAATTACCACCCTCTAGTTCACTGATACGTCACAAATATGCCCATGCAATATGATCTATATCAAACCAAGTCAGAGTATTCTTTTTCTGATGATACACGCCCATCTGGAGTTGCAAATGCAAACATTCATCAATCTAAATCACTATATATAAACTTCTGACACACCCAATAAATGATCTAACAAATTCTGCACCTCCACTTGCTGATCTCCCACTAGCCAAAATACATCCAGCTGTAAGCTGTGTATAAACCTCTACGTCCGAAAAACTAGCCACAAGAGATGAGAATCTGTTGATCTACCCATGGCCCATATGACACTTTCCCCCCCGAATTATTAGTTAATAGTGACGGGGCTAGAAAAATCCCCTCATCATTAGGCTCACCTCTTCTACCTCGTAACCCATGAGTGGCCCCTTCTAGCTAGGGTACCTTGTACTGATTATACACACCCCAAACATACATACACCCTACAGCTGGAGCAACATTCTTGCAGGCTTCACCACCATCTGAATTCCTTCCGCTCATGAAGGCACTTGTCTTAATTTCCCTTTTTCATAACTTCCCTTTCCCAACTTTACTTGCCGGGTATTTCGCTCAAGTACTAAACTTAAAAAAACAAACTCACTTTCGACGACAAATGTCAAGCTCTCTCTAATTAGCTTTTTCAGCAGTAATTTTATGCAGAAAAAGCAAGATATAGAGTAAGCAAAGTATAATCGCATGGCATAAGCAACTACATCAACACAAAATCTACAGTGTTTGGTGATATTTTATGCGCAAATTCCATTAATTCTGCCAGGAATTAACTGCAAATCGCAGAAATACAGCAAATAACGAAAGATTGACTTGTATTTTATGAGACACAGCCAACATACCTTCTTCCCAGTTGGTCCATTGTTGAAGACATTACTCTTTTTCTTCTTCTTCTTGCTCACAACCGTCTTCTTCTCATTGTTCACAAATAACACGCCACTCTCACCGTACTTTTCCACCTTGCTTTTCTTCTTCTTCGCCTTCTTCAACTTTTTCTTTTTCCTACTCTTGTTCGTACTCTTCTTATTCTTAATTACCGAAGCAACTGGAGCAGCCGTAGAAGTGGAAGCAACAGCAGCACAAGCTGAATCCTCACAGCGATAATCGAATTTCTCTTCGTTTTCCTTAACCTGAATCCCTTTGATTTTGCCTGCTTCGATCGGCGGCGCCACCGTGAGAATCTCCGCGATCGAACGCTTCTTTGGAGCCTTAGGTTTGGGCTTGCAATTAACGGTCCTTCTCATCTGCCGCCGTTCCTCCCTAACGGCCTGCGCTAGACAACCGTCGATGTGCGCGTTCACCGCCGTTACGGTGGCGGCGTTAAAATCTCGGCAAACAGGACAAACCATCTCCAACTTCTCCTCCTCCTCCTCCTCAGCGGATTCTCTTCGGTCCGATTTCGACGACTCACCACCTCCGCGCGTGGATCTCAGCGCCTCGAGCCGCCGAGAGAGCCACTCGAACTTCGAAACGGTATTCGAAACCTCGTCCGCCTCGTCCTCACGGAACGGCCAGAACTTCAACACGCTCTCGATTTGCGGCGGCGGCTGCTGCGGCTGTGGGGGCTGTTGCTGCTGCTGCCTTTCCACCTTGAAAATCTCCGCGATGGAACGCTTCTTCGGCGCCTTCGACTTCGATATAGAGGATGACGACGACGACGACTTCAAATTCATTATCCTCATGTGTCGACGCTCCTCTCTCATCGTCTGCGCGAGGCATCCGTCGATGTGCGCATTCACCGCAGTGAGCGTCGCAGCGTTGAATTCGCGGCAAACTGGACAAACCATCTCCAATTTCTCGTCCTCGTTGTTGTTAACGGCAGCCTCAGAAGGAGGCGCGGATTCTTCGGACTCTTCTTCGCTGCAATCCGCATCGCCCTCGTCATCGGTTCTAGAAACTTCTTCAGGCGAAGGCGGATTCTCCGGATTTTGCGCGTGGTCGTTGAAACCATCGGATCTAGGGCACAGCGTCATCGGAGGAAGCCAGGACTGAAGGTCTTCACGTGATGCGTCACGTGAGACGGTGGATGCGAAGGGCCAGCACTTTAAAACGTCGACGGACCTCATCTTTGTTGTGTAGTCCCTGCAACACCGAAATCCGAAGCAATAGCAAACGCTCGCCACAACATATGAGTCCAAATAAACTAAATCCCGAAAACAGAACAATAGTTAACAGATAGAAAAACGTACCTTATGGAGAATCCATCAAACGTAGCCGCCATGATCAGTGACCACAAAGACAGTGCCTATGAAGAAGAAGATGAAGAAAGAGAAGGGAAGAACATCGATTATTATGATTAGATGAGAGAGAGAGAGAGATAGAGATAGAGAGAGAAAGAGGGTAAAGAGTAATTAACGTTTTGCTAGGGAAGAAGGAGGAATGGAAGAGTGTGTGTGTTGTGTGTAGCTGTCTGCTTGCTTTTCCCTAATTTATGACTGAAAGGGACGTATGAGAGAGAGAGAGGGCTCTAAAGTGACGACAGATACAGAGGAAGCGAAGCTGAAAGAATATTTTATTAATTATTAATTACCACTCCTAATAATATTATTATCTTTAATTTCCATCCCATGCATCTTATTTTCTAAATTCAATTAATTAGCTTCTTGTGTTGGTGATGTATTTTAATTGATGTTAATGATAGTATAATTAAAGGGGATGTATCTACTGTATAATTACCATATAATACTATATTGTTAAATGTTAATGCTAGATTTGTTGTATGATCTATTCACGCTCCTCTTCTCACTCTCCTATGAAACAAAGATTCTGCTGGAACACCTCAAACAAACCACCCCACGCGCTTTTCACCTTCATCATATCACCTTTTTTCTCCTTCACTTAAATAATACCAAATAAATAAATATAAATTAATACATTCCGCATAAAAATATTATAAATTCAAATATACTAACAAAAATTACATCAAAAGATTCAAAACTACATCAAGAAAATTGAAAAATATTCATTTAGGAAAATTATGAGTAAACATAATATATATTATACATTTTGATTTGCATCGCATCAAAATCCTATTTTCCTATCTTTTTCTATTATTTTAACTCAATTATATACATCAACTAACTTTCATCTCATTTTTTTATTCAATTCAACTAATTCCTTTATTAATACCTCTTCCAAATACTGTAGAATTCGTCATTATTTAATATGTCTTATATATTTTTATTCTCTATTTTTTTCTTAAATAGATTAAAAACTCAATATTAATAAAGTTGATAAATGTTTCTTTAGGACAATCTCGAATCTCCATTACTGCTTTGACTTTTAGTTGGCATGTTCCAATTTCAGTATGAACAGTTAACTCACTTTCATGACACGCTTGATATAAAAGTATGTTTGCATATATGAAAATGTTGCTTCAAAATTAATTTTAACATAAACTTAAACTCAAAAATTTAATCCAAACATGCAATTAATATTAAAAGGAAATTATAATCACTCACTCAAAATAATCAAGAAATAACAAATAAAGTTGATTTTGCCCTGTGACAATCAATTTTAGATAACATTATGCAACCAACTATTTCATTAATTGTGCTTTTAATTTTTTTATTTTTATCTTAAACAAGATACCTTTAAAATCACTTAATTTCTCATTAATTTTTCATTGTGTAGAAACTTAAACTTCCATTATTAGTGAAAGGTAAGTCAATCAATATTTATTCTATTGAAGATTTCACATCTACTAGATATAAAGATATTTTATAGTAACAAGTGGGTTCAAACTTATTTTATTAACCGATTTTGTAAGGTTAAGTTGGACTTAAAGTTCACTTCTTAATATATTACCAGAGTAATTTAGATCACATCCTAGTGCGAGTTTGTTAAATTTATCCAGTTATCCACTATCGAACTACGTTTTTAAAACTAATGTCTAAGTCTTAAGAAACTACAGTTTAAGAACATTTTTACACTGATATATCCATAAATATATAATCTTAAATGCGAGTTCACAAATCTCAATATAAAAAATGTATTAAAAATTTTATATAAACTAAAAATAAAAACATTTCATAATATATAAATAAATGTTGTTCTTACAAGGTCGGAATCCTACGAAATAACTTCTTTTGTCTAAGTCTTTCAATCTTCTCGGCCTCCAGGTATGATGGTCTTCTACTTGTTCCAGTCCTCCGAGCCGAATGGGGGGTACCTGCGAAGGCACTCCGACGATCAAGTTAGTCTGAGTACAATATGCAGGTGAGTAGAGAGTGAAAAATTACCTTTGACATTGGGTCTCCTCTGGTATTTATACCTTTTGGATGGGCCTCAACTGTCATGGGCCTACTCGTGGGTTTAAAAGAGGGCTCAATCATGTCTTAATCATGTTTTACCACTAAATTGGTTTAATTACGGTTAATTGTGAATTTATGGGTTGTGTTTGGATTAAGATAGTCATTCGGCCTTTTCAGCCATTCGATCATGTCGACCTATTCGACTAATTGGCAGTACACTTTCCCACAGGCTTGAGCGGAGCGATTACTATTCGACCATGTTGGCCTACTCAGCTAGTCGATAGAACACTTCCCCCCAAGATCAAGTGGAGAGATTACCTTTCAGCCATGTCGGCCTACTCGGCTAGTCGACAGTACACTTTCCCCCAGGTTTGAGTGGAGCGATTACCATTCAACCATGTCAGCTTATTCAGCTAGTCAGCAGTAAATTTGCCCCCAAGCTCGAGTGGAGCGATTACCATTCGGTCATGTCGGCATACTCAGCTAGTCGACAGTACACTTGCCCCCAGGCTCGAGTGAAACGATTTGAGTGTAACGTAAAGTCTATAAAAGAAAAATTGTTTTATCTTTGGGTAGATGTCTATCCCAGGTCATATGCCCCCCAGGCCCGAGTAGAGGAACTCTATGCAGGGTCTTATGTGACCGCTAAGTCGGGTAGTCATTACTCTATGTGGTTGGCGCTTTTGTCTGACTGTTATGTCGTGTAATTGCTCATGTGTCCTCGAAGTCGAATATGGCAGCTCATTAGTACATTCGAGGAGCGTGGATGTGACGTGATGTCAGGAGACTCAATATTGCATGATTTGGACCGTTGATGTCGAATTGATCCAACGGTAGAGATCAAGTGTGACGGTTCGTATTCGCCCTTTCTTCCACCTATAAATAGTAGTGGTGGTGGATTCCATTTTGTAAATGTGTTCCCTATTTTGTGTGAATTGGCGACCATTCGGCCATTAATGGAATTAATCTTGACTTATGAAACTTGTTTCCTTTTCGCTTTTCTTTCTTACAATCTCTTTTTTACTCGGCTCTCAGTAAGGTGAATTCCTTCTTGGTCGGAAGGTTTCTTTGGCGCGCTCTCTGCAGTGATTCCCTTGGGTGAATTCTAAGTGAATTTTGCGGACTCTCGGCAGGGATTCACTTGGGTGAGTTCTACCTTTGCTGAGAGGTATCTTTTACGGACTCTCAGCAGGGATTCACGTAGGTGAATCCTATCTTCGCCGAGAGGTTTCTTTATCAGACTCTCGACATGCATTCATTTGGGTGAATTCTACCTTCGCTGAGAGGTTTCTTTTATAGAATCTCGGCAAGGATTCACTTCGGTGAATTCTACCTTCGCCAAGAGGTTTCTTTTACGGACTCCCAGCAGGGATTCACGTAGGTGTATCCTACTTTCGTCGAGAGGCTTCTTTTACGGACTCTCGACAGAGATTCACCTAGGTGAATTCTACCTTCGTCGAGAGGTTTCTTTATCGAACTCTCATCAGAGATTCACTTGGGTGAATTCCACCTTAGCTGAGGAGTTTCTTATCAGACTCTCGGTAGGGATTCACGTAGGTGAATTCTACCTTCGTCAAAAGGATTCTTATCGGACTCTCTGCAGAGATTCACGTAGGTGAATTCTACCTACGTCGAGAGGCTTCTTTATTGGACTCTCGGCAAGGATTCACGGAGGTGAATCCCACCTTCACCGAAAGGTTTCTTTATTAGACTCTCGGCAAGGATTCACTTGGGTGAATTCTATCTTCGTCGAGAGGTTTCTTTATCGAACTCTTGGCAGGGATTCATGTAGGTGAATCCTACCTTCACTGAGAGGTTTCTTTATCGGACTCTCGACAGGGATTCACTTGGGTGAATTCCACCTTAGCTGAGGGGTTTCTTATCGAACTCTCAACAGGGATTCACATAGGTGAATTCTTCCTTCGCCGAGAAGCTTCTTTATCGAACTCTCGGCAGGGATTCACTTGGGTGAATTCTACCTTCGCCGAGAGGTTTCTTTATCAGACTCTCGGCAAGGATTCATTTGGGTGAATTCCACCTTAGCCGAGGGGTTTCTTATCGGACTCTTGGCAGGGATTCACGGAGGTGAATCCCACCTTCACCGAGAGGTTTCTTTATCAGACTCTCAGCAAGGATTCACGTAGGTGAATGCTACCTACACCGAGAGGTTTCTTTATTGGACTCTCAGCAGGGATTCACATAGGTGAATCCCACCTTCGTCAAGAGGTTTCTTTATCGGACTCTCGGCAAGGATTCACTTGGGTGAATTCTACCTTCGTCAAGAGGTTTCTTTATTGGACTCTTGGACGGGATTCACGTAGGTGAATCCTACCTTCGCCGAGAGGTTTCTTTATCAAACTCTCGGCAGGGATTCACTTGGGTGAATTCTACCTTCGCCTAGAGGTTTTTTTTATAGTCTCTCGACAAGGATTCACTTGGGTGAATTCTTCCTTGGCCGAAAAATTTCTTTTACGGACTTTCAGCAGGGATTCACGTTGGTGAATTCTTCCTTGGCCGAGAGATTTCTTTGACACGCTCTCGATAAGGATTCACGTGGGTGAATTCTTCCTTGACCGAGAGGTTTCTTTGACAGTCTCTCGGCAGGGATTCACTTGGGTGAATTCTTCCTTGGCCAAGAGGTTTCTTTGACGGATTCTCGACAGGGATTCACATGGGTGAATTCTTCCTTGAGCGAGAGGTTTCTTTTACGGACTCTTGGCAGGGATTCACCTAGGTGAATTCTACCTTCGCCGAGTGGTTTTTGACGCGTTCTCGGCAGAGATTCACTTGGGTGAATTCTTCCTTGACCGAGAGGTTTCTTTGTGGGTTGGGCTCTATCCCTCCTTGCATATTCTTGTTGTTGACTGTCATATTCCTCGTTGTTACCATGTGGACACACTGAAGGGTTTCTTCCCGGCCCCACGGTGGCCGCCAAAATGTTCTTATAAGGCCGGGATCCTACAAAGTAACTTCTTTTGTCTAAGTCTTTCAGTCTTCTCACCCTCCAGGTATCATGGTCTTTTGTTCAGTCCAGTCCTCCAAGT
>Ga0123341_1001303_pt1 | contig 18340 bp, 17 predicted proteins | sample Turbeapinknodule_FD_89959 | JGI IMG/M metagenome (GOLD analysis project Ga0123341, IMG submission 89959) | Root nodule microbial communities of legume samples collected from Mexico - Turtle bean Mexico pink nodule | ecosystem: Host-associated > Plants > Roots > Nodule | place: Mexico: Nepantla...
AAAGAGAAATAGGATAAATCTATTGTATATATTAAATTTATAAGATTATGTTTATATATAGAGAAAATATAAAATATATGGTTTAAGCTCATTACAGAAATATTTATAATATTTAATAATATCTCATAATATCTTACAATATATAACATTCCTATATATGTATTTAGCTTGTTACAAATAAAATCAATCCTAGATCTATGTAAGAATTTAGTAAAAATAGCGGTAAATTGTCATTTGAATTAACAAATTAATTTTGATTTCTTTCGATACAATCTTTTCTCAAATAAAATGACAATCAAATTCAATATGTTTGGTCACATCACATATAAGTGTCATTCTAAAATTATAACTCTATATTTTACTTCTGCACTTGGTCTCGCCTCAACACTTTGTTTCTTGTTCTCCATATTAGCTCAATTCAGTTTTTTATGAAATGACCAATATATTGAAATGAATTGTCATTTTATTCGAAAAAAAATTATCAATAAATATCAAAACTGAATTTGTTAATTCAAATAATCAATTAACAAATATGTTTACTAAATCCTTACATAATTCAATGATTGATTATATTTGTAACAATGGGTACATAAAATTGATTTGAGTTGTTACAAATATGATGAATCAAAGACTGAGATGAACCTTTGGCCTATAGGGATATTGATGGATTGGTTGGACACAAAGAAGTTGGTGGAGAGAAAGATGATTGACTTAAGTTTGAGCATCCTGTACTACAGAGGTTTACAGTCCCAAGCCTTGAGGCAATCACGAGGCAAAAAGGCTTAATTCCATTCTAACACATTCCATATCCGTTCTTTCAATGTTTAAACCCTTCAAATCATCGTGCCTTACCAGGTTCTTTTTCTGTATAGTAATGACAATTGCTATAATTGCTTCATTTGCTTGAGTGCTTCGTTATCTCTCCCTTCACTTCCCTTCTTCCTTACTTGCTCCTCTGCCAAAACCCTTTGCTATTTCACTTCATTTCTTACTTGCAATTGCCCATTTTAGGTACGCTTCAATTCGAGCCGAGCCAATTGTGGTGGTGGATTCGATTCCCCCAGATGTTCTGACTTAAAAGTTGAGTATCTAAGCTAATAAGTTATTCCATGATCCTTCCAGCTAAACTCAAACCTAAACTCGTGTTGCATTTCCATGATCCATTTATAACCATAGGACTAGTTCGTCTTCAAAAGTTGGTCCAACACAAAGAAGTTGATCCAACACAAAGAACAGACATTTTTCAATTTCCTTCTATTTCCTAGAACGTGACACTATTAGTCAAATCCTACAACACATTACTATTCAATCATCCTCATTATCAATTATTAAAAATAAAAGAATATTTACTTGTGTAAAATATAAACATAAAGTTATTTATTTATAGATAAAAATAATAATAAAATAACATAACAAAAACGGTTGTTTATTTATAGATGAAAATAATATCAGAATAACATTACAAAAACTATGAACTAAGTCCATTTATTCAATAGCAATCATTCACGTGGATGCAATCACTGAATCAATGGACCCAAATTTTGGGGACAAGAATTAAAAAAAAAAATGATTCAGCATTACAAAACAACTGGTTGCTCTCCTTCAAGTTCAGATATGACTATCAAGGAGTCAGTCATTTCAAGAGAGAGAGATTCAGACTTGGGAACTGGATTGATTACCTGAAAGTGGAAAAGGGTTTTGTGAGTAGCATGTTGATTCAAATGAAATACTAAAATTAAATTTGTACTATTGTTGGCATACATTCTTTTTGTTCTTCACATATCCTATGGCTATTTCTCTCCGCAAATATGCTCTCTCAGAAAGCTCATAAAATGATGGATTCTCTCCTTCTTTCATGTATAGGCCAATACTCTGCAATGAAAAAACAAAGAGTCAACTGCATTGCTTTTCTGTTTGTTTTTTATAGAGTCGGTTGACGCTCATGTTCTCATTTAAAACCCAGATACTTTTATAATAAAATGTCTATCTCATACACATTGGTTGATGCTGTAAGCAAACTGGGAAAAAAATCAATTTATATCATTTCATTTCGTAAGATGCATTATTTAGGAAGGAAAATTCAAAGAAAGCATGACACCAACATCACATACGTATTACCTTTATTGGGAGGAATGTTTACATAAAAGAAGTATCACAACATGAACAAACATTACCTTGACATATATTTCGTCTCCATCTGCATCTAATACGTCTTTCCAAACTTCATTTAGTTCACTGTTCTCGGCCACTGATATTCAAGTTTGAAAAATAAATTTAAAATTGATAACATATACTCAAACAAAACCAAAAAGAGATTAAAGATTAATGACCTTGTGCTGTTACAAGGCTCATTATTTCCTCTGCTGCAATGTAAGTCACTGATGGCTTGATTCTACTAATCTGCAGCATTTTATACAGTGTCATAGTCAAAAGATACCACAATATAAATTTGAAAGGTTAAACAAAACAAAAGAATTACTTGTTTCCCCAATTTTGAATCAACAATTTCCGCAACTAGATTTTGCACCTACAAAACATCCAATTCAACCCAACTATCCATCTTGCAATAACAAATATTTCAAAATGAACATTTGCTGTCAGCACAAAAAATAGAAGGCAAAAATATCACCTTAACTCCAAGTTTGTTGCAGATATTTTCAGCAAGGAGAAGAGAGTAAGCAGACAGCTTGTCTGCCTTAGATGGATCTGAAAAAAATAGTCATATTGGTCAATCATAGGCCATTTTCAGTCACAATTTTATGCATAATTACCTCCAAGAAGCCATTCTCTGTCAGATATGACAGCAACCGATAAAGGAAGGTCATCATACTTCAAAGAATTCTGAATATTCAAAATGGTTTCCTTTAAGGTGTCATAGTCCATGGGATTTCCAATCTGCCAAAATTGAAAGAAGTGACAGATCTCGTAAAACAGCACCACACTGAAAGAAATTTGAATACATTAATTGACAGCACAAAAAAATACCCTGTGAGAAACTCGGACATTCTTGAGTTTGTTATGACCATTGATGTTGCTCGCCTTAGTGATCCTTTCATCTAATGGTGTGTCTGATAACACTTCCTGCATATTATTTGCAGCCAGAAATGGTAAATATTGAATTTCCAAGAGAATGCCTATATAACGTAGAAAGAAGGAAAACGTAAAAATAACACCACAAACGGTATCTTACACCCTAAACAATCTCCAATGTCATGAATCTTCTGGTAGTTCAATCTCAAGATGAATACACGTCAGCAGCACAGGTATGTAGTTTGGAGAGATAATGCATTTTAGATTAACATAAATATAGTAGCACTAAACCGGCTTAGATCCTTAAAAGTGAAACTCCAACTTGATTCGCAAAATCAATGTGCAACACATGCAGCATTTGGCAGACATATTAGAATGGGATTGGAACATATTACATGGGTTATACTATATGTTTTTTCGAAAAGGACATACTAGAATCAAATACAATTAGATATTATATATAACCAATTATTCTGTTTTCTTTACAGTTCAGTTTGTTAGTTCATACTATTATATATAGCCCTCTCTTCTCTGCAAACATACATCTTGATTCAATGAATTCTTTTATTTCTTTCCTCCTTAATAAGACCAAATGTTGGAAAATAGAACTGTTTAGTTCTACCGAAATGGTGCAACAGAAGAGGATAATGGCAAACACACACCTTAGAATCACATGGTCTAAATTGGTAGATGTATTCATCAACCACAGTGAGGTTCCAAGAACTTGCTAGCAAGTGGGGAATGTTCGACATTCATTCACCAACTTGAGAGGGTGATGGAGATCCATCTCAGACAAAGCCAACCACCACAAAAGAATATTTTTTTTTTCTTAAGCCTTGTATAAAATGTAAAAAGTAGAAATAGGGAATTTCCTTTTCCACCTTGTATTTTGGGTGAAGAGTACAATAGAAAGCAAACTCTAAACCTAGGGATAAGAGGACGTGAACAGCCACCTTTACAAACCCTAACTTGCCATGCAAGCTAGGGTTAGGGAAGCTACCTTGCACGTCCACTCCTCCTCCATGGCTATAAATAGAGTCCTATACCACTTGTGTATTCAGACTTATATTGAGTAATGAACCTCTGTCAAAATACAGATTCAAACACTCCTTAGTCTCATTCTAATCCTTGCTTGAAGCTCACTTCCTAGCCTAGGGTGCCGAGAAGAAGAATCTCTTCTCCAAGTAGCTTCAACACGAAGCAACCTTACATTTGCTCCATGCAAACTACTTCCATTTCAAACCAAACCTTCCGCTGTCATTCCTCTTCCATTCTTTGGTGCAAAACACATCTAAGTATGGAGCAAGCTCCATCAGAGGGTTTTGTAAATAGGTATTAATTTAGGATAGACTATTCCTGGTATATATTCAAAATTTCAAAATTATATTTGTTATTATCAGGATAGATTTTATGTTTTTTCATTTTCTTTTTTCCTTAAATAAGTTTAGCCTATCAATATAGATTAGAGCTTGTACTGGAAATATTACAAAATATTATAAAATTGTATTCAGTTTTCTTATCCATGTTAGAGATTCAAATATATGGAATATACCAAAACATTCCAGGCTATATCAAGATTAGTCATTCATTATTATTATTATTGTTCGAGGGATGGGGTATGGGGAAGAATATTTATGTTTTTTTCTCCCAAATTAGAAACAAAAGTATAATCAACAAAGATTCTCAGATATTTAAGGACATACCAAAACACTTCCAGGACCAAGATAGTTATCATACTCTTGGATCATTTCTACAGCATCTGGGCGCCATCCAAGTAAAAGAATGCATTCTTTTGGGCCAACATTCCCTTCTGATGCCTACATGACAATAACCAATAAAGGTTGACATTTCAAATAGTACATATGGTATCATGCTCAGTCAAAAATGTACACAACAGAGAACAGGAAGTGCCATACCTTGGAACCTGATCTATTAGGACGTTTTACAATATTAGCAAGTCTAAATTTACTCATTTTGATGGCATGTTCCTCATCCTTTTCAGGTATGTGCTCATTCTGAATTACACGTGTTCCTTCTTTCGCATTTAGGGTTACTTCTGGATTTTTAGCATTCTGAAGGGATCCAATAAACAATACCTACCAAAAGAGGTAAGCGGTATGATAATGTATGCTTGTAAGCTTTGACAATTGACTAATGTAAAATAAAATTTATTCAACATGTCATTGTCCTGTAAGTCGACTGGATGGCTTCTGGCAGTGATCAGGTTTGCCCCAGCCATTGACAATTTTTCCCTTACATATTCTCTCTTCCCTATCCCCTTCCCTGATATCCAGCCAGTATTTCAGGTAAGCAACAGTTAAGTTTGAAAATAGTATCTGTAACACGCATCTTTGCTCATGAAATCAATAGAGATTACTATCCGATTGGAACTACATGAATCTACTGAATTAAAATGTTTGAACTGCAAGAATCTACTGAATTAGGATGTAACCTAAAGCAATGAAGATTTAGGAAAAATAAATTTTAAGATAAACTCAATTATTTTTCACTTCTATATGACCGGATGTACTGGAAAAAGAAAAATCTATAGTAAAATATGACATGAAGCTCACAAAAATACATTTCTAAAACCCAAAGACAGATTAGGGTTTAAATTGTCATGCACAGAGTAACTTAGACATAATTAGAGTTTAGCTCCTTCTAGTTTAAAAATTTAAACGTTGATCCATTTGGATCAGACCAATTTGACAACTCTAATCATAACATATAAATGAGTCAACACTCTCCCACTCTCCTTACATATTTATACAATATAGATAGAGCAAAGTTAATTTGTAATAAACATGCCAACCTAGGTGAAATTGTCAAAAAAGTTAACAAATTTTTCGTTCATACCAAGGAGTCAGGGACATAAAATGCACTGTGTCCTAAACTAGTCCAATTTCTAACGCCAACTCTCTTCTTCCAGTTTACCAGCTATTTGATCATTGAATTTCTTGTTATTGCAACTTCTGCGCATAATTGTTGGTGAAAAAGGTATGGAACAATAACCTGTCCCTTTTGTTGAAATTATGTAGTTTTAAGAAAAGAGGAAGCGAAATGAGAGAATAGAGAACAAATACCACGAGATTGATTTGATATGATGTGATGTATTACAGTATGCCATGATAAGATTGTAAAACCTAGTGCACTAACTCTTATTTGTTCTAATCGCAATCCTAACTAAAATGGAAGCAAATTGTGAGATCAGAAAATATGGTTACCAATCCTAGGAGATAGGAAATAAAAATCTAATACTAAAGAAAAATATAATATATTCTATCATAATTTATATATTCTAACACTCTTGTTTATTAGAAGAACAACCATTTGTTAAAGTTATTTTTTTGAAGAATAAGTTTTCTTTCAACAAAAGGATATGTTTAAAAGTAGTTATAATGCTTGCATAATTTTTTTAAGAAAAATAATTTGCTTAGTGTTTTCTCATAAGTGAAAATTAGTAGTTTAAGAAAAAGTATCAGAGTCACATTTAAGCTTTAATAACAAATGGGCCATTAACCATGAAACTCTCATAAATTTCATCACAAAAAGGGGAAAGATATCATATATACGAGAATTAGACTGAGTTATGTATTAGTCTACATACTTTGTCAGTTTGCTGCAGAATTTCACCATCGTTTGGGTGAAAGTGTATTTTCCCACTCCGGTAAATACCACATACAACGACCTGAAATAGTATCAAGGTAGAAAAGCTTAAACAATCTATAATGTAATTACTTCTGTCAAGAAATTACATTTGAATAAAGTAATTACTTCTTCAAAACTCTGTCTTATTTGCCCATAAGTCATTCCTTCAAGGTTAGGCAAGCTGCAAAGATTGAATACATTTTCTGCAAGTGGAACTAAAAATCAGAATTTAAGAATAAACACATGTAAATCAACTGAAAAATATCATAGAAGGTTTAACCATTTTTCAAATATAAGGAAAATATCTCAGTCTACTTTAGTGCAATACCAAGTAAACTAGGAAATGGAACTCCAAACCAAATTAGAGGAAAAAAAAATAAAAAAAATAAAGTACACTTTAATATGTTCATCTTATCTTAGAATTTGAAATTAGAGTCAAAATCAATTTTCAAAACCAACTTATAAAAAATAAGGGTTGTTCGAGCTTTATAAACTCTGTTTAAGTCGGATATCTTAGTAATGTGGAACTAAACACCTCCCTTGAGACTGCAATTAAGGTACCCAAAGAAACCACAATTACCACCTCATGTTAAAATATCGTCTTAGAAGCTGGGGTATAGCAATATGAGTGGTCCAGCAATGGATATAATATAGACTCCAATATCATCTTAGAATTTGGGTTTTGAGCTTAACTCCATAAAATTGGATTATAAGGTGATAATAGCTTAAACTTTATTCACTCTATTTAAGTCATATACTCTAAGCATGGTTAGACTAAACAAATCCCTTGAAAACTGCAATTAAAGCAATCCCCAAAGATACCTCAATTTAGGAAGATTAAGAGTACCAACAATGCAGGAAACTTTCCAACAGTTCATTTTCATTGATAACAACTAATTAAAAAATAGAAACCTGCTAAATGTATAATTTGGTAGTTGCTAGGCCAATTCACAAACTATCAAAAAACATTTTTAATTTATGTAAAAATCTATTCTGAATTATTTTGGCAGAACATAAAAAAAATACAAAATAAACATTAAAGAAATAGGAAAAGAAGCAATCTGTATGAACATGACAAGCATGAAATTTAGAGAGCATAATTGCAGTACTTCGATAATTCAGCAAGTGCCTGTAGATCTTTATAAGTCCCTTATGCCGAGAGCATTGAACAAATAGTTTGGATGCAACATTTTCTACTGGCTCTACTTTCAATGCTGTGATTGACTTCATCAACTCACATGTCTTGGAACTTGAAACCTATATTCATTAATTAATAAATTCTCAAATAGTTAATGCCCTGTTTTTTTTTAGTTTCACACAAAGCTGCTCATAAGTAACAAACCTCAACTATAGTGGGGACAGAATCCATGTTCGGAATTGATTGAAGGGCTAAAACAGAAAGAAATGCATCTGTGTCAACTTCATACCTAACATACAAACAATCTGAAATCCATTAGCTTTGTTAAAGTGAAACTCAGCACTTGACAAAAGCCAAGTAAAAAGTAGTTATTCTACTAAAATGGTGCTATCTATATGAACAAATGAACTTTGTGTGGCATGTAATTTGTCCGCATTGAATAGATAGAAAAGTCAGAGAAAAAGCTTCTCAACTACTACGACAAAGGTTAACCTGCTTAGCCATTTGAAGTGTGCACATTAGAAAGAGGAATAGAATCGCCATATGCAGGAGGATGCAGTAACTTGATAGTTAATGTACACCATGTATGTATTTATACTAATAAATAAGGTGTAGTACAAGTGTCTTACAGTTAGTACAAGTCTGGGTAAATAAGTACAACACTCTTAATATAACTATCTAACAAAACGAATTTACAAACTGTTCAATTCTCACTATTTTCTCATTGATTAAAGATCCATTGACAAACTCCTCAACAAAATTTGTATCTGTAGCCGAATATGAAGAATAAATACCATGCTTATGTCACATTATTGAAATGATTTGAAAAACATAGTTTCCGAGATACTAACAAAACCACATGTGAAACTTACAGCAGATAATGAGACAGAACTTAGTGACCAAAAGAAATACATGAAGGCTTAAGAAAAATTTGAGTAATTTGACAGTTATCTGGTCAGACATTATTTTCCCAGTAACGTCTTCACCATCGACAACCCAGTCAAAATCTCGAACTCACTAGTAACATATCCTGTGCACCAAAAAAATCAGTGCTTGGTATAGTGCTAGCTGAATATAATACTATGGCAAAAACAACTTGTGAGCTGATGTTGATTCATTTTCTTCCAACACCTTACAAGTGTAAATATGCAGCGATAATCAGGCTGCTAAAAAATATCTAGCAATCAAGCAACTGAAAAAATTGTTTACAAAGTCTTTCTCTAGAATTAGAACTAGTTTAGATGGAACAAGCAATGCTTGACCAACATTTATGATCTAGCTTGGGAAGAAATGTTCAAATTAGTCCCTGATTCATCAGGATATGTGCTGCTGGGCATACATATAACTAGTGACTCTAGCTCTATGCATAAAGTAAGACATACCCATGGTGCCTAATCATTCAAATTAGTGATTATTCCCTCTTTCAGATGTCTCTCTCTCTCCCTCGGATCTTTCTCACCCTTTCCCCAATAATTACTTTAGCAGTCACTAATAATTAAAATTCAAACCAGTAACCACAATGCCTAAGATATTTATGGTAAAATTAAAAATAACAATTTTCTCTAACATCATTATCTACCCAAACACTTTTCAATAATAAATTCGTGGAAACAAATCTACTGATTTCAATTTAAGCTGCTCTATAACCACCTGACAATAACAAGCTAAGTAGATCAACTCTTACCTATCACCTTTTGTTGGCAGTATAATTATTGCACGTGCCTTGTTGGCTGCTGCTCTTTCAAATGATTTTGTTAAACTAAGACTGCAACTGTAAAGCCAAAAACTTTCAATAAAAATTTATGTGAGAAGGGATAAGAAGCAATCCAAGACTCAGTAAGCCCAAAATATTAGCCTTTGTGCAATATTTGTCTTTAGGTAGTTATTTAGGAAGTTAGGGGTCTGAATGATTAAAGTTCTAGAAATGTGGTCTATATAAACCATACTATTCTAGTAAAATTTAACTATTATGATGTGTTCATTAGTTTAATTAACATTTGAGTTGAGACATGAAAGAAAATAAGTTTTAAATCAACTCAACATATAGACGACTCATTACTTTTGCTTTTACATAACAGTAATAAACACTCACAAATTTACGTAGTTCTGTGACCACATGTGGACAAAATTGAGAGCTTTTCTAAATGTACGATTTGTGAAGTATCCATTGAATTGTTTAATACAGTTCTTAATACTCATTAATTAACTTTGAAAGGCTTGAATTGGAATTGCCAGAAAAGGAAAGTTCCATGATGGTGCAGTGTTTCTGTGGTTCTTTGGTGCATATGATTATTGCAGACTGCTTGGATTTTCTAGGGTACTTCGTTCTTCTTACTGTGGTGATGAGATATAATAATGTTAATAGCTTCTCTTTGGTGCTCTAATCTCTCAATCAGATATCAGTGGAAGTGCAAAAGGCAGAATATTATTGTGTCTATGACCTTGACTTCTCTAATTGAAAATTGTTTCTAAAGGAACTAAGTTGCTCTCATAATAATATGGAATTAAACACAAATAATAATCTTATAATCTTAAGACACACTTTCCCACTCTACTTTTCGTTCTCTAAATGGAACATTTACCAAGATCAATCAAATAGAGCAGAAAAGCCTTTGGCTGGGTTAAGAGCAGAAACAAATTGTAATTCTACAAAAGGTGTTTCCATGATTAAAATACGAAATTACCCAGCATGAATACCTCTTGCTAAGGACATCAATATGATTTAAATCTTTTGCAATATTGTCAGCTATTCTATCAATCTGTTTTCTTGGAAGATCAGACATAAGAAGGATTCTCTGCCTCCTGCATAGAGATGAAAAACCATATTGCAGAAGCCAGCAATCAGGACACAAGATAAGGGCAATGGGCAACTACCTTGTCTGAACCATTTACCTAGCTGTAGCTGTGCCTAAGCGAACAGCAAACTCATGATACTTATTTAACTGCTTTAATATGAAGGGAAGATGACTATTCATCCCACAGATAATGATATGGTCAGTCTCCAGAACTTGCATTTGGGCACCCTCCCTGAGCTTTTGCATATTACTCTGTTAAGAAGACTGAAAACTATTAGCACACAAAAAATATTGCTTAATGAATGCTTAATGCTTCAGGATTTACCCTAAATTGTTCAGTCATCGTACTTAGAAGTCGAGAGTAGAACAATATACCCCATATTGCCAGAAGAAGACCAATAACACGCTCAACACGTGTTGATTGCTGCAGATCAACAAAAAGTATGTTATTTGGTTACACATTAAAGGCTTATAAACAATGTAAAAGGGGTGAATAAAAACTCAGATTATAAAGTCCACAACAAAGCCAACATACTTTTAAATGAGTAGATGATGAACAAAGACATGCCCAGGCTTCCCAGAGACAATCTTCCAGAGAATTTTTATTACCCCTGGATAATTTAAAATGACCTAGATTAACAAGCATAGATAAGAACAATAGATAATAGTTCATAATTTAAGCTGTCATGACATGATCTAATACAGTTGTTGGCAAAGGAGAGAAATAAAAATTGAACTTGGAAGTCAGAACACTCTTATAACAGTGACCAATCTATGATTACCTTAACTTGAAGAACATGACACCACCAACAATAACAAATGAGAAGCATGCCACTAGGAGCACCACTAAGAACCTGAAAGAGTCCATATGATTGTTTCAAACAAGTATGTACATATCATTAGTTTTTTAAATACCTGTAAATAGTTTGTAACGTAAACAAGACCCACTAGCTCCATTCATAGAATGAAGTCACTCAATTTTCATACTTTGGAAAGTGTTCAGAAAATTTTCCAGTTAGCCTTCTTGGCCACAAATAAATAAGCTCCTTAGTCCTTTGGATAGCTGTAGTAAAGTAATGAGGGTGTTCAAAACCATAGCACCCAAGGAAGCAATGCAAAATTTCCTACCCTATTTTTGAAGAATGAATAGTTCCTTCAACAATTGTGTTCCTCTCCATCCCTAACCATATGCACTAAATCCCTGAAAACTAATCATGTTCCTCGAGAATATCCAGCTTTCTTCCCCTAAGAGCTCAACGGTTTTACTAAAAGCTGCCAGTAAACTTTCTTATAATATAAAACAAACTAGCTATTTCAAATCCACCAAGATTAACAATTAATGCAAGAATAGATGACCATAAATCCCAAAAGATTTCAGAGAAAGTTGGATTCTGTTTAGAGTAAATTTGTGAACATTATTCACCAAAACTAATGATAAAATGGTAGACTTCATATATATATATATATATTCATCTCATACCAAGACAAACACACTAAAATATGTAATCAATTCTACTTAAAGGCTTTAATCAAGTGAGGAGCTTCAAATTTATTAACCAGTAAAACAGAAAGATCAAAGACAAATAAATGAAGTGATTGACTTACGTGGCAACATTTCTTTCAAGCTGTATGTTAAATAAGTATAACAACCGTGCTAAGCTCCATCTAATATCATGAAAAGAAGGCAAGGACACATCTAAATTAAGAGGCTTAGGTTTATTCAAGGCATTAGAAACACAAGCAAGAGGCAAGCTCATTGCAATATTAGTCTGACACACATATGGAAGAAGTGCATGGCCAGCTTTTATCATCAGATCACACAACTGCTTATGGGTCAATCTCAGAATGATGTAAAAAGACATAATTTGTATCATGCTTCTAGCCTGTGGACCCTGCAGCACATATTGTATTTTGAGAGATTTAGTTAGCACTAAGTGCTGCAAAGTCTAGCCAGCCAAATTAAATAATACATCAATTTATCCAACACATTTGACCATGATAAAACCATGATATTGACATAGACAAATAATCTGTAGAAAACTTATTTCAAAAATCCTTACTTGCACAAACGAAACAGTGATTCACGGAATATATTTAACAAGCAATCTTACAAGGATTTTCTTTTAGCCAATATCACTATCATCGATTTTACTTACCCCATTGTCAAGCACTATTGACAAGAATAATGTAAAGGACTTTCAGTGACTGAAATATAGTTGTTCTTCTCATGCACAACATGCCTCAAAATAAGGAAAAGGAGAAAATTCGGTAATATTAACAATTTAACAATAAATAACATCCATCATCAAATACAACCTTGAACACATGTTTGAAAAGAAAATTGAAATAGGTATATATGAAGCATAAACAGAAGGGTTAATCAGATGAAAATAACACAGTTACTATAACAAATCTATACATTTTCCAAGTTTGATCATACATTTCTCACCTGAGAACTATTATTATTTTTCTTCATCCAAAAAACCTTGGTGCCCAAATTTTCTGGGACATGTTTGTAAGTGTTGGAACATGACTTAACTTCTGAACTGTGAGAATCAACCTCCCATCTCCCTACATGGATTTCATCAATTCACCTTTAGTTCTAGGTAAGAAAAGCCAACAAAATTAATCCGCAAAAATGATTTCAAATCAAACAAAAAAGAGAATAGATCATACGAAACAGAAAGATGGACGCCAAAAAGGAAAATATTTAAATCTGAACCAACAAAATTAAGTTCTCCTTAAAGAAAAGAAGGATTTAAGAATAAACATTGTTGATTAGAGATATAAAAAAAAAAAACTTCCACTAAGACAGTGTAGAAGCTTGTGGAAAAAAAATTCCAGAAAAAAAAATTGAACTTATAAAAAAGTAATCTTGAAAAAGCCACTAAGATCTACTGTTAGGCAGGAAAATAAGGACAACACTTGAAAGGTTTATCATAGAAGGAAATTTAAAAATAAGGGTTGAGCGGGTTAGTTAGTTGTTGGGAGGGGGTCTTTAAATAAAGACCAACCTGTTGTGGGGAAGGGTTAGCTGATTTGTTGTGTAAAGTTGACCGGAATAAACCTGTGTGAAAGGAGTTATTCTCCTTTGTAACTCTTTTGGGAGTTTTGTTATGTACTGTAATAAAACAGAGTTTTCTTTCTTCTTGCTGTGTTTGGGAGGGATTATGGGTTTACTGTTTGGGAACCTAACAGTTTGGTCCGACCTGCCGGATCTGAAAAACAGAGAGGGAGGAAGAAAAGATGGAACAGAGGATGGCAGCAGTAGAGAAATTTACCAGCGAACAAGGGAAATGGAATTCTGAAATAAGAGCAGAAATTTTGGGGTTGAAAAAAGGCATGCTGGAGTTGAAAGAAATGTTACAGGATCTCAAGAAAGGAGACAGAAGGTCAGAAGGGGGAGAGAGTTCGGAGAATGGTGATGAAAGAGGGGAGGAACAATCAAGACAGGATAACTAGTGGGATAAGGAGAATGAAGGAGAGATGAAGCCGTGGACTAGGAGAGTGGAACTACCGGTTTTTGAGGGCGTGGACCCAATGGGTTGGCTAGCCAAAGCTGAAAATTTTTTCGACGTGCAGAATGTGACAGCTAGGGAAAGATTAAAACTGGCCTTCATCACTATGGAGGGAAGTGCCAGTCCTTGGTTCAGTTTTTGGAGAAAGGAGAAACAACTCCAAGAATCCTTCTTGGGAAGAGTTTTCCATGGCGTGAATAGGAGGTTTGGGGGAAAGAAGAGGAGTTCTGTTTTTGAAAAGCTGGCAAAGATCAAACAGAATGGAAGAATTGATGAATACATTCAAGATTTTGAGCTGTTAGTGTCACAAGCACCACAAGCAAGGAAGGAACAACTACTGGGTTATTTTTTTGCTAAGTTACAGTCCAAGATTTGTAACCAAATCAGACCGCATGACCCCAAAGACTTGAGGAGAGCCATGGAGATTGCGCTGGATGTTGAGGAGTCATTCAAAGAAGAAAAAACTGGTAGCATTGGGTATAGGAATAATGCTTCTTTTGGGCGTTATCAAGGAGGTACCGGGATAACAGGCAACACAGATTTGCATAAGGGAAATAGTGGGCCAATCTCGTCAAGTTTGGCTAGCACTGCAAGGAAGGAGTCTTCTTCCTCCAATAGAGAGTTTCAGCCAGGAGAAGGAGGGGAGAGGGAAGATGTTTCCATTATGGAGGGATGTACGGTCTCGGGCTTCGCTGCCCTGAAAAGAATTTGAGGGTAATCATTTGCGCAGAAGATGAGGAGGCCCTACAGAGGTGGATCATTGTGTGTTGGGACAGATTGAGGAAAATTTGGAGAAAGAAGAAGAGGAGAGGGAGTATCTACAAATGGATTTATCCATTTTTTCTGCTGGGGTTTCTAACACAACCCAACACTATGAAGTTACAAGGGGAAGTGAAGGAAAGTATAGCGCTGGTGTTGATTGATAGTGGGGCTAGCCACAATTTCATATTTGCCTAGTTGGTTAGCCAATTGGGATTACCAGTTGAGTCCACACCGTTGTATAATGTGAGGTTAGGTGATGGCCATAAGAAAAGGGCGAGTGGGTGCTGTCAAGGTGTGAAGGTGAAGCTGGGAAATTATAGGTTTGACAAGACCTTTTTCCTTTTTTGAGTTAGGAGGGGTGGATGTGATCTTGGGAGTAGCATGGTTGGCAACATTGGGTGATGTGAAAGTCAATTGGAAAATGTTGACAATGAATTTCAGCATTAACGGCCAGCAGGTGCAAATTAGAGTAGATCCCAAGTTATCTAGGACTTTGGTGACTCCTAAAGCTTTAAAAATGGAGACGGAGATCGAAGTGGTGTCCCTCATATGGGGAAGAGAGAGCGCTGACCAGCCCAACGCATATCAGATCGAGAGTGACAAGAAGACTATGGGGCTAACGGGGAAGCAAACAACACAATTAAAAGATGTTTTGAAGAAATGTGTAGGGGTTTTTGAAGAAACCAAGCAATTGACACCCAATAGGGAGATTGATCATAAAATCCCAATTAGAGCTGGGATAGATCCGATTAATGTGAGACCGTATAGGTACCCACATTTGCTAAAAACGGAGATAGAGAAATAGGTTGATGAAATGCTGAAGGCAGGGATAATCAGACCCAACAACAGCCCGTATTCAAGCCTTGTGATCCTAGTAAAAAAGAAGGATGGCAGCTGGATGTTTTGTGTGGATTATAGGGCCTTGAATAAGGCAACAATTCCGGATAAATTTCCAATTTCTGTAATAGAGGAATTGTTGGACAAATTGTTTGGGGCACAGTACTTCTCTAAGGTGGATTTACGGGTTGGCCATTATGAATCGCTAGTTATGCCGTTTGGGCTAACCAATGCTCTGACTACCTTTCAATGCACCATGAATAACATTCCTCATTCATACTTGAGGAAGTTTGTGCTGGTTTTCTTAGATGATATTTTGATAAACAACAGAACTTGGGAGGAGCATGTTACACAGTTGAAACAGGTTCTAAAGACTCTCACCCAGCACCAATTTTACACAAATCACAAAAAATGCGAGTTTGGTAAACGAGAAGTCATGTAATTTCAGGAGAGGGAGTTCAGATGGATCGTGAGAAGATTTCAATTATCATGCAATGACCCACGCCCAAATCATTGAAGGCGTTGAGAGGATTTTTAGGCCTCACGGGTTATTATAGAAGATTCATCCATAACTATGGAAGAATGGCGAGACCCTAACACAGTTGTTGAAAAAGGGGAAGTTTGAGTGGACGGAGGATAGTACTAATGCCATGCAGTAGTTAAAGAATGCGGTCACTAATGCTCCGGTGTTAATGATGCCAGATTTCAGCCAACCATTTTGCATTGACTGCGATGCTTCAGGCATTGGGTTGGGAGCGGTATTGTCCCAAAATAGAAAACCTATTACGTTTTTCAGCAAGGCTTTGGCAGAGACTTTGTTGATAAAGTCTATGTATGAGAAGGAATTAATGGCCTTGGTATTAGCGATTCAGCATTGGTGGCCTTACATGATAGACCAGAAATTTACGGTTTACACGGATCAGAATAGTCTAAGGTATTTACTGGAACAAAGAATCACCTCCCAGAACCAACAAAATTGGTTAGCCAAATTGTTGGGAGATGAATTTGATAATTTGTATAAACCGGGAGCGTCTAATAAGGTGGCAAATGCGTTATCTCAAAGGCTGGAGGAGGAAGAGGATGGAGGGGTGGAGATCAATGTGTTATACAAACCTTACTGGCAGGATGTTGAATTAGTAAAGGCAGAAAATCAGCAAGATCCGACTTTAAAGAAAATCATGGAAGAATTAAGGAGAAATCCGAAGTCACATGGGAATTATACCTTGGAAAATGGAAAACTCCATTACAAGGGCAGGATGGTTTTATCATCATCTTCGAGTTGGATTCCCAAACTGCTCCAAGAATACCACACTACGCCTATGGGAGGACATTCATGAATTTTCCGCACCTACAGAAGAATAGCTCAGTCCTTGCATTGGATGTGCATGAAGAAGACCGTCACGGAATATCTCCAGGCCTGTGTGATGTGCCAGCAGAACAAGTATCAAGCATGCTCCCCACACGGTTTGCTCCAACCGTTGCCGATTCCAAAAGCAATTTGGGAAGAGATAAATATGGAATTCATTGTTAGACTACCTAAATTTGGTGGGAAGGATGCGATTTTGGTGGTAGTGGATCGTCTTAGTAAGTATGGACATTTCATTCCTCTTAAGCATCCGTATTTGGCTAGATCAGTCGCAGATGTGTTTGTCAAAGAGGTGGTGAGATTACATGGCATTCCAGCCTCCATTGTCAGTGATAGAGACTCAACGTTTCTAAGTCTGTTTTGGAAGGAATTATTCAAGTTACAGGGGACGACGTTGAGGATGAGTTTAGTGTATCATCCAAAAATAGATGGTCAACCGGAGGTGTTGAATAGAACGTTGGAAACGTACCTTCGTTGCTTTAGCTCAGAGCAGCCCAAAATGTGGGCACTTTTCCTTCCTAGGGCAGAATATTGGTATAACACCAGTTTTCATGGGGCAGCAAGGTGTACACCTTTTGAAGTGGTGTATGGACAACCTCCTCCTTCTCTGGCTCATTTTGTTCCAGGGGAAATGATGGTGGAGGCGGTGGCACAAGATTTAATGAATAGGGATGAGGCCCTTACTCAACTCAGATTTCATTTAAGAAGAGCGCAGGATCAAATGTCCAAGTTCGCTAATCGCCACAGGAAAAGTTCCCCAATTAAAGTGGGAGATATGGTATACTTGAAAATTTGTCCGCATTGACAACTATCTATGCCTAGTCGATTGCATCCTAAATTGGCAGCTAGATATTATGGGCCTTTTTCAATTATAGCAAAAGTGGGTCCGGTGGCTTTTCGACTACAATTACCGGAACAAGCTTGAATACACTCGGTTTTTCATGTGTCTCAACTCAAGTTGGCAGTGGGACAACACCAAATATATTCGGAATTGCCTCAAGAATTTCAGGGATAGGCTGCGAACCTCTATCCAAAAGAAATTTTGGATAGACATGACGTAACAACGCAAGGAGCATGCGTTCCACAAATCTTAGTTAAATGGATTGGAGGGGACAATGATACTTATTACAAAGTGGACTTTAAGCCTAACTCAATCCCATAAAACCGGCTCATAGGGTTGAGGTTTGCACCCACTTATATACAATGAAAGGCTCTAATCTCTAGTCGATGTGGGATCTCCAACAAT
>Ga0123341_1001304_pt1 | contig 18340 bp, 4 predicted proteins | sample Turbeapinknodule_FD_89959 | JGI IMG/M metagenome (GOLD analysis project Ga0123341, IMG submission 89959) | Root nodule microbial communities of legume samples collected from Mexico - Turtle bean Mexico pink nodule | ecosystem: Host-associated > Plants > Roots > Nodule | place: Mexico: Nepantla...
ATTAATATTAATAATAATAATAATAATAATAATAATATTTATAATAATAATTGTGTATATTATTATTATCATTAATAAAGACTAAAGTAACAAATTTTTAATAATTATTGTGTATATTAAAGGCAAATTTAATTAAATATAATTTAAAACACCCGTAATTAAATATTATATTTTTATTATTTTAAGTCACTTTTTTAATTTGATTTTTTTAAGGTCATTCCACAAAATTGTGGCTTAAACATCCATCAACTGAAAAATATGGTATATAATAATTTATAAGTCATATTTATAAAAGTGTTATCTTTTTCACTTTTAGTGTAATGTGGTATAAATAATCTGTGATTTTATAAGCAGGGTTGTGGTAGCCCTTAAACTATTGTTATAAAATTGTTGCATTTTCTATGTTTAGACAATGATTATATATGTGTGACTTAGTTTAGTGTTGCAATGAATATACTTATTTTCTGCATGTGACATAAAGTTAGGAATGAGTTCTTAAAGATGTAAAATTTAATGGATAAAGAATAAAAAGGAATTATATAAATAAGAATAAAAAAATTGTTATAACAGTTTCATTTTTCATAAGAATTTAATCTCTTTATAAAAAATATTCTTTATATTCTTTTTGAATATTAAATTTATTCACTCAAGCGTCTAGAATGAAACTTGAAAAATACAATAGAAATTATTTGCTTTAAGTAAAATGAGATGACACTCAAGTGAGAAAGAGGTAAAAACAATTTTATTTTCATTAAAGTTGGTGTCATTTATTAAGTGATGTAAGGTCGTTCAAAAGAAAAAAATCTCCCTATATTTGAAGAAGTAAAGTCATCCAAACACTTTGTATATGATGGTATATATTCAAAGGATGGGATGATTTTGTGGTTATGTATGTGTATATTGATCCATTTGTTGATAAATACTATATGTGGATACCTAACATGGTATTGTGATTGTGTTTATAGGTTTAGTGAAATAATAGTGTGTCCAAAGAGGTATAATATTAAGAAATTCATTACAAAAAGAAAATAACATAATTTTATCGATAATATATCACATGGATTAAGAATTAGATTGTGAGAAACTCAAACAGGTCTAAGCACCTAATAATTACAAAGTACATGCAACAAATCTTGTTTACATATCAAACCGATAATTAATTTTCAATATGCTATGATAATTAATTTTCAATATGCTATGATGGGTCATATGTTGTTATTTAGTGAAATATGTCTAATATGAGTAATATGAATCTTTTAAAACACATCCACTATGACAAATTATTTTGATTTATCAAGATAAGTTAAAGAATTTTGTAATATTTTATATAAGTGATTAAGATGTACTTTTTTTTTATATTATCTAAAGTGAGTGTGATTAAGAAAGTTTTGTGAAAAATATCGATTAAAAATTAAGATATTTTATAATATATAAATAAATATAAATTTTGTAAGTCCATTTTATGAAGTTAATTTTTTTTTTAATAGGAAACATTGAAAATGAATAATAGAGTTGAGGTACGAGTGTGTTGAGAAATCCTTGATTTGCATATTCTATTAGTCTCTGGCATGTTCCCAAACTAATTGAAAATTTGAAATGCAATAGAAGTTAGCTCATTGAATTGAGACAGAATCAGAAAATATGATGGGAAGAAACATTAGTGCTGAAAATCAGAATATTTAGTAAGAAAAAGAAGGTACATAAACAACTTTCTATTGCATTCATATAATTAAGAAAGTCAAAAAGGGTAAAAGTGTAGTTAACTCAACACGCATGTTTGCCTTTTCGTTGTCACCAAAGTTTTGCAATCCTCTGTGTTTATATTTCAATCTCAGCCTAATATGATTTGTTTTCATCATTCTGATTTCTCATGGTCGTACATGAAATTTCCATAAAGTTTAACTTTACTTAATATCTATCTCTTAATATTTTTTTAAGAAAAAAAAAAGTAATTAAGCATGTGAACATCAAATGCAAGTGAGTTGCTATAAATTTCCATAAATGTGTGTTTTCATTTCACATTCAACTGTTAACTTTCTTTATTTGCTCATCCTAATTATACTTTTTATATATTCATTTTTTTTCATGATATTGTTATATGACACATAGAAGTAAATATAATTTTAAGTTTTTTATATTTTTATTTTATAATTAAGGAGTTAATTGTCATATGGAAATGTATTGATTAGGCCGAGATGTTGAGAGTCCAAAAGACCGTAAGAATATTGAAATTAAAATAATATAATAATAGAATAAAATAATACGGTATCAAAACTCAAAAAATCAATAATTAGGTCAAAAACACTAAAAATATACTTAGTAACTGCAAGGTGTGAAAAGTAAAAGCTCAATCAAGTTAAAGTCTAACAACGACCATTATAAATGGGTGATTTGTTAAGTCTAACAAGTAAGTAGAGTGTTTTTATTTGATAATCAAACAAATTGATTTTGACTTTATCATTGGAGCCCATTGCATACACAAATCCACTTGAGATTGATCTTGAACCTAAAAGTTGAGAGTTGAACCAGATCCAATAACTGAGTGATGAGTCGATAACAAGCCCAACATCAAAAGACTAGCAGATCCAATAACCAAAAAAGTCAACATCAAAAGACTGAAAAGTCGAGAGGAAAATGAATTAATTGTTTTTAAGACCCTATAAAAACAAGAAAAATTAAGATAGTAGTGGAAACATTATGGTTATTGTTGTTTTGGAGTCATAAATATATTATAGTAAAAATTGTTGTTGTTATTTTTATTTATTTATTAAGTTGTCGATTGAGTGACGCTTAAACGAGTATACAAATACATCAATCTTATCAACCAAATATGTGACTAAATTATAGTATAGAAGTGTAGTATAAACCTCACATTGTAAATTAATTTTGTAAGGTTTAGTTTGACTTAAAATCTATTACTTAAAACATATGACAATGATACACGTGTGATGAGACGAAATATGATGAATGAATTATACACAACAATTTTATATTAAGAGAAATTTATAGTATAATCAATCTTCATTATAAAATTAATTTTATGAATTCTTTAAAAAAAACATCTTAATTTAAATGAAAATGTTATGAATGATATATATTACAAGAAGTGTTGTAACTTTTGTATTTTTTTTTTCTCTATTTTTATTCCCTATATATAAAAAAAGCACATATACAAATTAAACACATAGATTAACCATATTCAAAATAGATTATATCTTTTATAGAGTGTTAAAGGGGTTTGCAATTCCATGATTGGACATGTATAAGTATCATTTTGTCCTAATCATTAAAATAATTTTGATATGGTGAAATCAACCAAAAGCATCTAAACCATATATGAAAACCATTTGATTAAAACATAAGGATCGCGGAATATTTGTCCACGACAAAGACACCTGAAAGCCTTCTTCCATCATACTCATACTTTCAACTTTCAATTCTCCATATATTCTTATATTCTTTCATGCCCTCCCACTTGCATCTTCAACTCATAAATTCTTTCTCCTTTCACTCTATTATAATTTATTTTTTAATACAATATGCCCTATTTCAACTCATATCATGTCAGAATTTGTCGAAGTAATTGTGTTGAAGATCCTTCATCGATTAGAGATCATAACATTTCATAATATATAGTGGATGTCAATCTTACCTCATGAGTCGATCTTATAAATTTTACTTTATAATATGATATTAGAATCATTTAAAGTCTATTATAACGAGGTTTGTTGGGCTTATTAGGTCACTTGCTATCAAAATATCCATAATTATGCAATTTCGATGTAAGGAATGTGTGTTGGAGATCCTACCACTGCAAGAAAATCATTGAATAGAAACTAATTTTGGAGACAAAAAATAATTAGTTGTTATGGTGACTAAATTAGAAACCATTTTAGAGACTAAAATAATTTGTTGTTTTTAAATTAGTTTCTATTATTGTTAAATAGTTTCTAAATTGGTATCTAATTAGCTACCAAAGTTTTAACTACCAATTATTTAGATTCTAAATTTGGTAGTAAAAACCTTGATAGCTAATTAAATAACAAATTGTAAACTATTTAACAATAATAGAAACTAATTTTTTTTAGTCTCTAAAATGGTTTTAATTTAGTTAATATCATAATTAATTATTTTTATCTCTAAAATTAGTTTTTATTTAATGATTTTCTTATAGTGTACATCGACAAAAGATTAAAGCATAATATGGACCCTAAATTTTATCTCATAAATCGATTTTATAAAGTTTAGTTATCGTTAAAATTTACTCTTAATAATTTTAATAATAATAATTACAATACCGTGAATGAAATTAGTTTATGAAGAAGGAAATTAGTGAAAAAAAATGCAATTTCAAAGCCTAAACCATTTGGATTCCATCAAAAAGTTTCAGTAAGATCTTAATTCTCAGTAACTTTCTTTTCATGGTCCCTTTCTACACCAGTTTATTCTATCATGATGCATCACCACCAATTATTCTTTTTAGCTTTTGGAAGGGTTTTTGTCATTATTATTTTAGTTGAGTGTGGTTCTGACTAGTTTCGTTTTACCAACTCTTGTTTAGGTTTTTTACTCAGCGAACAGGTCAAAAGTTGAAGAGGGAAAAAAAGAGATTAGGGTACAAAAAAAGAAAGGTATGTATATTAAAATAGATTAACTTTAACAAAAAATGCTAATTATATTTTAACACATAGCACTGGTAGTATCAAAGATTTTGCATTATTAATTCATTTCAAAACAATTTTGGCTTTATTTTTGGATGATTATCATCGAAATTAATATATTCACCACATGTATTACAGCATTAAAAAAAGCTATAATTTCCATATATTTCCCTTTTAGATAAGTAGTAAGATGGATAGTAAACATAATAAAAAACGAATTAATATGAAAAATATTTCATCTGCACATCTTGATAATTGTATTTATATATCATTTAGATATTTCTTTTAATATATTATTACATCGTTTCGAAATCGAAATCAATAAAAATTTATATTTATCTTTCACTCTTAATTCTTCAATGTGTTTTTTAAGAATAAATTTATGACGAAACTTCTCACATATAATAATTGATCATAACTTAACTCAATAAATTTAAGATTAAGATTGAAACATTCACACCGTGTAAGAACCTTATAAATTATACATTAAATATATAAATATGTATAAGTTTAGTTTGTGTTGAATTAGACTTGTTTAAAAAAATAAATTGATATTTCAGTATTACTACATTTGTTATTTTGTTTTAAAAATATACTTTTAGTTTTGTTCAAAAATGCATATCGGTAATTTTAATTGAATGTACACTTTACTTATTTAACATGTTTATTTTGAAGTATAACTGGTAATGTTATTTTTAAAATATAAACCAACAATAAAAAATTAACAATATTCATTTCTTGTTTTCAGAGCTAAAAATTTCCGTTTTATATAAAAAAAAAATAGGGTGATGGAAGGGGATGGAAACATATTTTAATTTTTTAAACCGTCCCATTATTTTGCTTTTAAAATAATAAATTAACAACAAAACATTCAAACTTAGTTGTCTGTGATACTAGGAAACGTTTGTTACTGCATTATTTTATAATCGAAAATAATAGTTTATAAGATTTATTATTTTTAAAATCATATATACTTAGTTAACTACAAATACCGTTGAAGATATTAATTAATGTTTCCGAAAATATTAATTTATTTCATTACCACATTAAGTAATCTAATAACCGTAAACTTTTTTTCAGTCCATTTTTTTTTCTTTTTACTACTAAAAAATGTTATCTATAGAACATTTGATGGAAAAAAATATTATCTTAAAATCTAATTTAAAAAAAAGTATTATTATTTATTTAAAATTATATATAGAGATAAAGATATAATTATATTATTATTATTATTCTTCCACTTTCCAAACCTCTCGTTAGTTAGGAGGAGAAAGGATCGAAGGAAGAAACCATAAAGCAAGACACTTTTTTCCTTCTCCTTCACCTTCCTCTCTAATCCTGGGTTCTGTGCCCTAGATTTTTTCTATCACTTCTCAACACTTTCGATCGTTCCTAAATTCCAAACCCTTCACCTTCCGCTAGGGTTTCTATGGATTCCGAGGACGATATGCACGACGCCAACGACATGGAGTCACTCGACGACGATTTCTACAGTGGCGAGACCGAGGACGCTCCCATGGATTACTACAGTGACTACGATGACGTCGCCGACGACTATTTCGAAGACGCCGATGATTCTGACCGGATGGAGTCTCGCCGCCCCGAGGTAGGTCTATTCTTCCACTCACTTTTCTGATTCATTTCTCTTTTCTAGCTCCGAATGTTCTATCACCTGCTTTTACCTACTGTCAAGTATTAAGTGATTCGAGTGATGGAGGCTCGTAACTCCACTGTTGCGCCGGAGTAATTTGCTTCACTCGAGCGTCGATGTATTCAGATGAAAAGGATACTGTTCAAGCTTTGCGATGATACGTGGTTGGTTTGAATAAATTCTGGAACTACACCGGAGTGTGTGGTTGGTAGTGCCGGAATTTGCGCTCAATTGATCTCGATGACTCATGGTATTGATCAATCGCTGTAATCGGTTGATGTATCAGGAGGACGTTGGTTTAAACGGTGGAGGCGATTTTCACTCCTTTTCTTTGCTGTTTTCTTGGAAATGAAAAACATCGAATGGATTATAACATGCAGTCTCTTGGTTGTCTTATGGATATGATCACGAGTGCCCTAGTTTCTAATTCAAGACCTGTTGTGTTACTGGTGTCTCTGTTTTTTTTCTGGAATCATGTTATGCCTGTCCGATTGACGGATCCCTGTTTGGATTTCAGCAAAATTTTACTATACTGAGGGAATTGGACATCCGGCAGAGGCAGGAAGATGACATCACAAGAGTATCGGCAGTTCTTTCAATACCGCGGGTTTCTGCGAGCATCCTACTTCGTCACTATAATTGGTCAAATTTTTTACCTTTTGACCTTGTATTGATTTTGTTTTGTGTTGCAGTTTTGTGTAAACGTATAGTTTTTAGCTGCTTTGTATGATATGTAAGGTATTGTCTTTTTTATTGTTTACTCATATACTGAAGGAGAGTGAATTGCTGATGCAGGAGTGTTAGTAAGGTGCATGATGCTTGGTTTGCTGATGAAGATCAAGTTCGAAAAACAGTTGGTTTGTTGGATAAGCCAGTTTACCAGTATTCTAATGCTAGAGAGGTGAGGCGTGGTTGTTTGGGGTTTAAAACAGGTCAACTAATTTTAAATTTTCTTGTCATATGCTGTCTGGGTTTCATTTAATCTTCACTGCATGAATTATCTCACATTTACCTCTTCTTGTGGTCAGCTTACTTGTGCATCTGTTTTGAAATGTATCCTCGTTCACGGGTTAAATCTGCTGCTTGTGGTCATCCTTACTGCTATTTGTGCTGGGCAGGTATTACCTGTGTGCCATCCTTCTGTTCTTTGTTTGTCTTGACATTGTTATTTAATCATGGCTTGCTCTGTTGTCTTTTATTTTATTTTGTTGTAGTGTCAATACATGTACATCAATATTCTTTCCTTATTTTTAATAATTGTGTTAAATCACGTTCTTCTATTCTTTTTTACATGCTAGGATATATTGGCACATCAATTAATGATGGTCCGGGATGTTTGGGGCTGAGATGTCCAGATCCCACTTGTGGTGCTGCTATTGGTCAAGATATGATTAATCTTTTAGCATCTGATGAAGATAAAGCGAAGTATGACCGTTACCTTCTTAGGTCCTATATTGAAGACAATAAGAAGGTATGTTGTAGATTATTAATTTGGGCTTTGGTGATGATGGTAAAGGAATTTATACATTTTTTTGTACTGCCAACTGCAATCTTGTATTAATTTGTTGACAATTTGTGTCCAAATTATGCATTCATAATTCTTCACATGTTGATTTAACTGTTGTGCGGCTACAAAATGACTATGAATTCCTACATTTTATGATAAATGGTCCATTAGTTAACACGTAATGTTCCCCTACCATTCTTATTTAAGTCATGCTTATTTTTTATGATCATTGATGTTCTACACTTTTTGACATCCTTCTCTATTTCATTGTCTAATCCTGCTCTCTGTATTATGTAGACCAAGTGGTGTCCTGCTCCAGGTTGTGAGTACGCAGTTACTTTTGATGCTGGAAGTGGAAATTATGATGTATCTTGCCTTTGTTCATATAGCTTTTGCTGGAATGTAAGTTATATATAATTTGTTTTAGATTTTTATAGCATTACATTTTAGAATTTTCATATTCCACTAACTGGTGTGTTGTTGGATCTACAGTGCACAGAGGAGGCTCACCGCCCAGTGGACTGTGGCACTGTGTCAAAGTGGATTTTGAAAAATAGTGCAGAATCCGAAAATATGAACTGGTACATAATATATTTTGAAATCTGTAGATATTAGCTTCTTGATGTGCTGTATTAATTGTCCCTGTTTGTAGTTTGCAATAAAATTTATAGCATTTTATGCCTACTTTATGTCAAGTCAAGGAGTTTTTATTACTTCTTATAAATGTGTATTTATCAATGCCTTCTTATACGTGTGTATTTATCAATATTTAACAAACTGGACTGGTTATTGAACCTATTATCACACTGGTTCAAGGTTCAAGGGCTCAACCATGTTCGAACTGGTATCTATATAGTATTTTAATTTTATTTAATATATTACATAATATTCATTAGACTCATTTTTGTGAAGACTAATGTCAAATTACAATCCATTTGTTTTTTTGAATCTTTACATGTGTGTGTGTATAGATAGATAGATAGATAGATAGAAGTTGATGACACAATATTAATTAAAGGGAAAATTGGACTTCCCTCTTTAAGGTTATACTAAATTAAACTTGCATCCTCTGTAGTTTTAAAATAGACTCTTACCTCCCGTATGTTTTAATAAAATCACACCCACACTCCCTATAATTTTTAAACAAGCATTCACCTCCTTCATGAATTTAGTAAATGACATTTACCTTTCATATGTTTTTAATAAAGTGACACTCGTATATCTCCCTTATTTTATTAATTATTTGTTTGTTTATAAAAAAATCTTTAATTTCTATATTTTAAAGCTATAATTTTTTTAATTTTCATATTTTTTTATTTAACTTTTAGTCAATATGATACTCTTAATAAAATAAGGGAGTTGAGTGTCACTTTATTAAAAATATAAGGGAGTTGAGTGTCCTTTATCAAAACTATAAGGGGATGAACCTCTATTTTAGAGGGGATATGAATGCCCTTTTATTAAAAACATAAGAAAGGTGGATGTCTATTTTAAAACTAGAGAGAGGGAATTATTTAGCATAACCTCAATATGGTAAATGCAATTTCCCCTTAATGAACACATTACAGAACTTTAAAGGGGAGCAACATTATACAACACTGATTGCTTGTAACTTTCCTATATATGACAAATGATTCCTTTGTGATGGTTTTCCGCAACAAAACTAAAGAATGTTCTACAAACTGGTGATCCTTTGCGAATATTTGATTTTTATACTTAAATTAGGTTTAATGATAGCTGGAGGAGTGTTAATCCTTAATTTGAAAGAATGAAAAAACAGAAAATGAATCGTACAAAACTGTGTTTTTACTCTTTTTTTATTTACATGTTTACTGTATCAGTTTTTAATCCATGGAGTATTCATGTATTGCACTGCTCTATGCTATGCAGTGAAGTTCATAGTGTAGAAACCTAGCAATTCATGCTTTTTATTTGATTGTTCAATACGGTTTGGGATGCAAAAGATTCAATTGAGGAGCCAATAACATGGCAGCTGAAATTGCTTTGCTACAGCTCAGATTTTTGGAATTGCTGTGTACTACTGATTCACTGTGTAGGTTTGTAAATTGTGTGGGCAACACAGTTTCTGCAATATGATTCAATGTGATATGATGAAGTGAAAAGACACTTGAACTAAAAGTAAAAATGGACAGATATGCATAATGTGCAGTTTCCACATTAGTATGTAGGAAGAAAACCTATTTTGTTAATCCCTTTCTGCCAATTTGTCCTCAACTATACCTGAGAACAGAGCTAGGAACAAACTTTAGAGTTCAGATTTGGACTACTTGGCTACCTACTGGTTTTGAGCTATAAGTATATGAAAGATATTCTTATCAATATATCTTAAAATATTGTATAACATCTTAGGTGTTAGCTTAGGATTGACTTTCATAGCTCTTCATGATTTCTTTCCTTATTTTGATTTGATTAGGTTATAGAGTATAAATAGGGGTCGGTGTTTTTTTTAAAAAAAATTCAGATCATAGCTTGCACATAAAATAATTTTGAATTTTTGCTTTGTAATTTTTCTTTGATTCATTCTGTACATAAATCCTCATTTTGTTTTTGAGAGATAGATGTCTCACATTTTGTTAATAAGATATAACTATACATCAAATTTGTAATATATTTCAAGCTACTCTTCATTGCTTCTGTGAATGATATGATCTGTTACAATTTATGATTCGCACTTAAAAGTTGTGCTTCTTGATTCAGAGGTTGAATTATGATTTGATATATGATAACCAGTGTCCATTTTTATACACTACTATAGTATCATTTTTGGAGACTCAAGATTTGATGCACCAAACCAACTATTAATTAATGTCTTTCAGGATACTTGCTAACTCAAAGCCGTGTCCTAAGTGCAAGCGACCAATTGAAAAAAACCAAGGGTGCATGCATATGACTTGTACGCCACCTTGTAAATTTGAATTTTGCTGGTATGTTTTTTCCTACCGGATTATTTTGCATGCTTCCACTAAACTTTTAACTAAACTTGATATATTTTTTATCTGCATAGGCTATGCCTTGGTGCATGGTCAGACCATGGTGAAAGGACGGGCGGTTTTTATGCTTGCAATCGTTATGAAGCAGCTAAACAAGAGGGAGTGGTAAGGGACCTTGGAATACTCTAACTTTTCTTGATTCAGGTTTCAGGCTATACTATTATCTGACTACCCCTGGCATATATTTTGATAATGATATCTGCTTGTTAACTTAATCTTGTTGCATGTAGTATGATGAAACTGAAAGAAGAAGAGAAATGGCAAAGAATTCGTTGGAGAGGTACACACATTATTATGAGCGGTGGGCCAGCAACCAATCTGTATGCACGACTCCATACTTTTTCTATTCATTATCATTATGATTTTTTATTTACAATTTCCACATCCACTGTTTAATTTTTATTTTGCTTGAATTCCTTTGGGTTAATGACATATAACTAATTTTATTTTTCTGTAACTATCAGTCAAGGCAAAAGCTCTTGCAGATCTACACCAGATGCAAACTGTTCATGTATGTTATACATACTTTATTTCTTGTTTTCTCCCATCTTATCCCTCCTTCCTCTTCCCTCCAATTAGCTTCCATGTGGTTTTGACAACTAAAGTGAACTATAATTTTTTGGACTAGGGAAAGCTGATTTTAAAACGTGCTCTGAAACTTTTAGGATAATGGAAAGTGAAATTGCAAAAGGCAAAATATGTTTAGTTCCTCAACTTGACACAGTAAAAATATTAATTTACTCATCCTTTCATTGTACAATAACAAAGAATTGAACGTTGAATAAACAGACTGAAAATAACTAGCCAAGTTCTTGGTCTTTCCTGCATTCCTCATGGCTGCACTTTTTTATTTTATTTTTTGCTTCTTTCTTAGCCTTTTGATTATTTTACTGTCAGTTGTTTGTCAATATAAACTCTCAAAACTAAAAAAACAAATATACCTCCTGTATGGCTTTGGCATTTTCTTGCTTATAATTAGAGCTTCATATATATGTTTTTCAGGATCTGTAAAATTGTGTAGTAATTGTCCTTTTTTCCTTTGGCAGATTGAGAAGCTTAGTGACACACAGTGCCAGCCTGAATCGCAGCTTAAGTTCATAACGGAGGCCTGGTTACAGGTAAATGAATATTAATGATTCGGTATAATAAATTGTATAATTTGCTGATTGTTTTATGAAACTTTCAATTGTTTTTGGACTGTAGTAGTTTTTTATGAGGAACATGTCTAGACGACCTTCTTTATAAAGACATGAGAGAGAAAAAAATAAAAAGGCACAATTTAAAAATACAAACCTAAGAAAAGTTAGATGAAAAAACTTCAGCAAATTAACTTATGCAGTAGTTAATTTTAATTTTTCTTTATTTTTTCTCCTAGAATTGGAAAAGTTCTTTCAAACAAGTTTTCTGACTCATGATGGTCTTATGATGAGAATGTTTTCAACTGTTGTGAACTGGAAGGCCTTCTAATTTGAATTTCATGTTGGCAGATTGTTGAATGCAGGAGGGTGCTGAAATGGACATATGCATACGGGTACTATTTACCGGAGCATGAACATGCTAAAAAGCAGTTCTTTGAGTATTTACAAGGTTTGTTTATCACCTTTAATTTAATTTGAAATGTCTTGCATTTGTGGTTGTTCCCTCTACAAACGATACTTTTATTCCCACCAGGTGAGGCAGAATCTGGTTTGGAGAGACTTCATCAATGTGCTGAAAAGGAACTACAGTTATTCCTAAATGCTGATGGCCCATCCAGAGAATTCAATGACTTCCGCACCAAACTAGCTGGATTGACCAGGTAGATGCCCCTGTTTTTATAGAATGCTCACGTTTCTATATTTTATATACATCTGATACCAAGATCCATATCAGTGTCCACATTCTGGAAAATGTCGGTTCTCTAGGTCTATCAATTTGGTTCCAGCGTGCAGTTATGTATGTTCTGTAATTCATTTTGTTTTGGCAGTGTGACTAGAAACTACTTTGAGAATTTGGTGAGGGCATTGGAGAATGGTTTATCCGATGTGGACAGTAATGGGGCTGCTTCGAGCAAAGCAACGAGTTCCAAAAATGGAGCAGGGAGCAGCAAGGGGAGAGGAGGAAGAGGAAAAACAACTATTCGAACTAGCATATCTGGCAGAATGACTGATGACAATCATTGGTCTTGTGAACATTGTACCTATGCAAATGTTAGGTCTGCCACCACATGCCAGATGTGCAATCAACAGCGGCGATGAAACTTGGATCCTCCATAGAAACAAATGTCTTCTGCCTCAGTCAGGCCAATGCAGCAAAAGCTAAAATGGAGTCTTTACTTCCTGTTATATCATCTTCTGGCTCCGTTTTGTAAGGCTATTTTAATGTGAAAGGGAAAGGGGGTTAAGTCGCGTAAGAAAGGTTATCCTCTTGCACTCCTATTGGATACATCACAATTTAATGTATATAATGTTTTATCTTAAACTTTCCGTGTTGGGTTTATGCAACAGGCTTCTGTAACTGAATCTCATATACAGAACATACTGGAGATGAACACAAATGTGCTTGTTTGTGTCCTGATTTCTTCTAAATCTCTCTGCACCTTCTTTACTTTTACCTTCACTTCTGTATAAGCTCCACTTGTTTTTTCTTAAATTCCAACAATAAGAGACCATTTCACACAAATACATATACGTATAACGCAGATTTATAGCTCTTGTTTCACACTTCTTTCAAGCTATGGAATGTGTATGCTACTTTTTATTTTGTCAAACACTGAAAGACGTTAAGGATATGTATGATAGGATAATAATAAAACATAAAATAACATTATATATTTAAAATATATTCAATGTTTAGTGTATGCAAGTAATAAATTAAATAATAATAAATAATATACTCAAATGATAATTTTTAAATTAAGTATACTTTATATTTATAAAGTAATATTTTCTTTATATAACCACTTTTATATTCTAAAAAATAACATCTTAAAAATTATTTAAATAATTAGTATTTGATTTTAATATTCTAGTAAATTATATAATTTAAGTTTACGTGTTAAAATAATTTAAAATATAAATACATATAAAGATAACATGTTAAATAAAAAGTTATAATATATAGATGAATATTAATAAAGTTATACTTTATTTATAGAGTTATTTACCTTTTTTTTCTTAAAATTATATGAATTTTGTAAAATTAATATTACGATTAATTTTTTTTCTCTCTCTAGAAGTAATGATACACTGTAGTAATAAAGATAAAGATAATAGTATTATGTTGCGTAACAAACAATTTAATTCAAAATTAACTTTGTAAATGCTTAACCAAAACCAAGGTTACTCAGATTCTGCAAATCCTCTGACATAACGACAGCAAGATAAAGAATAATGAAAGATTCCACCTAAAGAAGGAAGCAAGACGATGTTGTCGTTGACTTGGAGGTGTTAGATTTGGACCTACCAATGACTAAATTAGAAGTCTGAAAATAATTTTATTTCAAAATCCCTTTAATTAGGTAATCTTGAACATCTTCAATTAATCAATTACTCAAGTCAAAAAGAGTATGAAGATTTTCAATTCCCCCACCAACAAAAGCAGAAGTTCAAAAATGTATTCTGCTATACCATGACTGTAGAATTTAAGAAACTCAACATAAACTCACGAGTTTAATCCTCAACTTAAAAAAAACATGCAAAATTTACTTATTCTTGTATAAACCATTATATATTTACAATTAAACAAACAGTAAGCTAATGATATTGCCACTCATCTCGCAGATAACAGAAAAAAAGTAAACAAAAATAGGCAAATATTGAAAACTGAACAAAATCTATGGCTTCCCCAATTTGCTTCCAGGATCCATCCCCTCTTCTGAGTTGGTGATGACATAGCTAGATTCTGTGAGAATCGGGAAACTGCAATCTTGCAGTATCAAAAAAAATCTTTTGTTGGTCCATGAAGAATCCAAGGCTAGTAGAATCACATACAAACCCACCAATACAGAAATTGCAAGACAAAGATATTTGTCTTCTGTGAAGCTTTCTTGAGACATGAATCAACACTTAGAAGAGAGAGAAAGAGAGATGATACTGAAATGGAGTGCTTGAAGTTATATAAGCATAGAAGTTAAAGGTATGAGACAGAGATATTTTAATGATTAAGTTAAGATTATGTGTATCTTGTCCCTATGTTTGGGGGGAAGTATGTTCCCACCAACTTGCCCTAAATTCCAATTCCAAACATTTTTCAATTCAATCATGAATCTCTGGGTAAACATCAACACAACAAGGTGCATGTATCACAATTCAGAAACAACCACATCAAAATATATTTTAATTAACAAACTAATGTTCGATATTTAGAATATTTCTTATAATATAATTGGTTTATCAACTTGTAACTTTCCAAAATCTATAAATAAAGTATAAACATATATCTATATACTATTTATTCGTTTTCATATTTAACACAGTTTAGGAATACATATCCAAAAATAAGTATAAATTATAAATAATATAATATTTATAATAGGAATGATAAATAAATTAGTACTTATGAAAATATCTGAATTTTGTTTGCAACGAAAAAAAATATTCAGATTAACTAATTGTAAGTATAAGTACAGTCAAACCTGTAGTTATTCTATTTCCTTCATTCCTAATTCATGTCATACATTTTGAAAGTTCTATATAGTGTATGTTGCTTCTCAATCATTGATTTAATATAAAAAACGTACCATACAAAACAAGAAAATCATAAATAAAAATTAATTTAAAAAATCAAAATAATTTATTACTATTTAACTAAATTATAGACAATTTTATAAATAAAAAAATTATTAGTATCTAAAGTAGTTTCTATTATTAATAAATATTTATAAAATGGTTTCTAAATTGATTTTTAATTATTAGTTACCAAAATTTTGGCTACTTACTACTTTGTATTATAAATTAGTCTCTAATAGTCTTTTAGAGACTAATTTAGAATTTAAGATATTAATAGTTAAAATATTGATAGCTAATTTAGATACTAATTTAAAAATTATTTTATAAATTTTTATTAATAATAAAAATCACTTAAATAATTTTTTAGTCTATAAAATAATATCTAATTTAGTGAATATAATGACTAATTATTTTTATATATAATTTTAGTTACTATTTAATAATTTTCTTATAATATATAACTTGTTGATACATATAGTCACAAATTCAAATTTTAACATATAAAAAAACAACATTGATATATCTTTACACATAAAGCACCTATTTAAATCATTAACAACACATATATAATAAATTAATGATTTTGAAAAATTATTATTAAATATAAACATTTATTTATATGTGGCATAAACTCATTAATCATTAGTCTTACTTTCTGATTCACATCAACATTTTCAATCCACTCATAATACACTCAACTCACATAATTAAATATAAACATTAGAATAAATAAATATTCAATTTAAATCAATCAACAATAAAATAATTAAGTTAATAAATATAAAAAAATTACTAATAAAGAAATGGCACTTGAGTTACCCTTTAAGAAAATAACAATTTTTTTATATATCACCAAGTCTCTTGAACTTAATAGTTGTACTAAACATCATTCACTTAGCAATTTAACTTTGATAACTACTAACTTTTCACACCTTATATTACCATATCACTATAATAATGTACATATTTTCATATAGAATAATCAAATAATCATCACCCATTAAAAATGTTTTAACACATTAATTATCATTTGTAAACCATTTATAAAGGGTCAAATTAAGTTCTTGACTACTAAGAAGTATTTTTTGGGTAAGAAATGATATTTTTCAATAAGAAAGAGATAATATGCAATATTGTCCTTGCTTACAACATTAATCTAGAATGACATGGTAAAAAATAAAATAAAATTAATTGAACTATTTTTTTTATTAGAACAATTGCTATTTAGAACAATCTAGAACATTAATCTATTTTTTATTACTAGAGTAACACGTAAACAATTGAACAAAATGAGTAAATATAAAAAATGCAAAGAAATTCAATTTGAAATAAAATTCAAAAATTCCCATTCAAAAACACATCCTTTTCATTTCTTATCCAAACCAAACCTCATCTTAATCCAAATTGACTTTCAATTCTCATAATAATCACCAAACATATAAATCATATTTCAAAACCAATTTTGTTATATTTCCATGTCAAAAATCAATAACAGTCATATTTTCAAAATTTCTAACTCAAAATATAATTACATCTTTATCAATTTACCATCTCTCAAATTTAGTAGGATCAAATAACCTTCAATAATCAAATCATAATTTTTTTTAAACTATAATTATATTATTAAGCTTAACTTTCAACCATCTCAACAAAATCAATATTAAACTTTGTTATAGTACGCCTAATAGTCTCACATTACTTAGAGTCAAGACCAAAGACAATTTAAATACATTTTTCTCCTTTAACCATCTGAGGTGTCTTTTAAGGACAAAATAGTGATGGAGCTTTGAGCTCCAAAAAGAACAATAACTCGGATACAGTGATTGACCTTAATGAAGCTATCTCAACGAACTTAAGGCTAGAACATTAGCGCAATTTGTGGGGATGGAAAAGTGGTTCCATAGACAAACTCTCGTTCTCTCAGCCTTATTGTTCTAGTACGCCTAATTGTTTCACATCACTTAGGAGTCAAGGTCAAGGACAATTTAAATACATATTATTCCCTTAACTCTCCCTCTTGTTCCGGTACGCCTAATTGTCTCATATCACTCAGGAGTCGAGATCAAAGACAATTTAAATACACATTTTTCCCTTAACCCTCCCTCTTGTTCTGGTACGCCTAATTGTCTCACATCACTTAGGAGTCGAGGTAAAGGACAATTTAAATACACATTCTTCCCTTAACCCTTTGATGCGTCTTTTAAGAATAAAACCGTGACGAAATTCCAAGTTTCAGAGTGAACAATATCTTAGATGTAGTGATTGACCCTAATGATATTTCAACTAAATTTAGACCACAACAAACTTCAAAATTCCTAATTCATTCAAAGCTGATATACTTGCCTAACATAATATTCTTCTAATTTTAATTCCTATAAATAAGATTATTCAATAAATGTATTCCTTAAGAATTATAGATAACTACTAAGAAGTCAAACCTAAAACAAAGATACCAATGTGGACTACTCTTTTATTTTAATAAATACATACTATGTTTATTAATATTAATATAAGCATTTACTAAAATTAATAAAAGCATTACATTTAATCATATTATTAATATAACTATATATTGTATTTAAAAATGTCAAAGATGTTGACAGAACTAATAATTAACAACATTATACAATTAAAATACAATAATAACATATCAAGAAAATATTTTTTATATATTTATCTACAAAGTTATACATGTAATAAATACTATATTATATTTAACTAAAACTTAATAAATACATTCTATTTAATTTCAATTAAATATAATTATATATATTAAATTTAATATATACACTCATTAATAA
>Ga0123341_1001307_pt1 | contig 18338 bp, 16 predicted proteins | sample Turbeapinknodule_FD_89959 | JGI IMG/M metagenome (GOLD analysis project Ga0123341, IMG submission 89959) | Root nodule microbial communities of legume samples collected from Mexico - Turtle bean Mexico pink nodule | ecosystem: Host-associated > Plants > Roots > Nodule | place: Mexico: Nepantla...
TATATATATATATATATATATTTTATTTTATTTTTTTTAAATTTCATTATATTAGAAAATTAGTAAGATATTTCTGAATCTGAAAATTACTTTCTGAAAATTATCTCCATCATGCTCCTTCCCATCTCTCTCCCAACTACCATAACTGTCAAAACGAAGACGGCGGCCACCTCCACTCCCAGAACCACAAATACCCACAAACACAGAACAACACCATTCAATTCAACCCTAAAATCCCTCTGCAAATGGGGCAATTTAGACGAAGCTCTTCGCCTAATCGAATCATCAAAGCCCACAGTCATTGAAGAAGAAGAAGAAGAAGAAGGTATCTCTCTCTTCCTCCACACTTGCATCTCCAGAAGGTCCTTGGAACATGGCCGAAAACTTCACTTGCACTTACTTCGTTCTCAAAACGGAGTCTTGGAGAACCCCACGTTGAAGAGCAAGCTCATCACTCTGTACTCTGTCTGCGGCAGAGTCGACGAGGCTCGCCGCGTGTTCCGAATTGGCCATGAGACCCCGCCGGAGCCTGTGTGGGTAGCTTTGGCTATTGGGTATTCGAGAAACGGGTTTTCCCATGAAGCTTTGCTTCTTTACCGTGACATGTTGTCACGGTGCTCCAAGCCTGGGAATTTCGCGTTTTCAATGGCCCTCAAGGCGAGTTCCGATTCGGGTAATGCACTGGTTGGCAGAGCAATCCATGCCCAGATTGTGAAGCACGACGTTGGAGAAGCAGACCAAGTGGTGAACAACGCGCTTTTGGGGTTTTATGTGGAAATTGGATGCTTTGACGAGGTCTTAAAGATGTTTGAGGTAATGCCTCAACGAAACGTGGTGTCTTGGAACAGTTTAATTGCTGGTTTAGCTGGACAAGATAGAGTGTCAGAGACGCTTGGTGCTTTTAGAGTTATGCAGGGAGAAAGAATGGGGTTCAGTTGGATTACCCTTACAACTGTTTTGCCAATGTGTGCTCAGTTTACTGCACTTCATAGTGGGAAGGAGATACATGGACAGATTCTGAAGTCTAGGAAGAATGCTGATGTGCCTTTGCTAAACTCGTTGATGGATATGTATGCCAAATGTGGGGAAATTGGTTATTGTGAAAAAGTGTTTGACAGAATGCGCAGCAGGGATTTGACATCATGGAATACAATGCTGGCTGGATATTCAACCAATGGTCAAATAAATGAAGCCTTGGCTTTATTTGATGAAATGATAAGTTCATGCATCAAACCAGATGGGATTACCTTTGTTGCCTTGCTTTCGGGCTGTAGCCATTCAGGACTCACCAGTGAGGGGCAAAGATTGTTTACTGTGATGCAGGATTTTGGGGTGCAACCATCTCTAGAGCATTATGCTTGTTTGGTGGACATATTGGGTAGGTCAGGGAAACTCGACGAGGCATTAACTGTGGCAGAGAACATTCCAATGAGACCAAGTGGCAGCATTTGGGGGTCTTTGCTTAACTCGTGCCGACTTCATGGAAATGTTCCTCTAGCTGAAGTAGTCGCGGAGCGACTGTTTGAGATTGAACCTAACAATCCTGGAAATTATGTGATGCTTTCAAATATATATGCAAATGCAGGGATGTGGGAAGATGTGAAGAGAATTAGGGAAATGATGGCCATGACCGGAATCAAGAAAGATGCAGGGTGTAGTTGGATACAAATAAAGCATAAGATTCAAATATTTGTAGCTGGGGGGAGCACTGATTTTCGTTGTTCTGCTGAGTATATTAAGTTTTGGAACGAGTTGTCAACTGCTATTAAGGACTTGGGATATGTACCTAACACGAGTGTTGTTCTCCATGATATAAATGAAGATATGAAAGCAACATGGGTCTGTGAGCACAGTGAGCGTCTTGCAGCTGTATCTGCACTCATTCACACTGGCGCTGGAATGCCAATTAGGATCACCAAGAATCTTCGGGTTTGTGTTGATTGTCATTCCTGGATGAAGGCTGTTTCAGAAGTGACAAGGAGACTAATTGTAGTAAGAGATACAAACAGGTTCCACCATTTTGAAAATGGTAACTGTTCTTGTAAAGATTATTGGTGAACGACACCAAGATGAATAACTATTTGTTACTATCCATTTCTTGCTTTTGTCAGCATTGGTGTTTCAGAAGTAACTACTTCACACTATTTGTAAATAGAAAATGCTCAGGAATTTCGGTTTAACATTAAAAAATAAAATAAATTCTGCATAGACTCAAAAGTAAACAGAAGTGAAAAGTTTTAACTCATCCATTAATTGCAGAAGCTTCGATGATGAGCTGAAACCAGAATTACAACTACCAATCACAGCGGGCCTAAAACAGCTTGTTTGCTTAGTATGTATAAATGCATTCAAAAGACGGTTTCAAAAATACTCAAATGGAAAAAAACAAATAACGTATAACCTCCTCATTACATATTTTCCATGGCGATTCCTTAATACCCTAGTTATCAAAACTATTCAATTTCTACACGATTACCAAGATATAACGAATGAGGGCCAAAACCAATGTTTCCAATAGCCTGAAGAAAAGACTGACAAGGGATGCAAAAACTAAATTGATATTATCAAACCACATTACGTCTCAACAAAATTCGAAGTAACCCAACAAAATTAGGAGTAATTTGATAATCTAGAAAAAACAAGACTGAATTGCGGAAACAAAAAAACTACATATATGTCTCCGGTTTCAAACAGAAATAAATCAATCTTCGTCATCAATAACCTTAGTGCCCAATCCTTTGATCTCTTCCTTAGGGATTTCAACAACGGTGACAAGGGAGTACAGCTCTTCCTTGGCATCTTCGTCGTCATTCCTCTTACGAGCAATTCTTACCCTAATTCTCCTTGGAACACTCCTGATTCCCTGACTCCAGACGAACTTGTTCAGCTTCACATCAACCCTCACATCATTGGTTCCCATAGCCTTCTGAGCAAACTTCCTGATCTCCTTAATCGCTTTAGGAGCCTTCTTCTTAAATGTGCTATTTTACACAAAATGAAAAAAAACAAAAACTAAGACTACTGATCTCAAATTAAGACATAATAAACGAAAATCATTATGCACTGCTTCATTAATATTAATATCAAAATGAAAAGCACAAATTTTAATTCTATCTCATGCTAGATCTTAAAAATATAATACCTAATGTCTATCACTCGACAACTACGAAAATCTCAGATCCATAGAACGTGTATAAAACTAAACTTATATGAAGCATTGGTCAATAACGATAAACTTACTTAAGGTGTCTATTGAAGTGTGAAGTATGTTGCTAGTTCAATTTGATACATAGAAATTAAAAATTGCAGAGAAAACACAGCAAAAAGAAGGTGAATTATTTACCAGCCATGGAGGCGCTTGTGGAGGTTAATGGTGTACTCTCTGGTAACCACCTCCTCCTTCCTTCCCTTCGCCTTCTCCACCATTCTCAACCACCGATTACTCTCTTACCTGAACAAAACAATAAGAAGTTCACGTCACACCGTGCAAACAAACTTACCAGTTTGAGATTCCCGAGATGGCGAGGAGATATACCTTAGGGTTTGGGAAGGGTTTCGGCAGCGTCCAACACTCAACAGAAAACGAAGAAGGTGACTCCTCAAATATATCATAACCCTAACCCTAATGGGCTTGGGCTTGCGACGCCCTATATTTGAAAGACCTCAAAAAAGTAAACGTCTACTTCTTCCTGCACCTCCATAAGATCTTGTGCCACCCTATAAATTTTTTTATTCCAAAAATATCCTTCTTTGATATTCTGGACATAATTCTTTTTCTAGATTCGTAATTAGCTTTCAAATTATGTAATCCAGAAACCTTTTGTGATTAGCTTCCGGATTACATAATTTAAAAATCTTTCCTATACATGAGATTAACTTTCGGATCGGATTATGTAATCCATAAGTATTTTTTTTCAGATGTTCCGGATTACATAATTTAAAAGTCTTTTTTATACATGAGATTATCTTTCGGATTATGTAATCTAAAAGTATTTCCTATACATGAGATTAGCTTTCAGATCAGATTATGTAATTCATAAGTCTTTTTTCAGATGTGTGATTATTTTCTGGATTGCATAATCCATAAGTATTTTATGGATATGAGATTAACTTACAAATATGTAATTTGAAATTTTTTTCAAATGTGTGATTAGCTTATAAATTGCATAATTCATAAGTCTTTTCTAAATATAAGATTAGTTTTCAGATTATGTAATCTGGAATATATATATGGATTACATAATCCATAAACTTATCTTAAATTCAAAAAAGACTTTCAAATTTTATAAACCTAAAAAATACTTCCAGATCGAAAAACATATTCCGAATTATGTATGGGGTGACACAAAAAGGATAAAAATATATTTTTGTATTAAATATGGGAGTGAAACAAGAAGGTATTGAGGTGCAAGAAGAAGCAGTCAAAGTAAACGGGTCAATTAAAGGCCCAAAAAGAAGCAAACGGGTCAATTAAAGGCCCAATAAAAAAACGGGTTAAACATTTTAAACTACACCGTCTCTGTTGCGTTGCGCGCAGAGGAGAGAGAGAGAGAGGAGAGAGAGAATAATGGAAGAAACAAAGAGAAAGGAAGAAGAAGTGCTAGCATCAGCTCACTCCACGGTGTTCAAAGAATCAGAAAGCCTTGATGGAAAGTGTGCTAAGATTGAAGGCTATGATTTCAACCATGGCGTTAACTATCCGCTGCTACTCAGGTCCATGGCCACCACTGGCTTTCAGGCTTCGAATCTCGGTGATGCCATCCAAGTCGTTAATCAAATGGTTTGTTTTGTAGAACCCCATTTCTTTATTTAGCTGAATCTGTGCTTTTTCGCTTATAAAGTTGTGATTTTTGGGCTGAAGCTAGATTGGAGGCTAGTTGATGAAGCCGTGACTGAGGATTGCAGTGACCATGAGAGGGACTTGGAGTACCGAAAATCTGTGACTTCTAAAGTGTTTCTGGGTTTCACTTCTAATCTTATTTCATCTGGTGTTAGAGACATTGTTCGGTTTCTTCTTCAGCATCGCATGGTGAGTTACTTTCCCTTGTTCAAATGCCATTTCAAGCCTTTGCAATGTATTCCTCAATGTTTCTGATACTATCATGATCAAATAGTAAATTGAAGTCAAGTTGGTAAATTTTTATTTGTTTTGCAATGTTCAGGTTGATGTAGTTGTTACAACTACAGGTGGCATTGAAGAAGATCTTATAAAGTGCCTTGCACCAACATTTTCAGGAGATTTCTCTCTGCCTGGAGCGTATCTACGCTCGAAAGGGTTGAATCGGATTGGTAATTTGTTGGTCCCTAATGATAACTATTGCAAATTTGAGGACTGGATTATTCCTATTTTCGATCAGATGTTAAAGGAACAAAATACTGAGGTATTTTATTGTTTGACTTATCTGTTCAATGCAATGTAAAATTATGTGGTTTGGTTTTTGTTGAACTCCTGCTGTCACTTTTATTACTCATACTTTTGTGTTTGTATTTAGTACTATTTGTTATTCATGTTTAGTTTGTGCTAAACTAAAATCAAACCCCATAATTCATGTTTAGTTTGTATTTTGTTCTATGATCAAATTAACTAAACTATGATTTTATGCATGGTTGGATGAAAAACCTTCTACAAAGCAGGTTCTTTTTAAGTTTTCACTTGTGATTTTTTTCTTGGTGCCTTTTCTGTTTCGCAGAATGTGTTGTGGACACCATCTAAGTTAATAGCTCGGTTGGGAAAAGAAATAAACAACGAAAGCTCTTACCTTTACTGGGCGTACAAGGCAAGTATGACACCAAATTTTAATAGATCATGCTACTCCCTCTACTCTGTTTCTGATTTGAATTTTTTTCCTAGTTTCTTTCTCGTAATTAGTCTGTTGTTGTTCATGTTTTCTAGAACAACATTCCAGTTTTCTGTCCTGGCTTAACTGATGGCTCATTGGGGGATATGCTGTACTTCCATTCCTTCCGCAATCCTGGTCTGATTGTGGACATAGTGCAAGGTTTTTTCCACACTCTTTCTGCTTTTTACTGCATGCATGATTTTGAAAAATCTGGGAACCATCACTAAAATAGTTAGCAATACAACAGACATAAGGGCAATGAATGGTGAAGCTGTTCATGCAAATCCCAGGAAGACGGGAATGATCATTTTAGGAGGTGGCCTTCCAAAACATCACATTTGCAATGCCAATATGATGCGCAATGGAGCAGACTATGCTGTTTTTATCAATACTGCACAAGAATATGATGGTAGTGATTCTGGAGCTCGTCCTGATGAGGCTGTTTCGTGGGGGAAAATCCGTGGATCTGCTAAAACTGTCAAGGTACATCCTATGCATACTTTCTCAGCATTGTCTTGCATGTTTGCTTAAGGAATGCCAATTTTCTCAGCATGTTTAAGTTTTTAATTTTGTCATGCATACTTTCATACTTCCTTTGCATGTTTTTGTCAATGTCATGCATTTTCTCATAATTTCCTTTTCATCTGTTTTTACTTTGTTGAACAATTTCCTTTTGAAACGGGTATACCATCTGTGTTAAGCAGTTGAATATGCATTGGTTTCTATTTATATTACATGAACTTGTAACCTTTATCATAATGCCAGCACTTAATAGATATTTAATTACTCAAACACTCTACTAATACGCATGAAAAAACTAGGGTACCAAACAACCATCATTACTATATCCACTAAATGTCTTCTTATACATTAAAACAGGTGCACTGTGATGCGACAATAGCATTCCCTCTGCTGGTTGCTGAAACGTTTGCTTCCAGAGTTAAACCTCACCATTGATGGAGGCTAAACACGAATTTGTTGTAAAGTTTGATTTAGTTGTGTTGTGATTGATGATCTTGACGTTTCAGTTCGCTGTGGGTGCTTAACATGACAGTCATTTGATTCTTCTGCTGTACGCAGCAGAGGACATCATTCCAAAATAATCCCACTGATCCTGGCATTGAGGAAGTCGGGAACTGTAGATGTAGTCATAATTTTTCATTGGAGATGATTGTACAAACTAATCTTATGAGTGCTGATGGATGACAACCCTGCATCAAATTATAACTGAAAAGAGAAATGATATTTTGTTGAAATGGAACAATTTTGAAATTTTATTGGTTTAATCACAGTTGTAAACTGATATCTTATCATTGTGATTGTGCAATTGTCAGACTAACATTCTCCTGCCTTTATTTCTAAATTAGAGTGAGATTTAAACTGCTTTTATTTCTAAATTGGAGTGAGATTTAAACTTTTACTGATTGATGTAATTTACTTAATAAAGTTACTTTAAATTGGTAGCCAAACATTTTCTTTGTAAGCTTATGTGATTTTATGATTTGTGGATTTTGAGAATCACAATATGAACTTATATATTGAATGGACTGTAATCTCATCATGAAATGTGCCATATGATTGTTCAAGTCCTAATAGCTATGATGGATCAACTTACATTTTTAACACAGTTATTATCAACGTATTAGAAATTACATAATTTGTAAGTTTTACTTTATATTTAATAAGTTTTACTTGTGATTTAATAATATTAAGTTAATCCTAACTATCAATAAAGATTGTGTTGTTCACAGTAGTTTTTGATCTGGCATTCAAGTGATTAATGGTAGAATGAATCCAAAATTTTCAAAACTGGCATAATTAACAGTTGCATGATTAATGGTAGTTTTTGATCTGGCATAATGAACAACTTTTCCATGTCATTTTCAACGAAAAAAACAACTAACTGATAGAAATTTAACATGAAACCATTCATTAGGAGCACAAAATGTGATTTTATTGAGGTAACTGCTGAAAATATATAGTAGCAGTGCATGTAACACTGATTACATATGAGCAAACAAGTAACAAAACTCAAGCAACGCGCCTACAAATATTGAGACCATCGCCAACAGAAGTAAGGGAAAATTCAACTCGAGAATCGTTTGTGATTGTTTTGTTGAATTCAATTGCTGCATTCCTCCCTGATCTGGTGTGTGGTGGAACTTTTTCTTCAGGCCAGGAAACACGTCCTCCCCACAGAGTATTGTCATATACAAGTAAACCACCAATTTTGATCAGTTTTATAAGCCTCTCATGGTAGTTAAGATAGTTCTCTTTGTCAGCATCAATGAAAGCAAAGTCAAAAGATCCTTCATTTGCAGGCTGCACCCAAACATCCAAATATGTTTTTAGAGAAAAGAGTAAACATTCACATAGTCTTAGAATCTCATGTTTCAGTTTAACTAAATCTTAAAAACTTAAATCTATTTCACTAGTCACACTGAAAAGTAGACCTATTATTAAACTTGAAATATGTGAGAAGAAACATATACAAAGGTAGACATGTTAGACTTGAAATAAAGTGAGAAGGAACATATGCAAGTGATATGATAACAGTTCAATAGCAAGGGATTTGATAGAATTAATAACAAGAATTAGAATGAGATGTGGTATTATGTTAGAATCTTGGTTATATCTAACTCAATTTCAAAAACTAGTTCATGAAGTGAGAATTGTGCTAGTATATATATTAGTAGACTTTAATTCTAACTTAATCTCATTAAATCGACTAATAAGATGAGTTAGACTTAAAGTTCATTTCTTAACATGGTATCAGAATCATTTAAAGTTTATCCTAGCGGAAATTTGTTGGACTTATTGTGTTACCCGCTATCCGGTCGTTATCGAACCACCAATAACATATATTTCCACGCACGAGTTAGTAGTCTCGGCGTGAGAAGTGTGTTGGAGATTCCACATCGACTAAAGATTATGATATTTTACTCTTTATAAGTGGATGCAAACCTCATTTTATAAGTTGATTTTATGAGGTTGAGTTAGACTTAAAGTCCACTTCTTAACACAATCTGGTAATAAATTTATTTCTTCTTTTAGTTCTTGGATTCTTGAAAATATATTCACTTATTTTGTCTATATTTATTATGAACGTGAGCTTTTCAACATACAAAAAGAAGCAAGCTTACATCTTCAAGTAGTTTATCCAAAATTGGTAGAGCAGCAGACTCTATGAAATCAATCTTGTGCTCAACTCCAGCCTTTTTTATGACTGGTAATCCAATGTCATAAGCTTTCCTGTCAATATCTATGGCTGTAATCTGCAACAGCAAATTATTTTTTAGTACAAATTATAATGAAGACATGCACAGAAATTTAAGCATGCAAACCTTTCCATCATGAGGAATGTTGAGTGCTGTGAGGAGAAGGGAGTAACCAGTAAACACTCCCACTTCAATGGTCTTTTTGGGATTCAACAACTTCAAAAGTAAGGCCATTAGCTGACCTGCATCAGGTGAAGTAGCAATGAAGCCCCTGAATGAAAGTTGAAAAACAAGTTGAAGAATTTTCAGTTTCTTGTTTCAGCCTCAGATCAAATAGGTAAGTTTTACAGTAATAGACAGAAGAATTACCAAGGTTGACTACTATTGATTTCCCTCAGCTCTTTCAGGGGCTCAGGTTCTCTAGGGTAAACAGCTGTTTCCAGTATATACTGCCACACCAGAAAGGAGTAACAAGTGATCAATGAGTTTTCATTTCATGAATCAAGATGTATAAGTGTGTGTGTGTGAACACACCATGAGTGAAAACACACAAAATTTGCTAGTTTGTATACAAACCTTGCTTAGGTCCTTGCTTTGTAATATGACTGGATTGCGGTAAATTGATGGATCCTTGATCTTTTCCATTTCTCTGCAATCCACCAAAACCAACAACCAACACCATAAGGGGTAGGGTCCTTCAAAGGGAAAGAGAAATAATATCCCAGATGCATGTTATCAAGTTCTTTCTAAGAAAACATATTCTATTGCATTGTTTTTTTTTCCACCACTCAATGAAATGAAAATATTAGTGTAACGGTGTGGTCCGTATGACCAACTAAGAGACTCAACATCCGGTCAAGATCGACTCATATGACCGAAATCATCACACTCAAAGAAGATTAATGAAACTAATCAATGATCAATCACTGGGTTTTTAATTACGACCCAAATTCTTAACCTGACCCAATAACAAAGAGTTCATGATAATAGTCATATAAATAAGCACAGATTACAAGAATTAGTTATGTCATCACCCAGTACTAATAGCACCGAATACCAAAACCTTACTTAAACGTTGGAGTGCCTTTTGCAAGTACCATCCGAGCCCAGAGTTCATACAAACAAGTTGTGGTTGCAAGGGGAGTGTGAGGATATCATTCAAGTGGAAGGGAGGACAGGGAAACCTACCTAGAAGAAAGACAATCGTTTTCTTGATTTCAACCGGAAGGGAGAGAGGTAGACCGACCCACCGGAAAGAAAGACAATCGTTCTCTTGATTCCAATACAACTTTCTTGTTACTTTAATGAAGAGAAAATGTAAACTATTGAACTCTAGCAAGAAAAAGACTTCGATTATAATATAAAATTACAAGTTCCTTTTGGCGAGGATGCAGTTATGTATGCACTGTGTAGAAGTGAACCTGAAGAGTTGCTAGAATTAGGCATGCTTGGGACAAAAGAACACATTGAAGAGAGATATATACCTGAATTTCTCCATTCTGATGATAACTTGAATGAGCTTAGAATGGATCTGGGAGAAAGTTTGTGGTTGAAGCTTAACTCTGAACAGAGCAATTAATGGTTGAAGCCATTTCACCACACTTATGCAGTGATGCAATGAGATGAATTCTTTGGTCAATACTATGTTATATTAACGGTCAAAGGTGGCGGCTTATAAAACTATCCACTCAGAAAAACACTTTCAGATTTTATATTATATTATATATTATCACAAAATAAAACAAATATTTACTATTAGTACAAAGATTTGTTTCGATGTGCGTAAGATTTCTCCACTAATAGATTATGTCCCATACTTTAGCATTTCCTATATTTAAGTTAATAATCATTGTTAAAATTATTGGTTGAACTATAGCTTAGAAATCAAACTAGAATAAAAAAGTTAGAAATAGTTGTATTGGTCCATTAGGAACAACTTTTTTCTTAATTTTGACTTGCTAGTTTTTGAAATTATTTTTTAATTCTGTAAGAAGTCTTTCTCCTTGTTAATTATGTTTATTTATTTTAATAAGAATATTTTATTAAAATTCCGTTCTTATAGCATATAATCATTCTTCATGTTGTGTCTTAATGATAGTAACCAATGAATGTACACATGCATCCACTCTAAGCACATAAACTCTATCTTCAATAGTAAATTTTTTGTATTTTGACATTTTATAAGAAAATGATTTTTTTTTCTAAGACAGCCCTTCTCGAACAAATTTCTAGCACTGTCACTTTTAATTAGAAGAATAAATTTTTAAAAATCTTGATTACAAAATATAAAAATATGTAAATTTCATAAAAAGAAACACACAAAAATTATCAAAAAAATTCAATAAACTATTCAATTTTAATGATTTTAGAAATTAATGAGATAAATTGAAGTGAATAAAAAACAATTCTTCTAGTTGATCTAGGTCTCTATTGCTGAAATCATAAGATCATCTAAAAAAATTGGTCGTCCCATTTTTTATTAAAAGGAAAAGTGCGAAAGTCTATGAATTAAGATTTCTTGTTTTGTTTCTTCCGTGCAATGAATTCGGTGTTCAACTGCCCCTTATGGACTTTAGGCCTTTTTTTTCTTCGGTCCAATCCAAATGCTGCACTCCTTTGACTCAATAGTTCTAGAATCTCCCCCCAAAAAATAGTACCATTTTATAACAGATTTAATAAAAAAATTATTAAAATAATATCCCACCAAACTCATATTATAATAGATTTGTAAGTAAGCAACATTCTTGGTATTCTTCATAAGAGAAAACAATTTATGTATTATATCTTACTTTAAATATATATATGACAAAGAAATCAAATTTGTATAGGAATGTATTCAATTAAGCAAAACTAATTATTATGAAGTCTATGAAAGAAGATGGAGTTACTAAGCAGAAGTTCATGAATGAATGTGGCATCAACCAGTTGAGTTTAATGAATACAATGCATAGGGTAAATATTTACAGTGAACTATTCAAGTATGTGCAGTAGTCCTCAAATAATGAGATTGTAAAACCTATACACTAACTCAATTTATTCTCAAAAAATACAGGTCCCATCCTTATTCCTCAAATAATTTGACTATTAAATCACGCATCTAAATGTAACAATACAGGCTGCAAAAGAAAGATAAACCATCAAAACTATGTACCAGTAGCTATGTTGCTATATTGAGGCAGGTGGAATTTAAGGACGATCCTTCTTAAGAGACAAGAAGTGAGCAGCAAAAGAATCGTAATCGGGTAACTTCGGATGAACGTGCCCAACCTTCTGATTAGAGGAAGTATCTGCATTAGAATCATCTTGGCCCTCTTTATTATCTTGTATCACTGTTTTTGGAGAACTGGAAGGTTGCAACCTTGCAGTTGATTTCTTAACTTCCCCATGCAAGGATCTTTTCGGTTCTGAAACTGGCTCAGTTGCTTTATTTTTGGCTGATCCAGGCTTCGATCCTGTCCAATTTTCAGAGCTCCTCGTCATGGATGAAGCATTTTGATTACTATTCTCGTAAGAAGTTCTTGAAGATTTCCATCCAAGTGTTGTGGCAGGAGTCACAGAAGGCTTGGATAAAGGAGCATCCCTTGAACTTAAACCTGTTGTGCCAGCTTTAGGAGAAGCCGATGTCCTTCGAGATATTCCTCCAAGAGGACGGGCAAAACCTGGTGAATTTTGTTTAGGAAGTTCATCTTCAAAATCACTATTATCAGAATCAAAGTATGTAACAGAGGGCCTTGAGCTGGATTTATTTTTTGCTTCACTTTGCTCCTTCTGAATGCGAGGTTCAATAGTACTAGCAAGAGTCTCCTGTGAATTTGCAACCATGCGATAACTATTAGAATCAGAAGATATGTTGTGCACTTCCGAGGCCGCAGTCTTGTTTCCTCTGCGCACTTCCCTCGTGTACTTGTCCTGAACAGGAGTATCAGAACCAATCGAAGCACTCCCAGTTGGCAAAGATTTTTCATTCTGGATTGAAGTGTTCCCCAATGACGATGAAACATCATCCAACGTATTCTTAATATAAGGTGGCCGCTTCAAACCTTTATTGCGAAGACCACCCTTCAAGGTACCATAGCTTAATTCCTTGCCACTTTCAGCCTGAAATTCCTCCAGAGTTTCAGTGTCATTGTTTGCCTCAAGATCCAAACCCGATGAAGAGCTTCTTTCCTTTGTAGATGGCAGACGTGCTGACACGTCATCATCATAGCCAAAATTCTTTTCTGATACAGTAGCGGTGTCTACCCTTGTTTCAAAATGCTCTTCGATGGTGTCTGAACCAACTGAAGGTGACAACCAAGACTTTCTGTCAGTGCCCATATTTTTATCATTTCTTGATGAGGACCCTAGATCCCCATGGCTTGCAACTGGATTAAAGGAAGAATTTTCATAATCAGATAGCCCAGAATGCTTAGACTTGACCAAATCCACATCGCTATCTGAACCTGGGTCATCTGAATCATCAAAAGTGACAGGCAGTAACAAGTCTTCTTTTTCAGAAGAAACTGCAGAAGCTGTCAATCTTTCAGAAGCCTCAGAAAAATGTGACTGTGTACTAAAACTTGTCACTTTCTCATCAACGTTTTGTCCATGCCTCCAAGAATCAACTTGTGATCTGGCACCAGGGGATGAGACAAACAAACCAGATCCCTCCCCACTGTACTTTTTATCAACATCAAACTTATAATCATCACCGTCCTCTGATCCAGAATCATCAAACAAAACAGAAGTATCATTATAAGAACTTGTTCCCATAAAGTTTCTCTGGGCGTTTGCTTCATCAGCAACAAAAAGGTCTTCCACAGCTTTGTTCCCAGTCTTCCAGCCATTCAAGTCCAAATTATCATTGTGATCATCAGTTGGAGTAACGAGATGAGAAGAGGAAGCTTCTCTATATGGTTTATTTGTCCTTACATCTCCAAAGTGATAATTGTTTTCAGTATTCAAATCAGTGTCATCATATAGTTCAGTCACAAAAGCTTCTTCATTTCTACCTGCTTGTGTTCTTGAACTTATTTCATGTGAGTCACTATTCTTTTGCTCAAATGAGTTCTTATGATGATATATATCAGCCATTTCAGAACCCTCAGTAAAAGGTTTATCATCACCAAAAGCACTACCAGACTTTAATGAACCTGACGGGGAATGTTTGACCACATTCTCATTACTGCTCGGGTAATATTTGCTGGGTCCTCTTACCAGATTATCTTGTTCTCTAGCAGAAATCTGTTCATTGTGCGTCTCAGAACTGCTTCTATGGAAGTAACCATCAACAGAACTAGTAGAAATATCTTTGTCATCATGAAAAGTGTATCCTTGGGGTCTTTCATCTCTCAACCCGTTGCCAGAAGAACTATGTGATCCACTTGAATACTGCCTTGTCATGTTTTCACGGTTTGAAAGTTCCGCAGCTGCCCTTGCAGCCATGCTAGCACGTTCAGCAGATTCTGCAGCTGCCTGTGCAGCAGAAGCAGCATCCTTGAATTCCATTGTCCAATTTTGCCTATTCATAGAAAAAGCACTCCTGTTATCGGTGTATGAATCTAGAAAATCCGTTTCTTGACTTCCAGTTCCTGCAAGAAAGAATCCCAAATATTCAGGTAACAGACACAACAAAAGCCCAGAAAATAAGGTGTAAGCACCATTTTCACAAAAAAATACCTGAAGATCTGATTTCTTGATCCTTTCTAGCAGCAGCACTTGCAGTCTGCTCATGTGAATTTGCAGATACATGATGCATTGGTTTAACTTGTGAGGAAGCACGTACATTGGAAGGACCCTTTTCATCATGAACAGGTAGAACGGGGATTTGAGAAGGTTCAGCATAAGCAGCCTTCTCAGAAGTACTTGGTCCAACCTTAACATACATATACACATATAATATCAAACTAAATAATCCAACAAACGTTTTATATCAAAATAAACCAAAGAAAAGCTACAATTAGTAGTGCCTACCAACAAGTCTTGAGAAGACTTTACATCATTTTCTTCAAATGACTTGGGCTCCCATTTGATATTATGCTCCTCAGCAATTGCAGCCAGTATTTTTATCTTGGTTGGACCATCAGGTGCTTTGGCAGACAATTTCTCAACCAACTGAAAAGACAGAATTAAATTAGAAATAAGCTTCAAAATGATCTTATCTTACCCAACTTCAAGCAGGTAGAAAGACTTACCATGCGACTTACACCACAGTCAGGGCGTAGTTCAACAGCTGCAGAGACAAATTCTTTTCCGTACTTGGACGTTAATTGCTTCTTCACATCTACGAGCTCTGGTACGTCTGAACATCTTGGAGATGCAAATATTACACTTGAAACCGCTTCCTTCAAGTCAATGGGGCAGTTTCTGGAAAAGTTTAAAGAGGAGAAATGATAACGACATCAATGCAATGAGAGGGTACGATCATAACAACAAACAAACTTATAAACTGTATGAAACAGTATTTTCAGAATCAGAAAACCCCATGCAATAATCCCTTCAGACACCCACAATTAATGTTAAAGCAAGAGACATAAAGACATACATGTTGGCATTCAAACTTTTACATGAATGATAGATATAGAATATCAATTAAAACATGATTTTTAACATCAAAGCACAACAATCCCTGTAAGTCATGCCTAAAATCATTGGGAACGAAGCTAACAGGTGGCACTGGCATGTTACATAATTAGTTGAGGATGATTCTCGACTGAGGGGCTTTGTTACTGTATCTATACCAAATGCACTGTTTATATTCTTACATAATACCTTGTACAATGGCATAAAAGATAAAAACTCATTGATCAAATCTATATCTAGATACTACAGTTTTCATCAGAATCATACTTACCAGAAAAGAAACAGTGAGATGTAATTCTAACCCAAGGGTCGTCCTTTCCCTTTATTTAGCTATTTTTATTCTGCCAGATCTATGATCAGGCCCAAGTCTGACATGAACCAACTCAGCTATACAATTATCAGATTCTCTTTAATTAAGTCCTCTAAGTTACAAGTATAACAAAATAGTTTGCCCTAACGTGATCGCACCTTCGATTGAAAAAACCTAACAAAATAATAACATACACACCCAAATCACGTAATATTACTTCCGTGCAGTCAAATCTACAAAAGGGAAGAGGAAAAGTTTATGTTCCCTCCCCCTAAACTAGCACAAACAATTTTAAACAATGAAAACTGTTCAACAAAGTGAAATGAATAAAGTAACCAAAGTAAAAATGTGCTTAAAAGAAACTGATAATTTAGCTGTGTTAAAATACTTTTGTGATTCGATCATGGGCAAACGTGCGGCGATAAGTTCACAGTATATCTCAACAAGATCGTAAGCTGCCATCGTCTTCTCCTCCCTGACAACATGTTCAACCTAAACACAAACCAGACGAAAAGTCAACACAATCAGAATCCCCAAAAACGAATGCAATCAAAACCTGAATTGTGACATCAAACAGAAAACAGACAACATAAAATCGATAAAAAAGAAAACCGAGTTATGCTGTCATCGTTACCCGGATTCTAGCAGTTCGGTCCTGACCAGACTCGAGCAATTGAGCCAACTCTCTCTTGAGTTGCCTCACCTGCGCTTCTCTCTTGTTCCTCAAAAGTTTTACGCGTGAAACGGCGAGCTTCAATGCCGTTTTGCTGCACAAAACAAATTCAATTGAACAAAAGCCGCTATGATTCTCACTCTCTTTAATCAAAACAATACAAGCAGAGATCGAAGGCGTACCACTTCGCGGGCTTGAAGCTTCGATGCAGCATAATTTGCACAAATTCAAACTGAAAAAATGAAGAATTATTGTGTTTATTTGTTTGTTTATCAAAGATTAGCTGTGATGAGAAATGAAGTAATTGAGAAGAAGACGAAGAAGAAGAAGAAGAGAAAAGGAACTTGCAGGCGAAGAACGAGGGAAAACGAGTGAAAATTTTATTGCAATTGAACTTTCGTCGAAACCTGACAAAAGAATACCAAAGAGAAGAAACCTTTCTCTACGTTCTACGCCATAAGGAAGGAATAATTACCTACGGGGAGCTGCATCCAAGTCAATAATGGACCTCACTTCAATTTTTTTTTTCTTTTTGCCAAATGTTTTATTTATTATCTTTCTAAGATGAAAAATATGTTTATTTTTTATTTTAATAACTATGGTTTATTAGTCCAATGTTGTATATTAGTAGGTCGGTTTACAGGTTAATATCTAAATGATATTTATATTATATTAACGTGAATCAAGACTAATAAGGCAGGTCTCTGTTTCGGTTAATAACGTTTGGAGCTCAATTTGAGTTGGTATTGTAAACGAAATTTGAAATATTAGGAACTCAGTCATCTTTAATAGTGGAGTGACAGATGTGTCTGAGGTGTTCGCTTCGGTGCAAGTTAAGGTATGGTCTTGGATTCATACAAAATCCTGTTTTTCTTATTTCCCGTATTCTAGTTGGGTTTTAAATCCTTTGGATTGTATGAGGTTGATTATGTAATGTTGGGTAGTGTTGGTATGGTAGCCCATTTGACAAACTGGTAATAGAAGTTATTGTCAGATATTTATGTATAAGGATTGAACCACCCTGAAATGGTTCCTATTTTTTATTTTTTTATTTTATTACTAATAAAAAAAAACGTGAATCAAAGATTTCGTACGATCAATCTAAATAAGATTTAATTGAATAAAAGTCATATGTACAAAAGAAAGAATGTGAAGTCTTTAGTGTATATATCAGAGAATGCATGAACATGAAAGAGGAAGAGAGATCACACACTAAACTAATAATATACTTATTCTTATTCTTAATCACTCGGAAGGTCTGAAACAATATTAAATTTTATTGGGTCATACATTAAGATATGATTATTACTTTGGTTTTTGAGATAATTATTATAAAGAATAATAAACTTATTCTGGTAGTTTGTGAACAAAAGTAATAGTATTAAATTATTTTACATAAATAATATTTTTTATTTTAAGAAATAGCTTTTGATATTAAGAAAAAATTAGAAAAATATAAAATCAGTTTGTTCACCGATTCAATGGTCCAATCATATTATTTATTGAGTTTAGGTAGGTTCCGACCACCATGTCTAATAATAAAAAAGTAAATAAATAAAATCACGTCTTTTCAGTCGTGCTCACGAGGTAGTGACACGTGATGTTACTGAATTGGGTCTATTTTTCATTGAGGAATTTTAAAATAAATGACAAGTAATTTGATAAAATAAATAAATGTATCAATTTAATAATACTTTTCAGTTTCCAATGTGTTAACAAAACCAAAAAAAAAAAGA